>ERZ808278.1431-NODE-1431-length-10046-cov-3.780102_pt1 | contig 10046 bp, 5 predicted proteins | sample MGYA00521239_ERZ808278 | MGnify/ENA primary metagenome ERZ808278 (study PRJEB31516, sample SAMN03275600) | gut metagenome | biome: mammalia-associated habitat; material: feces | host: Papio cynocephalus | place: Kenya | collected 2012-07-17 ... | reverse complement strand
AAAATCGCAACAAAATTAATGTGCGTTCTTCTCGCTATTTCGATGACGGTTACGCTTTTTGCATGTCAGAACGGCAGTAATTCGTCGAGCAGTGGCGATAGTTCGTCGAGTTTGCAAGATTCATCCTCTTGTACGCAAGATTCGTCCTCGGGCACGCAGGATTCTTCTTCGGGCAAAACAGAAGATGACGATACGCCCGTTGAATTTGAAGATAATATCTACAATGTCGATTTGTGCGACGATGTTGTGCGTTCGTATCTGAATGCGACAACCGTTAGCGACGAATATAATATAATGCAGGTTTATGCGGGTACTACGCATGACAACCAGACTGCCGTTTCCATATCGATAAAACGCGGCGAAACGCCTGTTACTTTACGTTATGCCGATAATAAAGAAATGGAAAACGCGAAAGAAACGACGAGCAATTCTAAAAAGATTTCGTTGTCCGATAATTTTTATCCCGATAAAACTTATTACTACGAAGCAACCGACGCGCGCGGAAAACTTGTAGAACGCGGTACAATTATACCCGAAAATTCGCCTGTGCGTATTATTAATGCGTCGGGTGGAAGAAATATTCGCGACGCGGGCGGTTGGAAAACGCAAAGCGGAGATACCGTAAAATACGGTCTTTTATACCGCGGCGCACAGCTTAACGGAAGAAAAGGCGGACCGAAACTCAGCCAGAACGGAATAGATACGTTCCGCAACGAATTAAAAGTTGCTACTGAACTCGATTTAAGGAGCGTTACCGACGACGGCGGGCAAACCGAGTGTGCGTTCGGCTCGGATAAAAAATATGTAAAAATCTCTATCGGGCAATACGACTCCGCGCTTAAGAGTAACGGAACGCAGTTAAAACAGATTTTTGAGGTTTTAGCCGACGAAAACAATTATCCGCTTTATTTCCATTGCAATGCGGGCGCGGACAGAACAGGCACGATTGCCTTTCTTGTCGGCGGTTTACTCGGCGTATCCGAAAGCGATTTAACCAAAGATTTCGAACTTACGTCGTTCGGCGGTCAGGGCAAACGCCTCCGCGGTAAAGATACGGGCAGCGGTTACAGCGAAGACGGAATTATGCAAAACGACAGTTCTAACTACGTTGCATGGGGACCGTTGGTGAATTATATTAAAAACAATTACGTAAAAGGCGACGTAACCGATTTGTCCGGCGGTATAGAAAAATATCTTTTAGGTATAGGCGTTAAGCAAAATGATTTAAACAAAATCAAAGCGTTGCTTTTAGGGCTTTCCGAAGATAAAACCGATCCCATGGCGAAGGAGACGGGTTGCGAGCAAGGCGGCGTAAAAGTATACAAGCTTAAAAACGGCGATAAATTCACAGTTTTGACCGACGCACTCGGACATAAATTCAATACTAAAGACGGTATCGCCACATGTGAAAACTGTTCGCTTTCGGGCGAATTTAAAGAAATGAACGCCGACGCTTCAAAGAATTTCGATTTAAACGGTGCAATTTCGCTGAGCGGCGCATCCATAACAGATGTTTTCGGTGCTGCTGTTGCATCTTCGGTAAAATTCAATGCCGAAACTTGCGGAACAACGGTTTACTATATCGCGAAATCGCAGGAAAAGAACGTAATAGCCAAAGTGAACGTGTGGTCAAAAATTATTAAAGATCAAACCGATTTACTTGCCGCAAACGAAGTAATTACTGAAAACGCAATCAAAAAGACGGTTTGCGCATATTACCTGATTGATAGCGATATCGCACTTACAACCGATTGGTCGGTCGAAAACTCGATAGGATACAACACTAAGGGCTATAAATTCGTCGGTAAAATTTGCGGAAACGGGCATACCGTAAGCGGTTTAAAAACGCAAAGCAATGCGGCTCTCGTATACGATTTCAACGGTGAAATTTCCGACCTTAAGTTAAAAGGCGAAGCCGTTAACGATAACTCACAGTTTTTATGCTCAGAAACTTCGGGTGGAAGAATAAAAAACGTAAAAATCGAAGTCTTACTCGGTGAAAAACCTTTGGAGACTGCTGCTTCGGCGTTGCTTGGCAATATAGGCGAACAGGGTGTCGATAATATTTATATAGAAAACGTTACCATTATAGAAAGCTCGGCTGTCGATAGACAGGTTAACCGCAATCGTTCAAGCGCACTCGGTAAATTATATAACGAGAGCGATAAAGCGAAAATTTTTATAAACGGTCTGACGGTTGTCGGAATTCGCCCCGTTTTAGTAACGGCGTCGGGCTCGCAATTTGCGGGCGAAGAAACAATGAAGACGTTTTTCGGTAAAGAATACGCGGCTAACATAAACAACCTTAAAGTTTATAAATCGATTGCCGATTATAATACGGTAAACTAGAAACATATTTATTGCATGGCATAGTGAAGATATTATACCAATAATATAAAAGCCTTTTGCAATAGATTCCCGTTGATAAAAATTATTTTAATAGGGCATTTATGAAAAAAACGAAACTTGATGCAAATTTTATATGGGGCGTTTCTTGTTCCGCATATCAGATAGAAGGCGCGGAAAGCGAGGATGGCAGAGGCGATAGCATTTTGGATAGCAAGTTTACGAAAGGCAAAGTTCTCGGCGATATGAATGGAAAAATCGCTTGTGATCATTATCACAGATACAAAGAGGACATTGCCCTTTTAAAGGAACTCGGAATAAAGAATTATCGCTTTTCTATAAGTTGGACAAGGATATTCCCCGACGGTACGGGAGAAGTCAATAAAAAAGGTGTTGAATTCTATAAAGACCTTGTTAATCGACTTATAGCCGCAGATATTACTCCGTGGGTTACGCTTTTTCATTGGGATTTACCGTATAAACTGTATAAAAAAGGCGGGTATCTTAATCCGGAAATCGGCGATTGGTTTGCCGCTTACGCCGCAAAAGTCGTTGATGTTTTCGGCGATAAAGTAACCAATTACATTATTATGAACGAGCCGCAATGTATCGTGGAAGAAGGACACTTTATGGGTACGCAGGCACCGTTTTTGCAGCTTTCCAGAAAGGAAACTTTTACCGTTGCTCACAATTTGCTTTTGTGTATGGGCAAAGCGGAAAAGGCAATGAGAAAAACCGCAAAACATAAGTTGAATATCGGTATAGCACCATGCTTCACCCCGATGATGCCAATGAGGGAAGAGGATGCGGAACTTGCCCTTAAATACAATTTTTCGCCGAGCGGAGATTTTTGGGACGGATGTTATTTTACCGATGCGCTTATAAAAGGCGAGTTTACGGACGAGTATAAAAAGTGGTTTGAGAAATACGATTATTATCCGTCCGAAAACGATATGAAGATAATAAAGAGTAAACTCGATTTTTTCTGTGCTAACCTCTACAGAGGGTTTTATATCGAAAAAACCGATGATGGGATAATAAGAAGGCCTGTTATGCCAACGGACGATTTTACGTCAATGAATTGGGCCGTTACGCCCGAAGCGATCGATTATCTTATCGAATATTACTACAATAGATACAAAATGCCGATAATTTTATCCGAAAACGGGGTTGCGCTTTCGGAATGGAAAACCTTAAACGGAGATATACCCGACGATATGCGTATCGATTATATGAAACGCCATATCGAACGTGTTAAAAAGATGTCTGAAAAATACCCTGTAAAAGGCTATTTTTATTGGTCGTTTATGGATAATTTCGAGTGGGCGTTGGGTTATTCTAAGCGTTTCGGACTTGTTTACATTGATTATAAAACGTTGGAACGAATCCCGAAAAAGAGCGCGTATTGGTATAAAAAAGTTATCGAAACGAACGGCGAAAATCTCGATTGAACGAAAGATGAGAATTTTATGTCTGATAAATGCGGCAAATCCGCCGACAAACTCGGCGGCTATATAATAGACAAATTACCCGCCTCCGGCAATTACGAGTATATTTACAAAAACGATGAAATACTCGTAAAAGTCGATCAGTACGGAATAGTAACCGCGCAGATAAATTCGCCCGTCGGCGAAGCCGTTTTCAAACGAGAGGAAAGGGAAGTCGGCTCGCCGGTTAAAGCCTTGATTTGAAAAAGAGGGAGTATCTTTTGATACAGTTTATGGCTATTTCAGGTTGAATGTAGAAAGACGGCGGTCGGGGAAACCCGACCGCCGAATTTGTTGTTTGTTTTTTAATTAAAAGCTTCGCCCGTTTTCTCCGTTGCTGCCGTTACTTCCCGAGCCGGTCTTTTTGTCGCCCGAGCCCGCTTCGCCGCCGCTTCCGCCGTTACCGCCTTTACCGCCGATAATGGTTACGAATTCATGTTCTGTTGTATCGATTGCGCCGTTGCCTCCGTTGCCCCCGACTCCGCCGTTGCCGGGTTGAGCGCCCTTACTGGCAAGGTTTGAACCGGTTTTTCCTCCGTTGCCACCCGCGCCTCCGTTTCCTCCGTTGCCGGAGGTCAACGATATCTGACGTCCCTTTATTTTTATGTCGGATGAGCTGTTCAGCACAAAAGAAACTTCCCCGTTACCGCCGTTTCCGCCGTTGCCTCCGTTACCGCCGTTGTCATAGACGTCTGTGGGGTATTTTACTGTTGCTAAGCCCCCGTTCCCGGCATTTCCGCCGCTACCGCCGTTTCCTCCGTGAGCCTGAAGCTTTCCTTGGTTATCGATTTGCAGTTCGCCGTTGACGATAAGAGCCGCCGCACCCTTGCCTCCGTTTCCGCCGTGTCCGCCTCTACCTGCGCGCGGCATTCCCGGTGCGTCGGAGCCTTCGCCCTGACCGCCGTTACCGCCGTTGCCTCCGTTTCCGCCGTTGATTTTGAACTGCGCTCCCGGGTTGATTTGTATGTATGCGGAATTGAGTATTACCGCTTCGGCTCCGTCATCGCCGTTTTCGCCGTTTTCGCCCGAACGAGCATTGTGCGAACCTGCGGTGGAATTGTAATTCTCGCCGTCGGCTCCCGACATTCCGTTGCCTCCGCTGATTTTCACCATGCCTTCGATAACCAAGTATACTTTGTTGTCGTCCGATACGTCGGAAGCGTCAAACGCAACCGAGCCGACAGGGGCAGTGTATGAAAAATCGTGCAATTCTACGGTTACAGGCGTGCTTCTCGGCGCCACGATAATAACAAAATCAAGGTAAGTTTTATAACTCGAACCGATAAACACTATATGATCGACAGTGACCGGAACAACGTATCTTTTCGACAGCTGTTCTTCCGAAAGAGAAAGATTAACAAGCAGTTCCTTGTCTTTTTCTCCGTCCATCTCATACCAGTTGTTATCTTCGATAAAAGAATAACCTTCTTTTTCAAGATCGTTTTTGCTCCAGTCGGTAAAGTATTTATATGATAACCAGACGCAGGCGCCGATAATCAGCAATACGATAACGATGTTTCTTACGATTTTTTTTCCTTTACCCATAATCTCCGTTCTCCTTAGCCGAGAGAGATTTCACCTCCGGGCTGACTTGCTTTGCAAGCGTAAAAAATTATATTCAGATTATACTATAGAATTAAACGTCAAGCATTTGCATAGAATTTTCTATATTATAATAATATGGATTACACTTTTTCGGATATTCTGAAGGAATTTTTAATTATCAACAACTTTTCGCAAACGGCTTTCGCGAAAGCCGTCGGCATAAAACAAAGCCAGGTGAGCGAATGGCTTAAAGGGAAAGCGAAGCCCGGTTACGATTTGCTGAAAAAGATAGCCGTTGCGTATGACGTTTCGGCGGACTATTTGCTCGGACTTAAAGACTTTTGCGGGAAATAATTTTTTAAAACAAAAGCGAGGCGGCGGAGTTTGCAAGAAATGTAAATTCCGCCGCCTTATTATTTTAAAGGAATGTTATTTTTCGTCTGCAAGGCGGTAAAAAAAACGTAGCCGCTACGGCTGAAACCGCAGCGGCACAAGTTAAAATATTTCGTTGACGAATTTTATCATTTAATGATTTTTCGGGCTGTGATTTGCACCAAAAAGCAAATTTCATAGCGTGGATTTTGCACCAAAAAGCAAATTTCATAGCGTGGATTTTGCACCAAAAAGCAAATTTTGAAGCGGAACTTGCGGCAAAATTTTCGATAGAATCCTCGCGAAATTGCCGGTCTTTTCTCTCGGGATGCTTACAGTTTTACCTCTTCGGGGAGGTATTTTGAATTTAAGAGGTGCGCCCAGACGGCGAATTTGCGGTATGCCGAAGGGGTCATACCCGTTTGTTTTTTGAAAATACGCGTGAAATACGCTACGTTATCGAAGCCCAACGAGTCAGAAATTTCCCTGAAAGAATGATTGTTGAGTTCTATAAGCTTGAGAGCCTCGTCTATTTTAAGTTTTGTAAGATAATTTACTATCGATTCGTTGTAATTCTGCTTGAAAACGCGGCAGATATGCGGAACGCTGTAATTCAGATCGGTGGCGATCCGATCTAGAGACGGGTTTTCTCTGAAATGCTGTTCCAGATACAAAAGCGTGCTTTCGGCAAGCGGATTGTACTTTTTCTCGGAGCGCGTTTTCTGTTTTTCGGCTTGAATGTGCTTTTGCAGAATGTCGAGCATCAGACATTCCGTGTTGACTTTGAGCGCCTGCTTGTAACCGAAATCCTTTTCGTTGTCCGAATTTTTATCGGAAAGCATTTTGAGGCGGAACTCCGATTCGTTACAGTTTTTTGCGTAAATATTCAAAATATTTGACAGGAGCTGCTTGCCGAGTTGGGAAAGCTTGCCCTCGAAAACTTCTTCGGGGTAACCCGTTGCGTCGAAAGATATCGAGATGCCCGTGGCGTAAGTTTCGTGCGGGTTCATCGCATGCCAGCGCATCGGCGGAACGAGAACATATTCGCCCTCTTTTAAAATTTTCTTTTCATTATCGATAGTGATTGCCATTACGTTTTCGGCAACGTAATAAAATTCGTAAAAATTATGCCTTTCGCCCGCAAATCTGAATCTCGGCGAGAATCTGTTGTAATATACGACGATAAGATTGTCTATCGTAAATTCGTTTTCAAAGGTTATAGGTTCGACGTAATGGTTTTTTCTGTCGCCGAGAAATTCGTAAAGATATTTTTTCATGCTTCAATTTTACAAATCAACCCGCGAAAAGTCAAGCGTAATGATAAGATTGTACAAAAAACTTACTAAAATAAGGCTAACACATAGGTTTTTGGTATGATATAATATAAAATGTAATCTGGTTATGTTCCGAAGAATTTTCGGCTTATGTTCCGAAAAATTTTTCGGCATACTAATAAGGAGGCAAATATGACAGCAAATGTATTTAAAAAAGTTACGGTTGCCGTTTTAGCTCTTGTAGCCGCGGTGTGTCTGGCGTTCGGATTTTCCGTTATGCCTGCCGCTTTGGCAGATGAAGAACTTAAAACAATGACCGTTACGGGTGTTAGCGGCGGCGCGCAGGACTTTGCAAACCGTTATCTTGTGTATCTTGAGGGCGACGTAGCGTTCGAGCAGGACGGAGATGTCGGTCCTATAACCGTTTCGGTGAACGGCGAGGATAAAAACGTTTACCTTTATAACGATACAGGCGATAAAAAGGTGGCTCTTCTCGTAACTTACGACATTGCGCCGAAGAAAGCGGAAAACAGAGTAGTCGTTAAAAAAGATACAGTGATCGGCGGATACGAAATCGCCGAAACCGTTACCATACTTCTTAATAACGGAAGTATGTCGATTACGGCTAACGATATCGATTATCCTATCGAAAGCATAAGCGGCGGAGCGCAGGAAAACCGCTATCTCATCTGGCTTGAAAGCAGTGTTGCATTCGGAAGTCTGAACGGAGTCGCTCCGATAACCGTTTCGGTCGGAGGGGTGGACACAGCGCTTGAAATTTATAATGCAAAAGACGGAAACGTTGCGCTTTTGGTTCCGTTTGACGTTGTTCCCAAGGAAAGCAAAACGGAGTTGACGATCAAAAAGGGCACGCGTCTTGACAATTACGTTATCACGAAAGACGTTACGATACTTCTTGACAACGGAAATATGTCTATCATTGTTCCCGATGTCGATTATACCATCGAAAGCATAAGCGGCGGAGCGCAGGAAAACCGTTACCTCATATGGCTTGAAAGCAGCGTTAAGTTTGAAAGTCAGAACGAAATAGATCCGATAACCGTTTCGGTCGGCGGTAAGGACACGGCGCTTGAAATTTATAATGCCAAAGACGGAGACGTTGCTCTTTTAGTTCCTTACGACGTAGTTCCAAAGGAAAGCAAAACGGGGTTGACCATTAAAAAGGGCACAAGGCTCGATAATTATGTTATCCCGAAGGACGTTACGATACTTCTTGACAACGGAAATATGTCGATAGTCGTTCCCGAAGTCGATTTCACTATCGTCGATTTCGACGGCGGAACGCAGGATGATTTCAGCCGTTATCTCGTATGGCTTAACGGGGATATCGATTTCGAGAGCGCGCAGTCGCCCGATCCGATAGTCGTGTCGGTAAACGGCGCGGATAAAACGTTGGAGCTTTATAATGATAAAGACGGGAAAGCCGTTGCGCTGTTAGTTCCTTACGAAATTGCGCCCAAGGACGGCAGAACGGAAGTTACGATTAAGCAAGGCACGAAAATCTGCAATTACGTAGTGACCGAAGAAATCACGGTGATTTTAAACCGCGGAACTATAAAGAAGAAAATTCCGCTTACCGATATAACTTTCTCTCTTCAGAAAGATATGCTCGGCGACGTTACATCCTGCATTCAGGAAACAGCCGATCTTCACAGATATCTTATTCGTATTCAGACCGACCTCGACGGGCTTACCGACACTATGTGGAACGGTAACGTTTGTATTTTCGACGAAGGAACGGAAAAGGAAAAAGAAGTAAACATTTACTATCTCGGCGGAATGACCGGCAAACCCGAAAACGAAGGTTACGACGGAACGACTATCCTCGCGATAATCGATTATAACGATATAATTGCGGGCGCGACCGTTTCGAGCGAGATAGGAAAGCACAGCGTTACGATAAAACAGGGCTCGGAGCTCGGCGGCGGATATTCGGTTAAGGAAGATTTCAGATTCTTTATCGGAAACGAACATATAGCCGAAAGCGAGCGCGATATTCCCGAGCTTCCCGCAGGTATTTTCAAGGCGAACAAGGGCTTGGAAAACAAAACCGTGGAGTTTGAAACCGAAAAAATCGAAGATTATATTGCAGGTTCTTCCGTTGTCAAACTTAAAGGCGGCGCCGAAAAGGATTCGGACGGAAACGTTCTTTTAAGAAGCGGGGACTCCGCGGGCTACTGCAAATCGCTTAAAATGATAGGCGAGAAAGCAGAGCCGCAGGTCAAATTCCGTTCGACTTATGACGGCGGGGATATTTATCTCGTTATGGAGCTGAGAAGCACGCTCGACAACGGCAACTACTGGCTCACCGAGGGTGCGCCGATGGTAAGGCTTCGTTATAACGAAAGCAAAGCCGCAAGCGAGGAATTAAACGAATGTCTCTGGTTCGATTTTTTCAACGACGGACTTCAGGGAACTCCGCAGTTCGTTATTTATCACAACGCCGAGTTTAAACTTACAAAAGGCGATTTCTTTGTCGAGTTCGGAGCGGTGAACAAACAGGATTTGCAGGGTAACGACGGTTTCGTGTTCTTCGTAAAAGTGACGCAGGGCGAAAGCGTTGCGTACGGCGAATGCTATATGACGGGCGATTACAATGTATCCGACAGCGGCGACGTATCGATTTATATAAGCCCCGCTCCCACGTCTCTTCTTCTCGATTATTCCGATTGGACAACGGTTGACGTTAAGGATTCCGTCATAAAGAGCGTCGATACCGAAAGAGAGATCGACGGCGAAACGAAGAAGATAGGCGCGATGAGCCTTTATTCTCCGAAGATAAGAAGGGCGGAGAATACCGACGAATACGACATTTCCGATATCGTTCCGATAGGCTCGGGAGTTACGTATACAAAGGTTGAAGGCGATACCGAATCGGCTTCGCAGGGAATGATAAACGCAACCGAAGTGACCAACAAAAACGGCGGTTATTCGGTTAAGATGAGAATTAAATTTTCCGGCGAGGACTTCGGCTTGACGGTCGCGGTCAGAGGCCAGAAAT
>ERZ808278.1427-NODE-1427-length-10073-cov-5.033540_pt1 | contig 10073 bp, 9 predicted proteins | sample MGYA00521239_ERZ808278 | MGnify/ENA primary metagenome ERZ808278 (study PRJEB31516, sample SAMN03275600) | gut metagenome | biome: mammalia-associated habitat; material: feces | host: Papio cynocephalus | place: Kenya | collected 2012-07-17 ... | reverse complement strand
CAGTATCCCTAGCCCCAATGGCGGGGATTACTGATTTTATGATGCGAGATTTAATCAGAAATTATACGACCGACTCACTTCTTACTACAGAAATGATAAGTTCAGAATTTCTAAGACAAGTTAAAGGTAACATCATAGAAAAAAAGAATGAAAAAAGTAGCCCAGTAAGCTACCAAATTAGCGGTCACAAACCTGAAATGATGGCTGAGGCTGGAAAATACTTGAGCCAATTTGCAGATATGATTGATATAAATATGGGTTGCCCTGTGAATAAGGTGGTAAAAGGTCAAGACGGCTCTGCCTTAATGAGAAACCCTGAACTTGCTATGGAAATAGTTAAAGCAGTAAAAGAAGTTATAGATGTACCTTTGAGCGTAAAATTTAGACTTGGTTACACCGTTGATGAAATGAATTACGTTGAATACGGTCAACAAATGCAAGAGGCTGGTGCTGATTTTATAACTATCCACGGTAGAACGCGTTCTCAAATGTATTCAGGCAAAGCCGACTGGGCAAAAATAAGACTACTAAAAGAAAACGTTGATGTTCCAGTTTTTGCAAATGGGGATGTAACTTCTATAGAAACAGCAGAAGAATGCCTAGAACAATCTGGAGCAGATGGCGTTGCTATTGGTAGAGGAACTTTAGGTGACTTAACTTTAATTGCAAGAGTAGAACATTATTTTAAAACAGGCGAAAAACTTCCACCACCAACTATTGAAGAAAGAATTGAACAGGCAAGAGCTCATTTAAATTACGAAATGGAAATGCGTGGAGAAAATGTGGGTATAAAATTTATGAGAAAATTTTATCCATATTATATTAGCAAAATCCATCAGGCAACAAAGCTAAGAGCTAAATTAATGGTGAGCGAAGATATAAAAGAAATCAATCAAATACTAGACACAATAAAAACAAAAAAAGAACCAGTTTAAAACTGGTTCTTTTTTATATTAAACATATTTTTAAACAACTATTGTTGACCATTCAACTACATCTGAAATTTCTTTTTGAAGTCTTTCATCTTTGCTTGGTTCAGCAGGTTTTTCTTTCGCATTGAATACTTTGTTATATGCCTCTGTACCTTTTGTTGCAATATCTTTAATTAGTTTTGGTAAGCTCAAAGGTAAAGTATCTTTGATTTGAAAATCCATCATTGGTGTAATTGTTCTTTCAGGAGTAAAAGAATTTGATGTCTTTTTAGTTAAATTATCAACATCAAAACCACCTTTTTTGTTTTTTCTAATTTCTAAAACGTCACCTTGGTGAACTTTGTCTAATGCATTTAGAGAAGTTTTTAAACTTTTTAAATTATTTTTGCTAGATTTAGAAATGTAATCTTGCATAAAATCATTGTTTTTTACTCTTGCAGTAAAATTTGGTTGAGTTGCAGGTGAATTAATTTTCATCGTGTAACTTCCTTTCTTTATTTGTTTTCCCTACCGATAAATGTATATATCAATTTTAACAGATATCGTTATCACCGCAAATAGTAATAAAGCACACTTTTAACAAAGTGTTACAATCCAATAAATACAACAAAAAGAACCAGCGTAAGCTGGTTCTTTTTGTTAAAAACTTATATTAATTAAGCTAACATGTCAAAGATTTCTTTATCAGCTTTTGATTCTGCAACTTTTTCATCTTTTTGTGTAACACCAAAAACTGCTTTATGTTCATCAGTACCAGGTTCTGCAATAGCTCTAATAATCTTACTTAATTTTACTGGAGCATCAAACCATTGTGTTTCTTCAAATACACTATTTGCCTTTAACGTTGTAGCCTTAAATTTCGATTCTGTCTTTTTTGTATTATTCTTTACAATAAATTTATCTTCTTTGAAGTTTTCAGTAATTTCTAACACATCATTTGGATAAACATCATTAAGTTTTTCTAGAGATTTTTTCAAAGCTCGTTTTTCAAAAAAGCCTGCATTTTTAACATAACTTTGCATGTAATCATTGTTTTTCACTTTTGCTTTAAAGTTAGGTTGCGTAGCTGTTGGGTTAATGTTCATAAAATTTTTCCTTCCGTTTTTTCTTGTAAATCGATAGTTAATACTTGTATTTATATAACAACCCTAAAAAATATACTTGCTAGTTAAGATGTGCACTTTTAACAATCTGTTACAATCCAGTATTGACAATAAAAAGAACCAGCTCACGCTGGTTCTTTTGTATAGTATGTGTAATAAGTTTTGTATTTATTAAGCTTGTTGAGCTTTAGCAGCTTTTGCTGCATCTTTTTGATCTAAGTAGTTGCAAACTTTTTTACCTAATTTGTTAGCAACTGGTGTAACTGCTACTGGAACAAAGAATCTGTTGATTGATGAGCAAACTACTAAATCTAATGCAGCTGAAGCACCAGCTTTTAATTTATCAACTGTACCTTTGTCATAACCTTTTTTAGCGATTGCTTCACCGAATTTACCACACATATTACCAGATACACCTCTTAATGCACCAACAACACCATAGCTTAATGCTGTTGAAATGCCGAATGTCATGAATTGGTTTAATGCTTGAGTAATTTTTTCGTTTTTAGATTTCTTTTCATCTGTTAATGATTTATAAACATATAAACCACAAGTTACTGCAGATGATGCTGTTGATAAGTGAGTTGTAAAGTTTTTACTATTTACTGATTTTTCCATTGCTTTACAGAATGTATCTGTATTACCTAATTTTGAAAAGCCTTTTGCTACGCCATCAGATAATTTTTCCATAAATTTGCTTTCAGCTTTACCGTTAAAGTTTACGTTTGCTTTTGGAGTTGCTGTATTAATAGGTGAAATATTCATTATTTGTTACCTCCTTTGAAACCGTCTAAAACGGGACGACCTGATTGTGCTGGTTGAGCTTGTGCAGGAGCTTGAGCTACTGCTTCGCCTTTTTTCTTTTTACCAAACAATGTGTCTTGTACTACGTGAGATAACTTAGATGTTAACAATGCTCTTGGTACAGCTAAAATAACATCTGGACCAAAACCTAAAACTTTTTCCACGTTTCTTGCTAATTTATCGTTTCCTTTTTGTTGCATTTTTTCATGCAATTTAGGTAAATATTCTTTAGTATTGCCCATAACTTTTTTAACACCTTTTGAAATAGGAGCCATAACAACTGATGTGATAGCAAAACCAATTACACCTGATGCAATAGCGTGTGCTGCTGCAATACCTTTATTTTTTTGTTCTTGTTCATCCTTTGCTGGAAGAGCCATAATAGCTGCTGGTCTTAACACACCAGCCATAATTAATGATGAAGCTGCATTGAATGTTGCTGGGTTCTTACCTGCAAATTCTGCAACTTTTTCAAATGCTTTCGATTCTAAAATACCGTTAAAGTTAACGTTTTGTTTAGATTCAGTTTTTGGCATTTGAACTTGTGGATTGATTGCTTGAATTGCCATAACTAAATTTATTCCTTATTACACTACCTACACATATATAAAGACTCAAAGAAAAAATTTATTGCTACATGCTTTCGAGAAATGTAATATTTCGTTACAATCAATCAACGTCAATTGGTTCTCTATTAATTAAGTCAATGGCTTCTCTTGCAGTAAATACAACTTCTTCAGGTACATTATCAATAGTACATAATTGTCTTAATACATCAATTGTGCGTTTAAATATTCTTACAATATCGCCCTCGCCTTTATCGACTTCATTGGTAATTGTATCCCATTCAGCACCATTTACCCACATTTCAATTAATGCAGAATAATATGTATTAATATTCATTTGAGTTTCAACGCCATTTGCCTTTTGAACTCTATCGATTTTTTTACGTATATCTCTAATCTTATTAATAGTTTTTCTAACCTTGTGAGATAAAGGCAATACTGAATAGTTTTCAGTTCTCAATTCTTCTGTTGTAACTGCACAAATCACTCCTGCAAGTTCAGCTGGTGATAAGTCGTTCAACAATTCTGAGAAAATAATTTCTGCCAAGAATAATTCATTTTCCGCTCTAATCTGAGAAACAGTTTTACCAGCTTCTGTCGGATAATCATCTTTTAAATATCCAAAATCAATCAAGACTTGTCTATTTGCCAAGAAGTTATTCCAGAAAATATCACGTTGTCTTTCGATTTCTTTATCCAATTTATGCAATTTAGCGGTATATCTTTCCAAGATTTCAATATCTTTCATGTGTTTTTTGTATAATTTACAGTTATCACATGCATAACCTTGCATTTTATGAAGCATGGCTTTTGTTTCTTCACCAAATTTCAATGCCTCTTCTGATAAAGGACGTCTTGCTTTAGCCTCTTGTTTCTTTATCTTTTTAAAGGTTTCTCTATTTTGTACATAAATACTTCTAACCTTGTTATACTCCATTAAATCTTGGTTAGTGAGTTTTTTATAACATTTAAAATCATTAATCCTATCAATATTCATGACAAAATGTTCTTTTTGTTCCAAAAGAGGAGTAAGTCTAGAGGATGAAGAGAAATATCCAAAACTTTTTAGAATAAGTTGTTTAGCTTCATCAAGACTAAATCTTTGTAAAAGGTTTACTACCATTGAATATCTTGGAGTAAATCTACTTTCAAGAGGATTTGCATCACTCAACACCAAATCTCTAACTTCATCAGGAGATTGGAAAGGTGTTCCGACAATTACAACATACCCAACTTCGTCCATACCTCTACGTCCAGCACGACCTGACATTTGTAAAAATTCACTCGCTGTTAACATTCTATGACCTGAATCTGTACGTTTAGAGATAGAACTAATTACAGTTGAACGAGCTGGCATGTTAATCCCTGCAGCCAAAGTTTCTGTCGCAAATACAACTTTTATCAAACCTTTTTGGAACAGTTTTTCTACCAAAACTTTCCACGCTGGTAAAAGTCCGGCATGGTGGGATGCAACACCACAATATAAATAATCTAAGTGTTTGTTTTTAGCCAAATAATAATTATCTACTAAATAATCATCGACAATTTCTTTAATTTGTTTTTGCTCTTCCTCTGTTACTAGGCAAAGATTTGCACATCTTTCCATTTGTTCATCACATTTTTTACGAGAAAAAGTGAAATATATAGCTGGAAGCATATTTTGGTCATGCAAATTTCTTATAACATCTTTTGCTACACTTCTTTGCGGAGTTTTCTTTCTGCCATATTGTCTTTTTTCAGGTTGGATTTTTTTATTTAAACCACCCCCAGGGGATAATAAAGGTAAAATTCTATTTGGTTGAGAAGAATCAAAATAATAAAATCTCAACGGAACAGGTCTAAAATCTGTATTAACAAGTTTTGTTTCAGAGTGAACAGTATTTATCCAGTCAGTAAGTTCTTGAGCATTCTGAACTGTTGCAGATAGTGCTATTATTTGAATATTTACTGGACAATAAATAATACTTTCTTCCCAAACTGTGCCACGCTCTTCATCGTTCATATAATGAACTTCATCAAGCACAACATATTTAACATTTTTAAGGTTATCCGCAACTTCACCAAAGTTTGTACCATAAAGCATGTTTCTAAATACTTCTGTTGTCATTACAACAATTTGACCGTCACGGTTAATAGAAGTATCACCAGTCAAAAGACCAACTTTATCATAGCCATACTTTGTACCAAAATCATTAAATTTTTGATTTGATAGAGCTTTCAATGGTGTTGTATAAAATACTCTTGAACCATTTTCTAGAGCTTTGTGAACAGCATGTTCTGCGATAACTGTTTTACCAGCACCAGTCGGAGCACATACTACAACGCTTTTACCCTCATCAATATATTTAACTGCATCTTTTTGAAAATCATCTAATTCAAACGGAAAACCATAAGACATACAAAAAATCCCCTACACTATTCTTTACTATAGTTTAGAGGATTTTTTAAATCTGGGCAATATATTAATATATATTATATAAATTAAAGTTTATCAAAACCAGTATATTTTCTTAAAACTTCTGGAACGATAATTGTACCGTCAGCTTGTTGGAAGTTTTCGATAATAGCGGCAACTGTTCTACCAACTGCAAGACCTGAACCATTAATTGTATGAACAAATCTAACTTTGCCAGTAGCTTTTTCTTTATATCTAATATTTGCTCTTCTTGCTTGGTAATCACCAAAGTTTGAACAACTAGAAATTTCTTTGTATGCATCATAAGATGGCATCCAAACTTCTAAATCCCAACATTTGTTAGCAGAGAAACCAATATCACCAGTTGATAGGGCAACTCTTCTGTATGGAAGACCTAGTAATTCTAACATTTTTTCTGCATCTTCTGTTAATTTTTCGTGTTCAGCTGGAGAAGATTCTGGAGTACATAATTTAACAAGTTCAACTTTATTAAATTGGTGAACTCTGATTAAACCTCTTGTATCTTTACCTGCAGAACCAGCTTCACGTCTAAAGCATGGAGTGTAAGCTGTCATATATTTTGGTAAATCTTCTTCTGATAAGATTTCACCTTGATAAATATTAGTAACAGGAACTTCTGCAGTTGGAATTAAATACAAATCTTCATCAACGCATTTGTACATATCTTCTTTAAATTTAGGAAGTTGACCTGTACCTGTCATTGTTTGAGCATTACACATGAATGGTGGAAGAATTTCTTCGTAACCTTGTTGTTCTGTATGGTAATCTAAGAAGAAGTTAATAACTGCACGTTCTAACTTTGCACCTTTACCTCTATATAAAGTAAATCTTGACTGAGATAATTTAACACCTCTTTCAAAATCAACAAGATTTTTTTCTTCACATAAATCCCAATGTGCTTTAAATTCAAAATCAAATTTAGTAGGTTCACCCCATTTGTGAACTTCTACGTTATCTGCGTCTGATGCACCAATTGGTGTTGTTTCATCAGGAGTATTTGGAATATTTAATAATAAATTTCTTTGTTTTTCGTCTAATTCGTTTTGTTTTTCTTCTAATGATTTTATTTCATCGCCTAAAAAACGAACTTCTTCTTGAATTTTATCTGTATTTTCACCTTTTTTCTTCATTTCACCGATTTTTTGAGATTCAACTTTTCTTTTTGCTCTCAATTCATCAGCTTGAGCTTGAATTTGTCTACGTTCTTCATCGACAGCTAATACTTCATTAACTGACAATTCAGGATTACGTCTTTTTAAAAGTTCGTTAATTTTGTCCGGATTTTCTCTTATTAATTTAATATCTAGCATGCGTTCGCCTCTTTCTGTTATTTCTTGACTTTATAGTATAAAAAAGATAAAAAATAATCAAATCTAAACCTTTAGATTTATAAAAAATAAAAGATATATCCTCTAAACAGTTGATAACATGTTTTTTAATATCGTGCATAATAGATGTGTGAATTGGAGATTAGGGCGATATGCTAAACGGAATTAACAACGAAAACAGTAACTTAAATAATTTACTTAATACACAACTTACAGAACAAACTGAAGCAACAGGAGCTACAAACCCTATTGACGGAAGTAAAGTAAATCCTTATGAAAAGGATAAAAATTATTTAGTTGATGAAACTATAATTTCTAATGATGCAATGAGAAAATACATGGAAGAAATCATTGCAAAACAAAATCAAGAATTAGAAAAACAAAATGACATCAAGAATTTTACAAATATGGTAATGAATTCTGAAGTTGATATGGACAGAATGAATGAATTATTTAAAAATGGCGTTCAAGATCCATTTGAAAGATTTGATACAGACAAATTGTTAGATAATGAAAAATTCTTAACAGACTTGAACGTTCAATTATAATATTATAATATGTTCTTATTATGACAGAGAACATTTCTAACAATTCAGATTTTTATAGAGCTGACAATAGCAATAGCCATGAGGATGTTTTAAATTCAGCATTAACAATGTATAAAAAGGGTGAATATGAAACAGCCTTAAAGATGTACACGGAATTGTTGAATTATTATACAAGTCCAACTTTGTATTTAGAACTTGGTAATTGCTATTACAAACTTGGTAAGAATAAGTATGCCCTTGAGTTTTGGCAAAAGGTTGTTGAATTAGACAATTTGAACAAAACTGCTTATATCAATATGGGTAACTTATACTACAAAACTCGTCATTTAAACTTAGCTATTGAAAACTGGCTAACAGCATTAACAATAGAACCTGATGATGCAAAAGTAAATTTAAACATTGCTATTGCATATACAGATTGTGACATGAGAGCCGAAGCTATTAAATATTATGAAAAATATTTAAAATATGAAGAACGAAAAAATGACGAATATACTTTAATTGAAAACAAAATTAATAGCTATAAAGAAATTGCAAACACTTTTCTTAAAGAGGGTGCAGAATTTCAAAAAATCAATAACAATAGAGCAGCTCTCGACTGTTATGTAAAGGCTTTAGCACATTATCCAAATTATAGTAAGACAAATTTTAATATTGGTTCATTATTTTTTATGGATCACAACTACGAGCAAGCAGTTAGGTATTGGCTAAATTCATTTTATATTGATTCTTGCTATCCAAAAACTATGCTAAATCTAGCGATTTCTTACGATTGCATGAAGAAATTTGATTATGCATACTGTTTTTACGCAAGATATTCTGACTATATTTTAGATAATAAAGAAGAACTTACTAAATTAAATAAAAGATTAAAACAGATAAAAGTCTATTTGAATAACAACCCATACCTGATTGATAATCATTTAAAAACAGCTGAAGAGTGTTATAGAAAAAATGACTTAAATACAGCTAGAGTTGAATACAGAAATTATATTATTCTAAAACCAGAAGAGAAAAAGATTTACCAACCATTGTTGCAAAAAATAAACTACTACTTAAACCCTGAGGCAAAAGTAGTTGAAGAATTAACAAAAAGTGCAACAACCTTGTACAATGCAGAAAAATATGCAGAAGCTTCATTAATATATAAAAAGGCAATGAAATTGTGTGACGAAAATTCGCCTGAATTTGCTAGACTAAACGCTAAATTTAATATTTGTGTAAGAAAGGCTGGATAGTATTTTGAAAAACTTTTTAAAAGAATTAAAAAAGTTTTTTTATACAAAAATACTAAGACGTAAATATTACAGAACTGGAAGCTGTAAAGGTTGCGGAAAATGTTGCAGAAAAATTTATGTTAAGCACGCAAAAGGCGTAATTAAAGAAGAAAGTGAATTTCAAAAGCTTAGAAGATTACATCCTTTCTATACTTATCTAGAGGTCATTGATAAAGACGAAACTGGACTAGTTTTCAGATGCACAAATTTAGACGAAGAAACAAACAAGTGTAAAATTCACAAAACTCGCCCAGGAATTTGCAGAAGATACCCTCAAGAAGAGCTTTTTAAAATGGGTGGAGCTTTATCAGAAGACTGTGGATACAAAATGATTCCTATTATTCCTTTCAAAGAAGTTTTCGAAAAAGTTATGAAAAAAAATTAAGTAATTTGACATGCCAACTACAATATTGATATTATAATAAAATCTATATAGATTTGGGTAGGAAAATGTACGTAAAACAACTTGAAATTGACAATTTTAAGTCTTTTGCGACCAAGGTAGATATACCATTGTTAAAAGGATTTACAACGGTATCAGGACCTAACGGTTCAGGCAAAAGTAATATCTTAGATAGCGTCTTGTTTGCACTTGGGCTATCTGGTACTCGTGCGTTGAGGGCAGAAAATGTTTCTCACCTTATTTCTACCTTTAACAAACGTAATGAAGCCTATGTAAAAGTTACATTTTCCGAAGTTGGCGATTACGGTGATTTTTCAGTAGCTAGAAGAATTAGAAAAGCCTCAAATGGTACATTTTCAAGTGTTTATTACTTGAACGACAAAGTTACAACCTTAACAGAAATCCATGCAGTATTAGAACAGTTCAATTTAACTTCTAATAGCTACAATATTATTATGCAAGGCGACGTAACAAGCATTATCAAATGTAATCCAACAGATAGAAGAAAACTTATCGATGAAATTGCTGGGGTTGCAGACTTTGACCGTCGTATAGACCAAGCAAAAGGTGAATTAGACACAGTTGAACAACGTGTAGAAAGTTCAACTTTAATTCTTAACGAAAAAGAAGAACACTTAAAACAACTTGAAGAAGAAAAAGAAGTTGCTCAAAAAT
>ERZ808278.1425-NODE-1425-length-10078-cov-3.195051_pt1 | contig 10078 bp, 9 predicted proteins | sample MGYA00521239_ERZ808278 | MGnify/ENA primary metagenome ERZ808278 (study PRJEB31516, sample SAMN03275600) | gut metagenome | biome: mammalia-associated habitat; material: feces | host: Papio cynocephalus | place: Kenya | collected 2012-07-17 ... | reverse complement strand
TACGACACCGTGGATAAAATTCTGTTTTCGGCGGATGCATTCGGCACATTCGGTGCATTGAACGGCGCAATTTTTGCCGATGAAGTAGATTTTGACCGCGACTATATGGATGAAGCCCGCCGTTACTATACCAACATCGTCGGCAAATACGGCGCACAGGTTCAGGCTCTGCTCAAAAAAGCATCCGGAATCGAAATCTCCCTCATCTGCCCGCTGCACGGCTTTGTTTGGCGCAGGAACCTTGACAGTTTTATTAACAAATACCTGCTTTGGAGCAGCTACACGCCCGAAGAAAGCGGCGTTGTTATTGCCTACGCTTCCGTATACGGCAACACCGCAAATGCGGCCGAAGTGCTTTCCGCGTATCTTTTTGACCGCGGCGTCCGCACCGTCGTTTACGATGTTTCCGTCACTCCCGCATCCGACATAATCGCCGCATGTTTCCGCTTCAGTCACATTGTTTTTGCCGCGCCGACCTATAATTCCGGCATATTTGTAACAATGGAAGCCTTCCTGCATGACCTTGCCGCGCACAGCTTGCAGAACCGCACCGTTGCTTTTATCCAGAACGGCAGCTGGGCTCCCACAAGCGGCAAGCAAATGCGCGCAATCATTGAACCTCTTCGCAACACAACGGTGCTTAACGGCCTGATTTCAATTAAATCCGCGCTCAAGCCCGAACAGGCGGCCGAACTCGCCGCACTTGCCGACACGATCGCCGCAGATATTGCGCAAAAGGATGCACTCCGCAAGCAGAAAGAAGAAGCCGAGGCAGTCGAGAACGCACCTGCGCTTCCCTGCGGAATCGACAACAATGCAATGTTCAAACTTTCTTATGGGCTGTATGTCCTGACCGCCCGCAGCGGCGAAAAGGATAACGGCTGCATCATCAACACCGCCGTCCAGCTCACGGACTCCCCCAAAACGCTGACCATTGCCGTCAACAAGGCAAACTTCACCGAGCAAATGATTCGCGAAAGCGGAGAATTCAACCTCTCCGTGCTTACGGATGCGGTTCCGATGAGCGTGATTTCGAGGTTCGGGTTCCAAAGCGGCAGGGATTGCAGCAAATTCGAAGGCTGCGACTGCGTAAAGCGTTCCGCAAACGGCATCCGCTATGTTCCGAAATACACAAATGCCTATATCAGCTGCAAGGTGATTGAAGCTCAGGATCACGGCACGCACACTCTCTTTGTTGCGGAAGTGACCGAAGCAGTCGTGCTCGACAAATCGGCGGAATCCGTGACATATGAACGGTATCTTTCCGAAATAAAACCCAAAACCGCACCTGCCTGCTCAACAGCGAAAAAGGGTTATGTCTGAAAAATCTGCGGCTATGTATACGAAGGCAAACCCCTTCCCGCCGATTTCATCTGCCCGCTCTGCAAACACGGAGCAGCGGATTTTGAGCCCATCGGCTGAACAATTCAAAGTTTGATTTAAGCTAAAAAACGAACCGGCAGCATTCAACATCGGGTTGAGTGCTGCCGGCTGACCGTTCGGGTATTGCCCGAATAATTCGTTGTTCGCTATTCTGTTTTTCGCCTGCATATCAAGCGATAGCATTGATTATCAAGCGTGAGCATTGATTATCAAACGGGCGCATTGGTTGGCTTTCGAGGATTCGCTCAGCCCTGAAGCCCCTGCTCCTGCCTTTCCATGTTTTCGATCACTATATCGTAAATTTCACCCAATGAGGCGGCATACTCAACAACTTTCCACGGCGTGTTTGTGTGAAAATGAATTTTGATAAGGCTTTCATCGCCCACTGCGAGCAGACAGTCGCCCTCAATATTTTTTGTTATGTAATCAAAAATTTCATCTTCGGAAAGATTTCTGCCCTCGATCAACAGCTGGGTGTCAAATTTGAATTCAAGCATATTGTTCCTTTCTGCCGCAATAATCCGGCGGCGCAGAATTTGAATGTAATAAGTTTCATATCGCAATTCGGCACGTTCGGTGCATCACCGATGTTCCTTCGATTCGGAACGGAATGCGCTGCACCGCCGCAGTGCCTGTTTTTTCGGTGTCGGCCGCTCCTCTCGGCAAATCAGGTTCGCTTTTCAAACTGTGTGCCGCATTTTGAGCATGTAACCCGAATCTTGCCCTTGCCGCGCGGTGCGCGCAGACGCTGGCGGCATTTCGGGCATGTAAAATACCGATATTGTTTATGTCTTTTGAAGAAATTTTTAATTCGATTGAACAGCTTTGCAAAAAAACTGCCTATCGATGCCGACACGCGTTCATAACCGCGCAATTCGTTTGCTCTTTTGTTCCCGTTTGCGAAAAGAGTTCTAAAAAGCATCAATGCCGTCAGCAAAACCGCCGTGAACAAAAGCACAAAACCCGACACACTGCCGAAAAAGGCAAGGCCGATTATTCCGAGCGCAACGGCAAGCATAAGCATGTCTCGCGAAAGCCTGTCAAACCCGTAACTGTTTTTCATTCTTTTACCCGCTTTCGCCGCAGCGAAAGTTCCCTTTCTTAATTATTCTTCTTTTTGCGTTTGGCTTTGCGGTACAAAATCGCCACATAAACGCTGATTTCGGCCGCTATTCAACGGTTTGGCTCAAAAGCAGCAAAAACCCGTTCGGCGGGATTTCAACTCCGATACGCCCCGTGCCCAAATTCTTTCGGAAAACCGTACCCTGTGCAAATGCGTCGGAATATTTATCCGCCGTGCGGACATTCAAGGCATCCGGGCCCTCGCGGAAATCCTCTGCACCGAGCGCAGCGCATACGGCATGATCGGCGCGGTTGACAAGTGTGAGCGCGCTCTCTTCACCTCGACACCGAAGCACGGCGAATGCATCGGCACACGGAGCGGCAAATGCCGTTTTCCCGCTGCTCATCGCGGCATTACTGCGGCGGAGAGCCGAAAGTCGCATGACAAAACTGCGTATTTCGGTATCCTCCCTTCCCCACGGATAGGGTCCCCTGTTAAACGGGTCGGAAAGACCCAGCATTCCCGCCTCATCGCCATAGTATATGCACGGAGGCTGCGGCATTGAAAACATGAGCGCAAACGCCGCATAAAGCCGACGCTTTCCGCGCACGACAGCTTCGGGCTTGTATTGATATTCCGCCTGCTGTTCCCTCGTCAACGTATCCTTGGGCGGTGCATCGCTGAGGCAGGACAGGATTCTTTGCGTGTCGTGACTGCCCAAAAGGTTCATGCAGGCACCGTAAAACGGTTCGGGATAACGTTCCCGCTGCCCGGAAAGCGTTTCATACAGCGCATATGCATCCGTCCTGCACGTCAGAAAATCGCATACCGCATCGCGAAACGGGTAGTTCATGACGCTGTCCAACTCGTTCCCGAGAACAAACTTTCGCAGCCCGCCTCCCGAAACCTTGTTTGAAGCGTCCTCCCAAACTTCACCCAGAAGCACACCGTCCGAATCAAGCTTTTTTAACACTGTGCGCAGCTTTTTTATAAATTCATCCGGCAATTCGTCCGCAACATCCAACCGCCACGACGTTATGCCGCAGCCTGCCCATTTTTTGAGCACATTTTCTGTGAAACGAACATAATCGGGTTGAAGCTCGTTCACCTCCGGCAGGGTTTTGAACCCCCACCAGCATCGGTACTCATCCGGGAAATGTTTGAATTCGTACCATTTATAATATGGCGAATCCGCGCCGCTGTATGCTCCGCACGAGGGGTATGTTCCGTATTTGTTAAAATAAACACTGTCATCCCCGGTGTGTGAAAAAACACCGTCCGCCATTAAGCGGATGCCGTATTCCGCCGCCGCTTTTGAAAGCTCGGTTAAATCATAATCACTGCCGAGAATCGGGTCAACGGACAGATAATCGGAAGTGTTGTATCTGTGGTTGCTTGCGGCCTCAAAAATCGGATTCAGGTAGATAACGGAAATTCCCATTTGCGCAAGGTAGGGAAGCTTTTGTTTTATCCCGGCAAAATCGCCCCCGTAGTAATCGCACGGGGAATAGAATTCCTCCCCGGCACAAGGGCTGTGCAGCACGGGTTCGAACCAGTCTTTGTGCCTGATGATTCGGCGGCCGAGTTTTTCATGATATTCCGCACGCGAGAACGCGGGAATGCAAGTGCCCCGTGCCGAGTCGTTTAAACACTCACGGTTGAACCTGTCCGGAAAAATCTGATAGACAATTCCGTGTCTGAACCAACTCGGCGTTTCAAAATCGTGCGCAAAAACCGTTATCTGATAATCGGGAGGTGTCTCCCATGCAGGATAAAACTTCCCGACGCCGCTGCGGGTTTCGGGCGCACCGTAAAACAACCGCATCGTTTCCCCGCCGCCCCGTTCCGGGGCAACATCAATGATGAAATAATACCATATCAGCTGCGGTTCGGTAGGAGCAGTAATATTGAACGAAAAGCAAAAGCCCCCCTCCCCTTCAAGCGGCAGCGAGCGCAGTTTTTCGCATGAGCAAGGGGAGATTTTTCCTGCCGGAATGAGCAGTTCTTTCCCGTCGGCCCACAGCCGCAACGCCGCACGCGCCCGCACCGCATCGCGCCCGGAGAGATAAATGCACAAAGCCGCTTCCCCGCGGCATTTCAATGCACCGTGCGGAAAGCGGCAGTCAAGCAATCTTGAATTGTGATATGCAAAAAGATTCATTCGTCAGACATTGAAACGGAAAACGATTATATCGCCGTCCTGAACAACATAATCCTTGCCTTCGGAACGAACAAGCCCCTTTTCCTTGCAGGCCGCCATGCTGCCCTGTTCAATGAGCGTTTCATAGGGCACAACTTCCGCACGGATAAACCCGCGCTCGAAATCCGTGTGAATTTTGCCTGCCGCACCGGGAGCTTTTGTTCCCTTTGTTATCGTCCATGCACGAACCTCGTCCGTCCCCGCGGTCAGGAAGCTGATGAGTCCGAGCAATTCGTAACTCTTTTGAACAAGCTTGTCAAGGCCGCTCTGACCAATGCCGAGATCCTCGATAAAAGCCGCCTTTTCTTCATCCGTAAGCTCGGAAAGTTCCTCTTCAACCTTTGCGCATACGGTCAGCGCAGCCGCACCTTCTTTTGCGGCTTCGTCATAAAGCTTCTGCACGGCAGGCGGTTCATTGCCGATTTCATCTTCGGCTATATTTGCGGCATAGATAACGGGCTTTGTGGTCAGAAGGAAAAGTTCGTCCGCCGCAGCGCGCTCATCGTCCGTAAGGTCCATGCTCCGCACGGGCTTGCCGGAATCCAAATGCGCCTTAATGCGTTCAAGAAATTCGATTTCGTGAAGGTACTTTTTATCTCCGCTTTTTGAATTTTTCTTTGCTTTGTCAATGCGGCGTTCAATCGTTTCAAGGTCGGCATAGATAAGCTCAAGATTAATTGTTTCCATGTCGCGAACAGGGTCAACCGAGCCGTCAACATGAACAATATTTGAATCTTCAAAGCAGCGGACAACATGAACTATCGCATCCACTTCGCGAATATGCGCAAGGAATTTGTTTCCCAAACCCTCGCCGCGATATGCGCCGCGAACAAGCCCCGCAATATCAACAAAACGTATTGTTGCGGGAACAAGGCTCTTCGGATGATACATCTCGTTCAATACTTCCAATCGTTCATCGGGAACGTTGACAATGCCGACATTGGGTTCAATTGTGCAGAACGGGTAATTCGCAGCCTGTGCGCCCGCCTTGGTGATAGCGTTAAAGAGCGTGCTCTTGCCGACATTGGGCAAGCCGATAACTCCGAGTTTCATTCGTTTCGTATCCTTTCATGAAAAAGCCGAATCACCCGCCTGTGCATATTCCGCCCGCAGGAAGATTCGGCTTTATTATACCATTAATACCGAGTTTCTTCAATATCCCGAAAATCAATTCCAAGTATTATTTCGTCGCAAATGTTTTTATGACAATCGTCTCCGGTGCGGCAATTCGGCCGAACTCGAAAACGCGGTTTGCAATTGCCGTAACACATCCCGCCCCGCCTGCGTATTATGGGGGTGACGGCGGGAATCGCCGCAAAAAATCAAGGAGGCAACAAATTATGTGTAACGGTTTCGGCAACAATTGGTGGTGGATTATCATTCTTCTGCTCCTCTTCGGCAACGGAAACACCTGCGGATGCGACAACGGCTGCGGCTGCGACAACGGCTGCGGCAACGGCAACAATTGGTGGTGGATTATCATCCTTGCCCTGCTCGGCGTATTCGGCGAAAACGGTCTCGGCTGCGGCTGCGACAACAACAGCTGCGGATGCGGTAATAACAACAGCTGCGGATGCGGCTGCTGACAGAGAATAAAACTCTGATATCCCGAGTTTGAGATTAAACTAACCCGCCGTGCGAATTGCGCTGCCGCCGAATTATGCCCTGTGCGCGGCGCAATCCGTGCAGTGCCGACAAATAAACAATGCCGCAATGCGGAAGAAGGTCTGTCTCAGTCCTTTCTTCCGCATTATCGGTTCGACACAAAAATACAAAAATATAACCGTAAAAGCCATTGTTCCCCGCTTGAATTCTCCGCAGTATGCTGTTATACTCGACGTTAAATTCGGAACTCGCCCACGCCCCGCGCAAAATGCGGCAGCCTTGTTCCGAAGCTTTCATCTTCCCTCCGAAAGGACAAAAACATGAAGAAAGCCAAAAAAACAAATAAATCCGAATTTTCAAATAAAAACACTCCGACGGCAGAAGCGCCTTTCGGCGTATCCACTGCCGTTCACAGTGTTGAATCTGCCGACAGCAAAGGCGGAAACGCGGCCGTGACCAATCCCGAAGAGCTGCTGGACTTTGCCGTTGCGGTGGCCGTTCGGCTGCAAAGCTGCGGCGCGGAAACATACCGCGTTGAAGAAACCGTCGTGCGCATCATCGAAGCATACGGTATCGACAAATCCGATGTTTTCGTAATACCCGGAAGCATTTTTGCCGGACTTGAGGATGAAAACGGGCAGGTTTACTCCAAAATCCGCAGAGTTAAAAACATCGACACGGTTCTTGACGGTGTTGAGTTGTACAGCGCATTCTGCCGGCGGATCTGTGCGGAAACGCCGCCGGTTCGTCAGGCGCGGCAGCTTTTGCGCGAAACCGAAAAAAGCATACGCAAATACAAACTGCCGATTGCGTATCTCGGCTACTTTCTCATTGCGGCGGGTTTTGCTGTGTTTTTCGGCGGAACGCTGCGTGACGCTCTCGGTTCCGGGCTCTGCGGCATTGCGGTCGGGCTTTGTATTCAGGGCATGGGTTTTTTGCACGCCAACCCGTTCTTCAAAACCTTCGTCGGCGGGTTTGTGCTTGCGTTTGCCGCATATTCCCTCACCGTATTAGGGCTTTGCGACAACGCGGATGTTGTTTCAATCGGAGCAATAATGATACTTGTTCCGGGATTTCTTTTTACAAACAGCCTTCGTGATATTATTTACGGGGACACTCTTTCCGGCATCAACCGCCTTGTTCAGGTCGTCATCATTGCAATCGCGCTTGTTGTCGGCACAAGTGCGGCATTCGGGCTTTCACGTCAAATTTTCGGCACAATTGCCGGAAGTCCGCAGCTTGTTGAACACAGCCTCGCCGTGCAATGCATTGCCGGAATGGTGGGAACTCTCGGGTTCGGCCTGTATTTGAACATGCACGGCAGCGGCATTCCCTATTGTCTCGTCGGCAGCATTATCTCATGGGTAGTTTGCTGCCTTTGTATGCGTGCAGGCATCGGCGAAGCAACAAGCTATCTTATTGCTGCCGCCGTTTCTTCCGCATATGCCGAAATCATGGCGCGTATCCGCAAATTCCCGGCGATAGCTTATCTCATGGCGGCACTTGTGCCTTTGATTCCCGGTGCCGGATTGTACTACACAATGGATTTTATTTCCAGAAGTCAAATGAACGAGGCATGGGCCAAAGGATCGGCAACCGCCGCAATTGCAGGCGCAGTCGCCGTGGGCGTGCTGCTTGTTTCAACCGCTTTCCGCATGTGGGGCGTGTATAAAAAGAAAAGAGCTGCGGCAAAGTGCGGAGCACAGACCGACAACAGATGATTTTTTCTTCATTTTCCGTTTAAAAACCGAAAAATACAAACCGAGTGACTTTCGGCACGGCTGTCGGTCACTCGGTTTTGTTTTTCTTTATCACATTGTATTGTTCGTTTCTTTTCACGGCATTGTTATATTCAGCGGCCGCTGAGCAATTTTTGCATATCCTGCGGCAATTCGGCTTTTATGCAGAGTTTTTCTCCGCGCAGCGGGTGAACAAACTCCAGCCGATATGAATGCAGTGCCGGCCGCCCGATAAGCTCCGGCTCCTCCGTTCCGTAGAGCCAATCGCCTGCAAGCGGGTGCCCGACTGCCGCCGCATGAACGCGTATTTGATGTGTCCGCCCCGTGCGAAGTCGGAATTCGACAGGAATAAGCCCGCTTTTGTTTTCATATCTTTGAGCATCGTTTTCTTTTTTTATAACGATGTTTTCAGCCAGTTCGTTTTCCTCCGCCGCAAATCCGCGGCGGCCGTTAAATTCATAATCTTTCGGAAGGCGAAAATCCGTGATCGCCTCCGCACCGCACGGGTCAATAACGCGCCGCACGGACGGGCCGTCCTCCCGCTTTATTGGCATGTCAACAGTTCCCGTGTTCGCCCCAAGCCAACCGTGACAGATGCCGATGTAAAAACGCACATAGCTGTCCGTATGCAGGCAAGCCGATAAACGTTCGTGCATGTAACCGTTTTTTGCAATCGTCATTACACCCGTCGTGCCTCTGTCAAGCCTGCTCACGGGATGAAAAAAGCCTTCGTCGCCGTAATACTCATTTACTGCAAGCTCAATCGACGGCACGGAGTCGTCGTATCGCGATCCGTGAACCGCTGCACCGGCGGGCTTGTTGATAATCAGCAGATCTTCGTCCTCAAAAAGCACTTCAAACGGCAATTTTCCGCATCGCTCGGGACAAAAGCCTATCGCCGCCGCTACAATATCCCCTTCCGCGGCGCGGACGTTTGAAAACACCTTCGCTCCGTTAAGAGTAATTCCGTTTTCAACCCGCTTCAGCCGCGCAGCAAGTCCCCCTGAAAGCTGCATCTCGTTCCTGAGCAAACTCTGCACGCTCCTCCCCGCTTCAGCTTCGGAAACGCGGTAAGTCAAAAAGCGCGGCTTGGCTCTTTGCGGCTTGTCGCACTCGCAATTTTGATTTTTATAATCGTTTATGTTCATCATTTTTCCGAGTGCTCTCAATTTCAAAAGTTTCTGCTCTGACCCCGCTGCCGTGCGGCGCGAACGCAAATTGCAGAGTCGATTTACATTTCTCTGCGATTTTCGATGGAACGCAGCAGGGTAACTTCATCAATGTATTCGAGGCTGCCGCCGATAGGTATTCCGTGAGCAATGCGCGTAACACGGACGCCGAGGGGTTTGAGCAGCTTTGCGATGTAGTTTGCGGTTGTTTCGCCTTCAACATCCGGGTTGGTTGCAAGGATAACTTCCTTAACTTTTTCACACTCGATGCGCTTGCAAAGTTCGTTTATTCGAAGCATTTCCGGCCCGATTCCGTCCATCGGGGAAAGAACGCCGCCGAGAACATGGTACCTTCCGTGATATTCACGCATACGCTCCATAAAGATAACATCGCGAGCATCTTTAACAACGCACAGTGTGTCGGAGCTGCGTTTCGGATCGGAGCAGATCTCGCAAACCTCATTTTCCGTATAGTTACCGCATATAGGGCAAAAATGAACAAGCCTGTGCGCATCCTCAATCGAATTCGCAAGGGCTGCTGCCTCCTCATCGGAGAGGGAGATAATATGGTAAGCAAGCCGTTGTGCTGTTTTGATGCCGATTCCGGGCAGGCGGTTGAGCCGCGAGATAAGTCTGTCGAGACTTTCCATTTTGTTCTGCCGAAGAATCAGAAGCCGAAGCCGCCGAGATTTCCGAGACCTCCGGTGACTTTGGACATTTCCTTTTCCATCGTTTCGTTAGCAAGGCGAACGGCCTCGTTCACTGCGGAAAGGATAAGATCCTGAAGCATTTCAACATCATCCGGATCCACTGCCGCCGGGCTGATTTCGATGGATTTGAATTCTTTATTGCCGTTCACAACAACCTTGACCGCGCCGCCGCCGACACTTGCTTCAAAATCGGTGTTGCCGACTTCCTG
>ERZ808278.1424-NODE-1424-length-10084-cov-3.799382_pt1 | contig 10084 bp, 10 predicted proteins | sample MGYA00521239_ERZ808278 | MGnify/ENA primary metagenome ERZ808278 (study PRJEB31516, sample SAMN03275600) | gut metagenome | biome: mammalia-associated habitat; material: feces | host: Papio cynocephalus | place: Kenya | collected 2012-07-17 ... | reverse complement strand
CAAGCATATTCGACCATTGGTCGTCGCCGCCCACTTCGAGCGAGCAGCCGTATTTTTGGTTAAGATACAAAAAGTCGTAACCTTGCATCAACATATAGTTAAACTCGAAGAAGGTAAGTCCTTTTTCCATTCTTTGCTTAAAACATTCCGCGGTGAGCATTTTGTTCACGGAGAAATAAACGCCTATGTCGCGGAGGAATTGAACGTAATTGAGGTTTAAAAGCCAGTCCGCGTTATTGGCGATAATCGCGCCTTTTTCGCCGTCGAAACTGATGAAACGCGACATTTGCTTTTTAAAACATTCGATATTGTGGTCAATCGTTTCTCTCGTCATCATCTGGCGCATATCCGACCTGCCCGAAGGGTCGCCTATCATTCCCGTTCCGCCGCCGAAGAGAGCAATAGGTCTATGTCCGAATTTCTGCATCCACGCCATAGCCATAATGGGAATGTAATGCCCGATATGCAGGCTGTCCGCCGTAGGGTCGAAGCCGACGTAAAAAGTCACGCTTTCGTTTTCGAGTTTCTTTCTAAGGTCTTCGCCGTAAACGGTTTGTTTTATAAATCCGCGTTCTTCGAGAACGTCCATAACGTTTTTCATAATGTTACCTCTGACAAACTGCGACCTTTCGCCGCGATTATAAATTATTTTAACATTAAAACAATATAAAAGCAAGCAAAAAAACTTGAAATAACGGTTAAATAATAATTGAAAAAAAATTTTCGATATGCTATAATGTAGGCGAACGGAAGCCGGAGCGATTCCGGCGGTTTTCACGGAAAAAAATTTTGGAGGAATATTTATGCAATATTCAAACGAAGTAAAGGATATGGTCTGCGTAGCCAAAGGTCCTAAACACGGGCCCGCACCTATCCCCGAAGAAGGGCTTTGGGTTGAAGCAAAACAGATTACCGACATCAGCGGATTTACGCACGGCGTCGGTTGGTGCGCTCCTCAGCAGGGTGCTTGCAAGCTCTCGCTCAACGTCAAAAAGGGCGTAATCGAAGAAGCGTTGATTGAAACCATAGGTTGTTCGGGTATGACTCACTCCGCCGCAATGGCGTCCGAGATTCTCCCCGGAAAAACCATTCTCGAAGCGCTTAACACCGACCTTGTTTGCGACGCAATCAACACGGCTATGAGAGAACTCTTCCTGCAAATCGTTTACGGCCGCACCCAGTCCGCTTATTCGGACGACGGTCTCGTTATCGGCGCGGGTCTCGAAGACCTCGGAAAAGGTCTTCGTTCGCAAGTCGGAACGATGTACGGCACGAAGGAGAAGGGTACGAGATACCTTGAAATGGCGGAAGGTTACGTAACCAGAATGGCTCTCGACGAGGATATGCAGGTTATCGGTTACGAGTTCGTTTCGCTCGGCAAAATGACCGATTTCATCAAAAAAGGTCTCACTCCCAACGAAGCGTACGAGAAAGCCAAGGGTCACTACGGCAGATTCGAGAACGCTTACAAATATATCGATCCGAGAAAGGAATAAGGAGAAGAAGAAATGGCTTTATTTGAAGGATATGAAAGAAGAATTGATAAAATCAATGCTACTTTGAAAGAATACGGCATTTCTTCGGTTGAAGAATGCAAGGAAATATGCCTCTCCAAAGGCGTTGATTGCGACGACATCGTAAGAAGCACTCAACCCATTTGTTTTGAAAACGCCGTTTGGGCTTACACCGTCGGCGCGGCTATCGCAATTAAGAGCGGAGCTAAAAAAGCTGCGGACGCAGCCGCTAAAATCGGCGTAGGTCTTCAATCTTTCTGTATTCCCGGTTCGGTTGCCGAAAACAGAAAGGTCGGTCTCGGCCACGGAAACCTCGGCGCAATGCTTCTTTCGGACGACACCGATTGTTTCTGCTTCCTTGCCGGTCACGAATCGTTCGCGGCTGCCGAGGGCGCAATCAAAATCGCGCTTAACGCAAACACCGTAAGAACCAAACCTTTAAGAGTTATTCTTAACGGCCTCGGCAAGGACGCCGCTATGATTATTTCGAGAATCAACGGCTTCACTTACGTCGAAACCAAATTTGACCCGTACACCGAAAAGGTAACCGTAGTTTACGAGAAGCCTTATTCGGACGGCCCGAGAGCAAAGGTTAAATGCTACGGCGCGGATAACGTTCCCGAAGGCGTTGCCATAATGAAACTCGAAAACGTTATGGTTTCGATAACCGGAAACTCCACCAACCCCACGAGATTCCAGCACCCCGTTGCAGGCACTTACAAAAAATGGTGCGTCGAAAACGGCAAGAAATATTTCTCCGTTGCATCTGGCGGCGGCACGGGCAGAACGCTTCACCCGGACAATATGGCCGCAGGTCCTTCCTCTTACGGTATGACGGATACGATGGGAAGGATGCACTCGGACGCGCAGTTCGCAGGCTCTTCGTCCGTTCCGGCTCACGTTGAAATGATGGGACTTATCGGTATGGGTAACAACCCGATGGTCGGCGCAACCGTTGCGGTTGCCGTTGCCGTTGAAAAAGCGATGAATAAATAATTTATCAAAACGAAACGAGGTTCGGTTTTCCGCACCTCGTTTTTTTTGCGCTTTTACGATTTTTCGGCCTTATAATTAAGCCTCGGTTTTTGACTGTTAAAAAGTTCTTGCAAAAAATAAAAATATATTATATAATAGAATTATATAACCTGTCTGCGGAGGGAGGAATTCGTTTTGCGAGTTATCAACGCGTTGAAAATTGCGATAGGCAATTTCGGACTTGTATTTAAAAATATACTTTATAAAATAATAATGTTTACGGTGTTTGCAACGGGAGTATGGCTCACGCTTAAAATAAGTTTAAGGCCGTTTCTCGAAAAATTATCGCCCGTTTTAAAGGACGTCATCGAGCTTTTGAAAGGGCTCGTTCAGGGCGGAGCGGCAAACAGTTCCACGGTTACGGAGCAGGCTTCGTCCGTTCTCGTTGCGGATTTCGAGGCGTTTCTCGCATATATAAACGGCAACGTAAACAGCATTGCGCTCGCAGGGCTTATATGCGTGCTTATCGCTTATCTTTATAGGTTTTTCGCCGGAATAAGCGACTCGACGACGATGATACTCGTGAACGGACATATGTCCAGTTTAACGCACGGAAAGTATCTCGGCGCGATGTTTGAAAATTTGAGAAAAATAGTCGTTTATCAACTTATAGACGCAGTTCTGTCGATTGTTTACTACGCTTTGGTGTTCGTTTTGGAGTACCTTTTGTTGCGTTACGTCGCCCAGTACGCGGCGGTTCCGGTGGTATTTTTCGGCGTGTGCGCGTTCTTCTTTGCGGCAACGCTTTACGCAACCTGTATGAGTCAGGTAATGACCAATATGCTCGTCGGAGGAATGGGTTTAAAGGAAGCTTTCGCAAAAGGGCTTTTCCCGAAGAAACAATATTTCTGGAAAATGTTTGCGGCGTATTTGTCGGTGATAATAATTTGCGTTTATCTTTCGATTTCCACGGCGGTGTTCACTTTCGGCGTGGGAACGGTAATGGTTTTGTCGTTCTTCACGGTTATGAAAGTTTGTATGAAACTCGTCGATTATTATATAATCAACGTAAAGAAGTATTTCATCGATTACGATAATATCGTCATTCCCAAAGAGCTTCGCGAGAACGACGAACAGCTTTTGAACAAGGTTGATATTTAATAAATATATAAGGTGTTTTAAGGGGCAATTTGCTCGGTTGAGCGAAAAAGGTTTGGTTTGAACGAAAAGATTTGTATTTAAGAAGAGTTTGAATTTGAGAGAAAAGGAGAGGGGGCGTTTGCCGATTTAATCGGCAAACGCCCCTTTTAAAAAACGTTGTCTTGATTTTCCTTTCAGGATATTTCGGATTTTAAAACGTCCGCATATTTGTTCGGGTTATTTATGTTTTTAACCGTCACGCTGCCGTTTTGAGCGGAAATCGTTATGTTGCCGTAGTTTAAAAGTTTGCCCCAAATCGATTGTTCCACGAAAACGTTGTTGATTTTGTTAAGAGAAGTGGTAAGTTTGTTCCTTCCCGAGGAACAGTCCACCGTTTCTCCGTCTATGGAAAGTTTATTGTTGAAGTGTTTAAACGTCATCACGACGCACCAGAACCCCCAAACGATAAGGAGGATAGAAGTCATCGTGACCATAAAATTTCTCGCCGAAGTGAGGCAACCACCCGTTTCTTCGTCCATTGCGTTCGTAACTTCGCTCGTAATATCGTTAATTTCGCCTTGAATACTGTCCACCGAGGGCAGACCGGTTACGTTCGTAACCACGTCCACAGCGGCTTTTTTAAGTTGATATTTAACGTTGAGAATTATCGTAGGGATAATCGTCGGCAAAAAGATAAACGCGGGGATAGCGAGATATAAAACAAAAACCGCAGGAATGCTTACTTTTGCTTTTAATTTTTCGGAATTCATTATTTGTTTGCGTTAAGAACTCCCGCCATCGATTTAGCCATTTCGTTAGCTTGCTGTTTGATTCTGTCTTCTTCGTACTGGTCGATTTGCGCGGTAACCATATTCTTGAACGCGTTACCGTTTTTGATAGCGTCGAACTTATAAGAACCGGAAGCGGTTACGACGGTTATAAGGCTATAATTGAAAATCTTTCCGCCGAAGGTCTGGGTTACGGCAACGTTCTGAATTTTGTTAAGAGGACTGTCCATTGCGTCGGTGTTCAAAACGCCGATTTTACCGACGAGCCTTTTGTTCGTTAAAGCAAGTTCGACGTGAGTGAACTGAACGGTTCTTATAATCGCTTTGATAAGCGGAATAAGCAAAAGCCAGCAGAATAAAATACCCTTAATCCACGTCCACAAAAGAAACAAACCGTTTCTTTCAGCTACTTTGACAACAACTTCGTTCTTGCCTAAGTTTTTTTCTATGTACCCCATAAGATACACCCTCCAAATATAAATTTTAAGTCAAAATCGACTTATTTTCATTGTAACAAGTCATTTTTGGTTTGTCAAGCATATTCATAACAAATTATGGTAAAATTTTACCTATGGAAACGCTCGGTGAGAGAATAAAGATGCTTCGAGAAAGCGTCAACCTATCTCAAATGGAACTATCCCGAAGGGTAGACATAAGCCAATCCGCTATCGCTCGTTACGAGCTTAACAAAACCGAACCGAAGGCTTCGGATATTGTGAAGTTAGCGGAATTTTTCGGTGTGTCGGCGGATTATTTGCTCGGCCTTTCCGAAACGTAAACGGAACGCGGCAATCGGCTTTCGGGCTTCATCGTGACGTTTTTTCGATGAGTTTTTTGCAGGCGTTTTACCGCTTGCGTTTTTATTCGGTGCAAGTTAAAGCACGGAAATTTAACGGGCGGTTGCAAGCACAGCTTGCAACCGCCCGTTTGTTTAAAAACTAAAAATTTAGGTATGCCGCGGGTGCTCGAAATTGAATTTCGAGCACCCGCGGCCGAAAAAAACGAAATTAAAAATCCCAATCTGGAATAAAGCTCTCGCTCGCCGCGCGCAGTTCCTGCGCAAAGTAGTTTTCGATTCCGAGCCTTAACAGTTCTTCGTAAACGCGCTCGTATTCGGCTTTCGTCACGGGGCGTTTCAGTTCGGGGTACTTATCCTTTTCGCCGAAAGGAGTGTATTGCGCCATTAAGGAAATATACGCGCCGTTTTTTTGGTTTTCGCTGAACCATTTCAATATTTTTTTACTATCCGGCACGCAAAGAGGCATTATCATATGCCTGACGGTAACCCCCGATTTCATCATTCCGTTCTCGTCGAAAACGGTTTTTTTGGAGTTCATCATAAATTCCACGGCTTTTGAAGCGACGGAAAAGTAATCTCTTTTTCCGGTGTATCTTTCCGAAACGTCGGGCGAGAAAAATTTAAGGTCGGGGAGATAAACGTCGACGTAAGGGTCGATTATTTCCAGAGCTTTCGGCGTTTCGTAGGAATGAGTGTTGTAAACCACGGGGATTTTCGGGCGGTAAATATCGAAAGCTTTTGCGATTTCTTTCACGAAATGCGTCGGGGTTACGAGATTTACGTTGTGAACGCCCGAATCTTCGAGTTTTTTAAAAATATCCGCAAGTTCGGCGGGCGAGATTTCCTTGCCCCGTTTCGAGCGCGAAAGCTCGTAATTCTGGCAAAACACGCATTTTAACGAACAACCGGTGAAGAAAATCGTTCCCGAGCCGTTCGTTCCGCTTATCGGCGGCTCTTCAAACTTATGCGAGTAAAATTTGGCTATCCGCATAGTCGATTTTTCGCCGCACGCGCCGATATTTTTATTTCTGTCCGTAAAACAGTTTTCAGGGCATAAGCCGCAAAATTCTTTCATACTTTTTTCCCGATGATAGCCGAAAATAAAACGAGCATTGCAAAAACGCCGCTTTTTTATCGATTTTCGGCCGGCGCGGGGCGAGGCGGAAAGCGTTTCCGCCTCGCCCCCTATAAAACTACGAAATTATTTTAACATATATTATTAAATTTGACAAACGATTTAAAACGTGATATATTAAACCCGACCACAGTCAATGACCACAAATACATTGAAAGAGGTTTTAGTTATGAACAAATTTTTCACCAGCGAAAGCGTTACCGAAGGGCATCCGGACAAGATTTGCGACCAGATTTCCGACGCGGTTCTGGACGCTATTCTGCAAAAAGACCCTATGGCGAGGGTTGCCTGCGAAACTTCCGCAACGACGGGTTTGGTTCTCGTTATGGGCGAAATTTCGACACATTGTTACGTCGATATTCAGCAAATCGCAAGGGATACCATTCGCGAGATAGGTTACGACAGGGCTAAATACGGCTTCGATTGCGACACCTGCGCCGTTTTAACGGCGATTCACGACCAGAGCGCAGATATAGCTTTGGGCGTGGACGATTCCGTGGAGCATAGAAAAAGCGGCGACGAAACGGATAGATTCGGCGCGGGCGACCAGGGAATGATGTTCGGTTACGCCACCAACGAAACGGAAGAATATATGCCTATGGCCATCACGCTTGCGCATAGACTCACGAAAAAATTAACGGAAGTCCGCAAGAGCGGTCTGCTTCCTTATCTTCGTCCGGACGGAAAAAGTCAGGTTACCGTGGAATACGAAGACGGAAAGGTGAAGAGAATCGACACGATAGTGGTTTCCTCGCAGCATAGCGAAAAGGTTTCCACCGAGCAGCTCCGCAAAGATATAAAAAAATACGTTATAGAAGCGAGTATGCCTGCCGAACTTCTCGACGAAAACACGAAATATTACATTAACCCCACGGGCAGATTCGAGATTGGCGGCCCTCACGGCGACAGCGGGCTTACGGGCAGAAAAATCATCGTCGATACTTATGGCGGAAGTTGTCCGCACGGAGGCGGAGCGTTTTCCGGCAAAGACCCGACGAAAGTTGACAGAAGCGCGGCGTATATGGCAAGATATATTTGCAAAAACGTCGTTGCGGCAGGGCTTGCGGACGAATGTACTTTGGAAGTAGCTTACGCCATCGGCGTGGCGAAACCGGTTTCGCTTTTCGTGAATACGAAGGGTACGGGCAAACTTCCCGACGAAAAAATTGCGGACGTAATTTCCAAGGAATTCGATTTGCGCCCCGCGGCGATAATTAAAACTTTGGATTTAAGAAAGCCTGTTTACAAAGCCACCGCGGCTTACGGACATTTCGGCAGACCCGAATTTTCGTGGGAGAGGTTGGACAGAGTAGAGGATTTAAAGAAATATTTAAAATAATTTCGTAAATTTTTTAAGCGGCGAGCCGTTCGGCTCGCCGCTTATTATATACGCTTATTATATAACTTAAAAAATTAAAACCTATCGGGTTGACGTTGACGCGCCGAGAAGAGTTTAAAATTTTCAAATAACGCATAATAAAAACGGAAATCGTCGTGCAATAAAAGAATTATCCGATAATAAAAACGGAAATCGTCGTGCAATAAAAGAATTATCCGATAATAAAAACGGAAATTGTCGGGTAATAAAAGAATTATCCGATAATAAAAAAGAGAATCGTCGGGCAAACGATTCTCTTTTTCGACTTAAACGTTCTTCCTGAATCGCCCCGGCGTAATCCCGTAAGCGTTTTTGAAATAAGTGTTGAAACTCGCAAGGTTCGTAAATCCCACGAATTCCGCAATGTCGATTACTTTCATATCCGTCGTCATCAAAAGGTTCTGAGTTTGTGTTCGATTAAAAACTTGTGCGGAGTAGTTCCGAAGCTGTTGCGGAATATCCTCGAAAGCTGCATTCTCGAATAATGAAGAAGCTGACATAAATCGGTTACGTTATAAGTTAAAAATTCGGGAGCTTTCATCGCTTTGTTAAGCTGTTTAACCCATTCGGGTTGCTCGTTTTGCTTGCTTATATCGATATAATCCACGCTTTTTCTATATAGAAATTGCATAATGAGCATAACCGCGCCGCACAAAAGTCCGTTATATTTTTCGCTTTCGTCGTCGGGAAGAAGCAAAACCTGGTGAATGATTTCGTTTATTTGCTTTATGAATTCGTCGGGAAAAGTGTGGGTTCTTTTAATTTTCCTCAAAGTGTCCATAAAGTCGGGCGCAAACAATTCGGCAAGCCTTTTAACGGCTTGCTCCCTTGCGACGATATTTATATAACGCAATTTTTCGTTGCCCGATTTTTTAAGGCAGTGAACGTCGTCCGTCGTTGAAAAGAATATCTGCCCTTCCGTCACGCGGATTTTTTCACCGTTTAAAACGTTGATAAGTTTTCCGTCGGTTAAAACGGTAAATTCCCAGTAATCCTTGTGTCCGTGCATTATCGGGAAGTCGAAAGTGTTGATATGATAGGAAAAGGATATTTTGTCGATGAACTTTTCAACGCGTTTACTCGTCGTATTGTCGCTTTCAAAACCAAATTTATTCATAATGAAATTATATATCCCGAAATTCGGTTTGTCAATACTAACGTAATTGTTTTTCGCGTTCTTTTTCGTTAAAAAGCGTAATTATGTTACAAATTGTTAATTTTAACCTGATTTATGTGTCAAAATGATATAGATAACGCCGACAATAATATATTAAAATAACCGCGAGAAGAAATAAATCGATTTTACGTAAAAGGAGTTTTTTTGTGGATTTTAAATTTAAAAGATACGACGGAAACCCGATATTGAAACCGGAATCAAGGAATCAATGGGAAAACCTGTGCGTTTTAAATCCCGCGGTGATATTCGACGAAAAAACGAATAAGTTCGTTATGGTCTATCGTGCGGGCGGCGACGAAATCAAACACAACATAAGATTGGGGCTTGCCACGAGCGACGACGGCTACAATTTCACAAGGCACGGCGACAAGCCGATATTCGACGTTGACGAAAACGACGCCGACGGCGGTTGCGTGGAAGACCCGAGGATAGTTAATATCGACGGCGTTTATTATATGACGTACGCTTCGAGAGCTTACGCCCCGGGGAGATATTGGCTTCCTTACGAGCAAAGGGTTGAGGAAGCGAAGGCGTGGAAAACCTCTCACGAGGACAGCGAGCCGTGGTTTTTGAGAACGAACGAAACTTTGACTTACCTTGCCGCGACGAAGGATTTTATCAACTATAAGCGGCTCGGAAGAATAACGGACGCCAGAGAGGACGACCGCGACGTCGTTATATTCCCGAGGAAAATAAACGGGAGCTTTTATATGATTTCGCGCCCCGTTATCGGCGAGGACCGTTCGATGTGGATTTCTTCGAGCGACGATTTGATGGAATGGCCGACGCGCGAAAAATTGTATTCGGGCGTAGAGGATTGGGAAAACGGGAGAGTCGGCGCGGGTTGTCCGCCGATTGAAACGGAGGACGGCTGGCTGCTTATTTATCACGGCGTGAGCAATGCGGATAAGTGTTATCGCGTAGGGCTTATGCTTCTCGATAAAAACGACCCGAAAAAGATAATCGCCCGTTCGCGCAAGTTCGTTCTCGAACCCTCTGCGGAATACGAAAAGAGCGGCTTGTATCAGGGTTGCGTGTTCCCCACCGGCGCGGTGGTTAAAGACGGAACGCTTTACGTTTATTACGGCTGCGCGGATAAATACGTTTCCCTCGTAACGGCAAAAATGGAAGATATTATGAAGTATTTAAAACTTCCCGAAAATAAAAATTAAGCAAAT
>ERZ808278.1423-NODE-1423-length-10109-cov-6.253431_pt1 | contig 10109 bp, 16 predicted proteins | sample MGYA00521239_ERZ808278 | MGnify/ENA primary metagenome ERZ808278 (study PRJEB31516, sample SAMN03275600) | gut metagenome | biome: mammalia-associated habitat; material: feces | host: Papio cynocephalus | place: Kenya | collected 2012-07-17 ... | reverse complement strand
TGATGAGCACGGAGGAGGTCAAGGAAAAGCTACACGTATCGGACGCTACACTTAACAGGATGGTGAGCCGTGGTGACATTCCGAACGGCGAATGCAAGAAACGAGGACACACAAGGTACTGGAAGAAATGGGACATACTACATTTCTTGAAGAAGAAGAGGGGCAAGTGATTGCTTCTCTTCTTCTTGTTTATCTTTATATCTCGAAATAAAGTTTTTCATTTTTATGCAGAAACTATTTGATAATTAAATATTTTTATTTAAATTTGCAGCAAAAATATTTAATCATTAAACATTTAAGTATGGCAGATAGAATAAAAGATATTATTGTTGGAGTTGTGCTTGCCATTTTAGCATACCTCAAACCAATCGAAGGCGAACTATCTTCACTTATGATTGTCTTCGTTTTGAACTTTGTGTTTGGCTATTTAAGTGGAATGATAGCCAATGGAGAGAATTTTGAGTTCAAGAAAGCAGTTGTTTGCGTCGGCCATGCAACAGTATTTTTTGTCCTATGTGCGGCAGTATATGCCATTGGCAGGTTTAAAGGGCAAATGACCGGTGCAGTCCAATGCGTATCGTTTATTTCCTACCTTATCTTATGGTTCTATGGTTGCAATATACTAAAAAACTTGAAACAGATGTTCAAGTATGGAACACCTCCTTGGTACGTGGTCAGCTTTCTATATTACTTGATGCGCTTCAAGTTCGTAGAGAAGATTCCGTATTTATCAGATTATCTTAATTTAACAGAAAAGCAGGAGGGCAAAGTATGACGTTATTGACAATTTTGATGGTAGCAGTCTTCATGATTTGCGTTGTCGCTTTCGGCTGCATGATTCAAGGAAACAATGACAAGGAGGAATGATTATGGCAGATGCGAGTAAATTTGTGCCGTTTATTCTCAGTTGGGAGACGGACAAATACACCAACAATAAGAACGACAAGGGAGGACCTACTAAATACGGCATTACCCTTGCTACTTGGAAAAAGATTGGCTATGATAAGAATGGTGATGGAAAAATTAATGAGAAGGATGTAAAGCTGCTAACTAGAGCTGACTTCGACAGAGTCTTCAAGAAGAACTATTGGGATGCTTGCAAGGCAGACTCGATCAATGACCAGAGTGTAGCCAATATGCTTGTTGACTTCGCTTATAATAGTGGTGTATCAAGAGCAGTAAGACATCTGCAATCAATCGTAGGAGGAAAAGCGGACGGCATCGTTGGTAAACAGACGTTGGCTAACATCAATAACTATCGACTTGGACAGCAAGCTTTGTTCGAAGCCTTTAAGGAGGACAGAAAAGCTTATTTGAAGAGCATAGCTGTTGGGAAGCAAGCGGTAAACCTCAATGGTTGGTTGCGCCGAGTAAGTTATATTACATACGGAAACTTAAAATTGAATAAATGATGAAATGGTTAGATTTCAATTGGTGGAAGGCTGCATTAGCCACCGCTCTCGTTATATACAGCGCATTTATGTTTGTTGCTTGCGGAGCACCTAAGACCGTATCAAAACAGACCTTCATCACGGATAAGCAGAATGAGAGCAAATGGGACTCGCTTTTGAACGTTCGCTTGATGAAGGAACTTGAAATCTATAGAAATACTCATCAGGAGAATGCTAAGACTACGATAAAGGAAAAGTCTTATGTTAAGGATAGTATTTCTTCTAGATATGACTCTGGCGGCAAGAAGATTGGCGAGGATAAATATCACTATGAACGTCATGAAGTTTCAACAGAGGAAGTGAAAAGTCTGCAAGATAGCGTTGCTCATTACAAAGTATATTTTGATAGTACATCTATATATCGTAACAGATGCGACTCCTTGGTTATGACTATAGATAGCATTTCTAAAGATGTAGAATATATCGAAAAGCCATTGAGCAAGATGCAGGAAGTGTTTTTGAGGACAGGGCAGATATTTTATTTTTGCCTTGTGATTGTTATTATATACCTTATTTATATATGTAGAAGAAAGAGTTCTTAGTTTTAGTCATTTAAGGTTTTAGATTGATTTAGGTTAACGTTGGCGGCTGCTCGTGACGAGTAGTCGCCATTTTATTTGCAAAGTAAATTCATTCATTCCAAGAAGCTCAAAAGTGACATTACCCACTATCATGCTAATAAGCTGATTCACAGCTACTAGCAAAAAACTATGATAGAGTTATGGCTTATTTGCAGACTATTTTCTAACTTTGCACACGTAACGTTACAATAGTGTTAGTTAATATTAAGGTTTAATGAAAAGATTTTCGGGATATGGAAAGTAAAACTTACGTGTTCGGGGAGAATGGTACTAGCCAAGGTGGCGGTCTTAATAGCATTCTTGCTATGCTCCCAGCCCTTATGCAGAAGCAGGGTGTGGATCCAAGTTTGTTTGCTCTTTGCAATGGTAAGAGTAATGGTAATGGTTGGGGTGATGGTTTGTTTGCTATCTTGCTCCTCTTCATCCTTATGGGACGAGGTAACTTCTTCGGAGGTGGTTTCGGTGGAGGTATGATGCCTAACGGACAGGGCGGTGTCGCTCCTATGATTAACAACGATGCAAATACCGCTGTTATCATGCAGGCTGTTCAGCGCAATGGCTTTGACATTCAGAGTCTAGCAACGGCTCTCAACACTTCTAGTGACAACGTTATTGCTGCCGTAAATGGTGTGAGCAAAGAGATTTGCGGTGTAGGCAATCAGCTCAATATGACGGCAAACCAAGTACTGACTGCTATTATGCAGGGCAACAATGCTATCGCTACTCAGTTGGCTGAGTGTTGCTGCAGAACTAACAATGCCATCACGACGATGGATGGTAACGTGAAGTTGGCGATGTGTCAGCAGACAGGTCAGCTCCAGAATGCCATCAACAACGTGGCTGTAGGTCAGGAGCGTGGTTTCTCTAGCGTGGCTTATGAGACACAGAGACAGAGTTGCGACATCATCAATGCCATCAAGGACAACACTCGTGTCGTAACAGACGGGCAGAAGCAAGCGGAGATGCGCGATATGCAGGACAAGATTGACCACTTGCGTGAAGAGAATGGGACTTATAAGTCATCTGCTATGATGAGCCAGATTGTGGGTCAGTCTCTTGCTCCTGTAAATGCGGCTTTGGCAAACTTGCAGGGTGAGGTGAACGCCATTAAGTGCGCTCAACCAAATACTGTGACTGTGCCTTACCAGCCATTCCAAGCTGTGCCTAACTGCGTAGCTTACAACTACGGTTTGTATGGTGCAAACACCGCCAATGCTGGTTTTTGGGGTTAATTAGAAAGGAGGCTTCTATGGTTTGGAACTATCCATTTGCATGGGTGAATCGTAGAGGTTCGGCGGCAATCGCTTCACAAGGCGTGACGGCGAACACGAACAATGTTGTCTTCTCGTTCCGCAATCACGCCTTCGTGAACGCCAATTACAGGGGAACGATATTCGTGAACTTGCGTCAGGCGATTCCAACAGGAACGACAACAACGCTGCCTATCCTCTTCGAGACCAACGGAGTAACACAGGCTGTAACTAAGTTTAATGGTGAAGCCTTAACTGTTGCAGATGTGGCAGGAACTGGAGTTTATCAATTCTGGTTCGAAAGAGACACTAACACCCTACAGATAATGTCGGGTATCGTTTAACAATTAACAGACAAGGTTATGTTTAGCGGATTGAGACAGAACAGCATATTTTACGTGCTTGAAAAGAAGAACGTACAGGATGAGGGTGAAAAGATTTGCCTTAAAATAGGACAAGTCGTAAGCGTAAGCAATCCTCAGCCAAAGTACCCTACGACATATCAGTTCAACCCCCAGGGTATGGATATGACGGTCAATGTTTCCGTGAAGTTCCCGAATGAGCAGATTGAGTTCAAGGAGCTTCCTGCCAATGGTCAGATAGCGAACTTCGAGAATCTTGTTGTTTCGGAAAGCAGGGAAGCCATTGATTCCGAGGTTGACGCTCTCTTTAGGACTTCCAAGGATGTTGTGGATAGCGAGCCGTATCATAAGCAGGTTATGAAGGATTGCAACAAGATACGTTCCATCCTCAACCCTCAGATAGCGAAGGATAAACAGCAAGAGGAGGACATCAAGGCTCTGAAGAATGAGATGAGCGGTGTCAAGGGCACGCTTTCTGACATTCAATCTATGCTATCCAAGGCTTTGGGTAATGTTGGTTCTAAAAAGTAATGATTATGGGTTATATGATTGAGATTACCGAGGATAAGTTCGAAGAGCTTACCGAGGGTGTTGAGGATATGCTTCGTATCGGCGGTAAGGTTATGAGCTGCCTTGATGGAATGAAGCGTGAGCGTATGGGAAACCGTATGCCTATGCCGGACTATCGTGATAGATGGCACGATGATGATTGGCGTGATGAAGACCGCTATGGTGAGAGACGTTATTATGGTCGCCATGGAGGACGCTACTAAGTATTAATTTCGATGGCATGGAACGCAAATTCCCTGCCATCCTTAAAGAATGGAGCTATGGGAAAATGTAGAATGTCTTTGGATGTTTACGATATGAAGCCAGAAGGAATGATTGCATACTTGCGATTCAATGGCTATCACTTCAATAAGAAGATGTGCGAGTGGGCAGTTAAGCAAATGAGAAAGTACAACTCTGTCACCAAGAAAGCCGAGGAAGTCGAGTATTGGGGCAAAGAGAAGGTTGAGGAAATCTTGACCAAGCAAGGTGTTACGCTTGAAAATAATGTAGGCTACGATCATGTTTACGTGGCAAATATGGTCAAGGCTGACTTCTATAAGTCTTCCATCGAGGACGAGGCGCATTTGGCTTTATTCATCAAGGATATGGTTGATGATAGTGACCAGAAGGATGGTTTTATTTTCAATAGATTTTATGCAGACGCCGCTCATAACGGTGTAGGAATTCCTTGGGATGAGGTCTTATGATAAAGCAGAAGATATACCTAGAGAAGTACGGTTGGGAAGTTCTTGTTTTCTATGGTATGCGGAAAGCAGATGTAGATGAGGTGTGCGACTCCCTTGTGCAGATTGGCTGCACAGGAAGTGCTGTCGATAGTGCAAGGGAGCATTTCTTGAAAGACGAAACGAACACAGGGCTTACATATTCCAATCTATCGGAAAGAAAAAGCGTGGTCGCAGTCAGTCGTACAACTTCTGAATATGAGTTCGTGAACACTGTAACACATGAAATGTTCCATGTTGTCAGCCACGTCTGCGATTCTCTAGGGATAGATATGAAAAGCGAAGAGCCGTGCTATATGATGGGATGGCTCTGCCAGGCAGTTAGTAGAATATTCATTTAAACTTTAACAATATGACGGACTTAAAAATTATGGTGGACGCTGCAAGGCAGCTGAACCAAACTTGGAGTACATGCAGCAAAGACATTGAAAAGGAAGATGATACTTCCAAAGTTTACAATGCTATGTGTGAAATTGATGAAGCCATCATCAACCTAGTTGAAAAGGTCGGCTTGTGCGTAAAGGCACAATCAATCAACACAATGTATGGCAATTCTTTACTTGCAACTACACATGATTCTGTAGTGAAAAGAAATCGTATTTAGACTTTGTAAGTTTCTTTTACCGAGGTAATTAAAGGGTACTAAATAAGCAAATGTTAAGCATTTGTTAATATTAGTACCCTTTAACTATGTTGAAGATATATTACGTTAAGCAAAAGTTAAATCTGAAATCTATGAAGTTCTAAGCGTTCCATATTTCACAACCATATACTTATACCTTTTTTCTAAAACAGCGTAACACACGAAAAATCAACTATTTACACAATTTCTAATTAATTTTGTAATAATTATTTATTACCATAAAGAATGTAATCAATAACCTTTCGGTTTGCTTCATTGATTTTTTGCTGATTGAAGTTGATATAAACCTGTGTTACTCTTGCACCGGTCGAAAACGAATGACCTAGAGCATGGCTGATTACGTCTACAGGAATATCAAGTTCACTAGCGACTGTAGCCCATGTGTGCCTTGCCCAATACGATGTGAGATTTGGAAAACCTTCGATTGTTTGGAGCTGCTTGCTAAAAGATATTGTGAACGTATGTACGTTTTTGTAATTGTCAAGTATATCAAGAAGGTATTTCTTTCCTCTGTATTTATTGATAATCGTAAGTGCTTCTGGTTCAACCTTAATGCAATAAGGTTTCTGTGTTTTCTGCCTTTTATAATAGATGCACCCATCAGCACTAATGTCTTGAAGATGGCAGAGGTCTGTGATATTGATACCTATCAGAAACAAAGACAGCTTGAATAAGTCTATGGCTTTCTGTTGCCTCTTATTACCTTTGAAGGCAAGCAATGAACGTAGCTCCGAAAGAGTAAGTGAACGCTTTTGTGTTTGCTCGCTTTTAATCTTAAACACTCGAAACGGATAGAACATAGTTATCTCGTTATCCATGGCATCACGAAACACGGCACGGATATTACGAAAATGAATGCTTCTACCATTTACAGATGGTGAAGACTTCATTAAAAACGAATCGAAGGCATTAAGCCAATCCTTTGTTATATCCTCGAAAGTCTTGGTTTTTATCTTTGAATCAAACTCAGCCATCTTTGTAGCTGTAACCTTGTATATCTCTCGTGTTCTTTTAGCTGTTCTTGAATCCGCATAAGCCATAAAACGGGAGTAGAAACCATTTGCGGTTTCTGCGGTTGGTTCGATAACCGAAAGCACCTTATTCTTAACTTGGGTTGCTGTCAGTTTTGTCAGTTCACCTTTCTTGGTTAAGTCCATGATGATGTTTGATACCAAATTTCGTTGAGTATCTATATAGCTTTGGATAGCAGCTTTATCTGGGCGGTTCTTGATACGTTCCTTCTGAGAATCCCATTGAGTTGGATAAATCTTCTTGCCGAGATTGATATAAGCAGACGAACCCTGTTTGTTGATACCAATCTTTAAAGGAGCTTCCTCTCCACGATTGACTGAACGCTTATCCAAATATACGTGAACTGTTATTGCCATATTCTTTGAATTATAGTTGCGGTTTATTTGCGGTTTTTTGCGGTTTATCTGCGGTGGATTTTACCCATCTTTACCCAAAATAACTAAAGGTATCAAAAACTAAATCTTTGGAAATGCCTTTAAATAAAGGGATTTTAGCGGAAAGGATAGGATTCGAACCTACGAACCGGTTTTGCCGGTTACACGCTTTCCAGGCGTGCCTCTTTCATTCCTTATCCGCAGATTTTCAATCAGTTACAAACAAGTCATTTTGAACTTGCGGTTTATTTGCGGTTTTTTCGTGTTTGACCTAAAATCTGACCGCTTCACAAAACAGATAGTTGGTCTGTATAACATGTATTCTATCATTGCTCTATACATTATTATATATATTATACTATGCGCATAGTTAAATATTCTAAATATGCCGATATTTCTTAATGTTTTGTACCGATATTTCAGAAACATTTATTACCTTTGCACCATCATTATACAAATAACAATGCAAAGGTAATAAAAAGATTGGAATTTGTAGTTAATGGTGTGTTAAGATGCACTAAGAGCAATAAGTAAAATTTAAAATTCATCACAATGGAATGCACTAAGAGCAATGTTTCTCCAAAAAGCGGAGAAAAAAAGAATGTTTTCTCGCAAATTATAGACTTGTGGAAAACAGATGTGAACTGGAATAGTCATACAGGTAAGGACAGAAAAGTCTGTATTTGGTTTGCTGTATCACTCAGTTCTGTACTTGTTTTCTGTCATACATGGTTAGTGATACCTGCTATCATCAGTTTGGTGTGCAGCCTTGCTAATTTGAATGACTTAAAGGTGGAGGAGTAAAAATGGCTACATTTATCGAAATCAAGAATATTCAAGGGTATAACACCCTTGTCAATATTGACAACATCGAATCCGTTACCACCATAGGCGACAGATTTAACGATAATGGTAACACTTGCATTCAGTTGCCACATACCAAAGTGATAACATATCTTGACTACACGAAGGTAGTAGAACGCATTAAACAGACTAAGAAAGGAGGTTTGAAATTATGGCAGTAACTTGTAATGAACCGAAAGTGATTGCAACGAGCAGATACAGTATCAATGAAACTTGCAAGCTGCTTGGTATCACCAGAAAGACCCTACAGAAGTACACCACGTATGGGCTTATCAAATGTGGCTATAGAAAGGCAACGATGAAGAAGTTCTATACTGGACTTGACATTATGAAGTTTTGGAGGGCTGCGGTATGAAGTACGATAAAAGCCATCCTCTCAGAGTTGTAACCTTGTGTAGTGGGTACGATTCGCAATGCCTTGCCTTGAAGTATCTCAAAGATAGCCATCCCGAATTTGAGTTTGATTTGGTTGCCTGGAGCGAGATTGAGGATTCTGCCATCAAGGCTCATAATCTTCTATTCCCAGAGTACGAAGGTCGAAACCTTGGTGATATGAGCAAAATAGAATGGGGGGGTATCGCAGACTACGATTTGCTCACCTACTCCACCCCTTGCCAATCGGTCAGTACGGCAGGAAAGAGAAAAGGTATTGCAGAAGGTAGTGGCACACGCTCCTCTTTACTTTGGTACACTCGTAATGCAATTATCGCAAAGAAACCTAAATATCTCTTGATGGAGAATGTTAAAGGCTTGGTGTCAGAGAAGTTTAGACCATTTTTCTTTGCTTGGTTGAAAGAACTTGAAAATTATGGTTATGATTCATTCTATAAAGTCTTGAACGCAAAAGATTATGGTGTTCCTCAAAATCGAGAGCGAATCTTCGTTATATCAATCAGAAGAGATGGAGAAGAAAATCGCTATCATTTCCCGAAACCTCAGCCATTGAAGGTTAGCGTTGAAGATATAATACAGGAATCAGCAGACGAAAAGTATTACCTCAAAGGTGAGTACGTAGAAAAGTTTTGCAAGGCGGTAAATGTTGATACTCTCATTGATAAGGCTCGGAATAGAATATCACTGCCTAAAACTGCAGATGGCTGTAGTCCTACAATAACCGCACGAAGTGGTAACGTTGAAATAACGAACATGATCAGTACCGCCCATTTTCCAATGGGCGGACAGTTGGAGTTCAAGAAACTTGACTACGTTATCAATCAAGCATGTGGGGGGTGAGCAAAACACTACTTACTACGTATCATAAAGTCTCTCTTGCCAACTACATACATGACGATGGCAGAGCAGCTAATGCAGTTTTAAACATCAAGAAAATATGAATACGGGTGGAAAGAGAATGAAGAAACTATTAGAATCAGGCAAGGTGAAATATATCGGGGGACAAGTTTTGGACTGCTACAATCAGACATGTAACCTTGGAATGTCGCCAACGATACGCACCACTATAGATAGTTCGAATATGATATTTGTTACCACGATTGAAAAGTCATACATTTACGCTTCCAATGAAGGAGTTCAATATGAATTGAGAATAAGAAAATTTACCCCTACCGATTGTTTCAGATTGATGGGGGTTAGAGAAGATGATATTGAAAAGATAGCTGAATCAAAAGAAATCTCTGATAGCAAGCGATACCAACTGGCTGGCAATAGTATTGTCACAAATTGCTTAACTGCTATATTTGAAGAATTGCTATTCCCCTCTGGAGAAAGCTATGTCGAGAAAGATGGTCAGCTATTATTATTTTGAAATTGCCTATTGATAGAGCTGTTCCACCTTGGGCAAGTGGTCGGACGTTCGTTCCATGTATTAACACGACACTCTCGAAATATGGTTAATAGCTCTATCATTTGAGGATTGTGACTACAGCGTTGATAGTGTAGCAGGGCATATAAGTTCGGAGCGGTTATTCTTATCTTTTCTACCTTAACCGTGTACCAGACCTCTATGATGCGACGTAGGACCAAGAGGGTTTGAATCCCTCAATCCTCACTATGTGTCATAACAAGTGATGAATTGTTATTGTTCCCTCGTTGTCTGTGAAGATAGCGAGGGATTTTTTATTGACAAAACAGGAAAAATAACCGACAAGCAAAACGACAAACAAACGACAAACAGAACCGATTATAAATCAAGCACTTACAGAGATTTTGATTTCCAAACCGACAAGCAAAACGACAAACCCCCGACAAACAAACGACAAACAGAACCGATTATAAATCAAGCACTTACAGAGATTTT
>ERZ808278.1422-NODE-1422-length-10117-cov-3.677996_pt1 | contig 10117 bp, 7 predicted proteins | sample MGYA00521239_ERZ808278 | MGnify/ENA primary metagenome ERZ808278 (study PRJEB31516, sample SAMN03275600) | gut metagenome | biome: mammalia-associated habitat; material: feces | host: Papio cynocephalus | place: Kenya | collected 2012-07-17 ... | reverse complement strand
AAAAGAATATTTGAACAAGTTTTTTGAAAACTTACTACTTCAAGGAACTAATAATCTTGATAGCAAATATTTATTTATCAAGGTTACTGACAATCAAAACGTCGGTGTAAAACAGAAAAATGTCGGTGTAAATAAAAAAAATGTCGGTGTAAAAACTGAGGAAAAAATTCTTTCATTGATAAAAGATGATAATAAAATAACAATAAAAGAAATGGCTATCAAGTTAGATAAAACTACAAGAAGCATAGAAAGAATCCTAAAAAAATTAAAACAAGATAATAAAATTAAACGAGTTGGTTCTGATAAAACTGGAACATGGGAGATTGTGTAAATAATGGTAAAAATGAGTAAACTGGAAGAATTAATACAAAAATATTGCCCAAATGGGGTTGAGTATAAAAGATTAGCAGAAGTTCTAAAATACGAACAACCTTCTAAATATATCGTAACTAATTCCAATTATGATGATTCGTATTCTACACCTGTATTAACAGCGGGACAGACATTTCTTCTTGGTTATACAAATGAAACTAGTGGTATTTATAAGGGTTCTAAGGAAAACCCAGTAATAATATTTGATGATTTTACAACTGCTAATAAATGGGTTGATTTTAAATTTAAAGTTAAATCGTCTGCAATGAAATTATTAACTTCTACTGATGATACACAATATAATTTAAGATACTTATGGCACGTTTTACAAAAAATTAAATATGTACCGGTAGACCATTCAAGACAATGGATTGCTAAATATTCTCAATTTAAAGTTCCTGTACCTCCTAAGGAGGTACAATGTGAAATTGTCCGAATATTGGACAATTTCACAGAGCTAACAGCAGAGCTAACAGCAGAGCTAACAGCAGAGCTAACAGCTAGAAAGAAACAGTATGAGTTTTACCGCGACCAACTTCTAACATTTGACGATAGAGTTCCTATAGTAAAATTAAAAGATGTCGTAAGAACCTTAAAAACAGGTTTGAACCCACGAAAAAACTTTTCATTAAATGTATCAGGGAGTAAATATCCATATATTACAGGTAAAGATATCTATAACAATAAAATAAATGTAACACCAAAAACAGCTTTAATAACATTAGAAGCCGTAAAAATTATAAATAGAAGAGCAAAATTAAAGACAAATACATTATTATTTGCAAGTACAGGAACAGGAACTGTTGGTAGAATGGCTATAGTCAAAGAATATAACGATAATTGGGCGATGAGTGAAACTTTGTATGGAATTGATGTTGATGTTTCATTAATTATATCAGAATTTTTAATGCATTGTTTATATTCTACAAATGCAAAAACACAGTTTGAACCAAAAATTTCAAAAGGTTCTGTACCACATTTAAAAGTTAATGATTTATTAAATGTGAATATTCCATTACCTCCAATAAAGGAACAAAAAAAAATTGTATCTATATTGAACAAATTTAACAAATTATGTAATGACATTTCAGAAGGCTTACCTGCAGAAATTGAAGCTCGACAAAAACAATATGAGTATTACCGTGATAAACTTCTATCATTTCCGGAAATAAACAGTGAGGTTTGTTAATGTCAAAGACTCTGATTGAAATTGCAAAAAATATAAAAGATACCAAAGGTAAAACCAAAAAGAAAGAAGAAAAGGAATATGATATAAAAGTCCAGCTTATTTATGCCTTTAATGGAACTGGAAAGACAAGACTTTCTAAAGAATTTCAAAATTTAGTTTGTAGAACTCCAAACAAGGAAAATGATTCAGAGGAAGAAAAGCAAAAACGAAAGTTTCTGTATTATAGTGCATATACAGAAGATTTATTTTACTGGGATAATGATTTAGAAAATAATACCGAACCGAAATTAAAAATTCAAAATAATGATTTTACTAATTGGATTTTAAAAGAACAAGGAAAAGAAAACGATATTCTTGATAATTTTAGAAAATATATCTGTAATGATAAATTAATGCCTAATTTTAACAAAGACTACGATGAAGTAACTTTTTCTTTTCAGAGAGGCGATGATACAACCTCTGAAAATATAAAGATTTCAAAGGGAGAGGAAAGTCTTTTTATTTGGTGTGTATTTTATAGTATGTTTGCACAAGTGATTGAAGAATTAAATAATCCAGAAGAAGAAAGAGAATCTGAACAATTTAACGATTTGGAATATATTTTTATAGATGATCCAGTTACATCTCTAGATGAAAATCACTTAATATCACTTGCTGTAGATTTAACAACGCTAATAAAATCAAGTACATCTGATTTAAAATTTATAATTACAACTCACAATCCATTGTTTTTTAATGTATTATTTAATGAATTCAATAAAGAAAAATATAAAAAATATATTTTAAAAAAATATGAAGATGGTTCTTTTGAGTTAGAAAATCAAAACAATGATTCACCTTTTTCATATCACTTATTTCTAAAAAAAGAACTTGAAAAAGTAATTGAAACTGGTGAAATTAACAAATATCATTTCATTTATTTAAGAAATATTTTAGAAAAGACGGCGACTTTTTTAGGTAGAGAAAAATGGTCTGATTTATTGCCCAAAAATTCAGAAAACAAAATAAATCCATACGAGACTCGTATTATAAATATTTTAAGTCATTCGTCTTATTCAGCAGATGAAACATACATAATAAATAAAAATGATAAAAAAGTTTTAGGATATTTAATCAAAAAAATTAATGAACTTTATAATATAATAATAACAGATAGTACTGTAACTCAAACGAAAGAAAGACATGAATAACACTACAACACCAATTATAGAATCAAATAACTTTATCGTTTTAGATAAATACACAAATATTAATGACTCATCTGATTCTTATCAAAGTGAGGCAGAATTAGAAGCAGAATTTATAAAAGATTTAAGTAATCAAGGATACGAATATAGAAAGGATATTACATCCACAGAAAGTATGTTGAATAATATCAAGGTTCAACTTGAAAACTTAAATAAAACATCTTTTTCTGATGAAGAATGGCATCGTTTTTGTAGTGAATATTTAGACAATGCAAATGAATCTATAATTGATAAAACACGCAAAGTTCATGATGATTATATTTATGATTTTGTTTTCGATGATGGACATATTGAAAATATTTATTTGTTCGACAAAAAAAATGTAATTAGAAATAAAGTTCAAGTTACTAATCAATTTGAACAAAAAGGAACTCAATCTAACAGATATGATGTAACAATTCTTGTTAATGGCATACCCTTGGTTCAAATTGAATTAAAAAAACGAGGGGTTGCTATTAGCGAAGCTTTTAACCAAGTTTATAGATATAGCAAAGAAAGTTTTAACTCTGAAAATTCATTATACAAATATTTGCAAATGTTTGTTATTTCAAATGGTACAAATACCCGTTATTTTGCAAATACAACCAAACGTGATAAAAATAGTTTTGATTTTACTATGAATTGGGCAAAAGCAGATAATACTTTAATAAAAGATTTAAAGGATTTTACTGCAACATTTTTTCAAAAGAATACATTGCTTAATGTTCTTCTAAGATATAGTGTCTTTGACACTAATAATACATTATTAATTATGCGACCATATCAAATTGCCGCTACTGAACGTATTTTATGGAAAATAAAAAGTTCGTATGAAGCAAAAAAGTGGAGTAATATAGAAAGTGGTGGTTATATTTGGCATACAACTGGTTCAGGTAAAACACTAACTTCCTTTAAAACAGCAAGATTGGCAATAGAACTTGATTACATTGATAAAGTCTTATTTGTTGTTGATAGAAAAGATTTGGACTTTCAAACAATGAAAGAATATCAACGTTTTTCACCAGATAGTGTTAATGGCTCAGATAATACTGCTGGATTGAAAAGAAATTTAGAAAAAGATGACAATAAAATTGTTGTTACAACAATCCAAAAATTAAATAATTTAATGAAATGTGAAAAAGATTTAGATATTTATAACAAACAAGTTGTTTTTATCTTTGACGAAGCACACCGTTCACAGTTTGGAGAAGCACAAAAGAATTTAAAAAAGAAATTTAAGAAATTTTATCAATTCGGTTTTACGGGAACGCCTATATTCCCCGAAAATACTCTTGGAAGTGAAACAACAGCAAGTGTTTTTGGTAGAGAATTACATTCTTATGTTATTACTGATGCTATCAGAGATGAAAAAGTATTAAAATTCAAAGTCGATTACAATGATGTTCGTCCAAAATTTCATAAATTCGAAAAAGAACAAGATGAGAAAAAATTATCCGCAGCAGAAAACAAAAAGGCATTTTTACATCCGGAACGTATAAAAGAAATAGCTCAATATATTTTAAATAATTTCAATAAAAAAACACATAGGCAACAAGTTGGTGCAAAAGGGTTTAATGCAATGTTCGCAGTTAGTAGTGTTGATGCGGCTAAAGTATATTACGAATCCTTTAAAAATCTGCAAAAAGATTTAGAAAAGCCTATAAAAGTTGCAACTATTTTTTCTTTTGCACCGAATGAAGAACAAAATGCAATTGGAGATATTCAAGATGAAACTTTTGAACCTACGGCTTTAGATAGTAGTGCTAAAGAGTTTTTAACTAGTGCAATTAATGATTATAACAAGATGTTTAAAACAACTTTTGGTGTCGATGGAAAATCATTCCAAAACTATTATAGAGATTTATCTAAACGAGTGAAAAATCAAGATATAGATTTAATTATTGTTGTTGGAATGTTTTTAACAGGGTTTGATGCCCCAACCTTAAACACATTGTTTGTTGATAAAAATTTGAGATATCACGGACTTATACAAGCTTATTCTAGAACTAACAGAATTTATGATGCGACAAAATCTTTTGGTAATATCATAACTTTTAGAGATTTAGAACAACCAACAATTGATGCTATAACATTGTTTGGAAAATCTAATACAAAACAAGTTGTATTAGAAAAAAGTTATAAAGAATATATGGAAGGCTTTAAAGATATAATTACTGGACAGGCTCGCAGAGGTTATATTGAATTAATAAATGAACTTCAAAATAAATATCCAAATCCTCAAAATATTGAAACAGAAAGTGATAAAAAAGCCTTTGCTAAATTGTTTGGTGAATATTTAAAGGTTGAAAATATATTGCAAAACTTTGATGAATTTACAAGTTTAAAAGCAATGCAAAATATAGATTTCAATAATGAAAAAGATACTCAAGAATTTAAAGAGAAATATTATTTAGATGATGAACAAATAGAATCAATGAAAAATATAACAGTTCTTTCTGATAGAACCGTACAAGATTATAAATCGACATACAATGATATTTGTGAATGGAGAAGACATCAACGAACTAACGAGCAAGTCGAATCTGACATTGATTGGAATGATGTTGTGTTTGAAATAGATTTGTTAAAATCCCAAGAAATTAATTTAGATTATATTTTGGAATTGATTTTTGAAGCAAATAAAAAACAAAAAAATAAAGAAAATTTAATTGAAGAAGTTCGCAGATTGATACGTTCTAGTATAGGTAATCGTGCTAAAGAAAGTTTAATCATTGAATATATAAATAATACAGATTTAGATACTATTGAAGATAAAGCAAGTATTATTCAATCATTCTTCACTTATGCGCAACAAAAACAATCAGAAGAAATTAAATCGCTAATACAAGAAGAAAAATTAAATGTAGATGCTGCAAAACGCTATATAATGACATCTTTAAGAAAAGAATATGCTAGCGAAAACGGAACAGAACTAAATGAAATTTTGCCAAAAATGAGTCCTCTAAATCCAGCATATTTGACAAAAAAACAAAGTGTATTTCAAAAAGTATCAGAATTTGTCAATAAATTTAAAGGTATTGGTGGAATAGTATGAACTTAGACTTTGGTAATTATGTTAAACAGTAAATAAGAGTAATAATATGACAAGAAAATTAACCGTAAATATTTCAAATTATGTAAAAAGATTAAAAAATATAGATTTTTTGCAACCTTTGTACGAAGCGATTGTAAATTCGATGGATGCAAATGCAACATCTATTAAAATTAAATTTTGCATTGATAAAGATAACGACGAAGCCTTGGTGAATGGATTTAGTGTTCTTGATAATGGTGATGGTTTCAATGCAAAAAATTTGGATTCATTTTTTGAAATGATGAAAATGGATAAACAAAAAGGAAAATTAGGCAGTGGTCGTTTTATATGGTTAAAAGTATTTGATATAATACAAATTAAAAGTAAGTTAGAAAATAAAGAAGTCAATATAAATTTTGTAAAAGATTACAATAAAATTACAGAAGAAGAGGCGACTGTTCAAAATAATAAAAAATTAACCATAATATCATTTGGTAATGTTACATCTGAATACATAAATAAAAGACCAATTTATGACATAGATAAAATTCAGCAAGCGATATTTGAACAACTTTTGCCGAAATTACTGATTTTAAAGCAAGAAAATAAATTTGTAACAATAGATATCGATGGAAAAAGACAAATTACAAATAAAAATTTAACTAAAATAAATCAAAAAACTTTTGTTGTGAAAAGAAATAATCATGAATCTTCTTTTACCTTATATTATGACATAAAAAAAGATAATCGAGGATTAATTTCTACTTATTACGTTGCTCATGGACGTCAGGTTAGAAAATTTACAAGTGAAGCGAAATTACCCAAAATTCCAAATAAAACATCTGTGATAATGTTTTTAACATCAGATTATTTTAACGAACATATAGGTGATGATCGAAATGATTTTGACATTGATGTTGTAAATACTTCAGAAAACTCACCTTTAAGTTTTAGTGATATTAATAAAAAATTAGTTGAAACGATAAATAATATTCTGAATAAAGAATTACCAGAAATAAAAGCAGCTAATATAGAGGCAAAACAAAATGCTATAAAGCAAGTTCCTCATTTAGCAAAATATATTAATGATGATATTGAAAGTATTCGTTCTGAGAGTGAATGGCTAAAATATGCTAATGAAGAATTTGAAAAAGAAGAAAAGAAAATTAAAATTGATTTTAAAAAAATATTAAGTAATAAAAATATTCCAAATTCTGAATATAATCGAATAATCTCAGATTTTAAAAGAATTGGTGAAGTTGAATTAGGAAGATACATTGCATACCGACAACAAATAATACAACATCTGACTAATTTAGAACAAGATTCATCTACAAATGAAGGTCAATTGCATGATGTTTTTATAGAATACTTAAATAAATCTGTAAAACAAAATAAAAACAAAAATCAAACTTTTGATAATTATGTTGATACAAATTTATGGATTGTTGATGATAAATTTATGTTTTATAAAAACGTATTTTCTGATGAAAGTATAAAAAAAATTAAAGAAAAAATTAGCTAGGAAACTGAGTATTATAGTTTAAATAAATGTGAACCAGATATAACTATTTTTTATAATAAACCAACCTTAAATGCAACTGATGTTGTTGTCGTTGAATTTAAGGCCATTAGCATGTCAAGTGACGAAGCAAGAAAAAAAGCAATTTCAATAGAAGAAATAAATACAAACATAGGAATTATAAAAGATGAAATACAAAATGTAAATAACTTTTATGGCTTTATTATAACACGGTTGGATGATAAAACATCCGAACGATTAATAAAAAATGATGCTCAGAAACTTTATAGTAACGGGGATATTCCTTATTTTTATATTTATAATAAAAATAGTAACTCACATACCTATTTTGTAGATATTCGTTCTTTAATACAAGATGCAAATAAACGTAATCAAATATTTTTAGATATATTAACCCAGAAAAATTAAATATTATAATGACGAAATTAATTTCAAAATGGACTTTTGGTATGCATTTGTATCTTTTGCTAAAGTTTAGTATTTATAAGGGTATGAGGTAAATTTTGTTAAAATAATAGAAAAAAGTTCGTTTTGAAAGTCCAGCAAAAGTCCAATTTCGTCCAATTTGAATTTTTATAATCAATTTACTTCCGACCGACGAAACTTTTTAGTGTTGGGCAAGTTTGCCAATCTGACTTTTTTAATACGACTTTCAAATTGGACTTTAAACTCCACTGAACATAAGTATACTCGCCATTAAAATGTATAAAATTCAATTTCAAAAGTCACTGTTAATATATAACAAAAAAAAATTCCACCGAAGTGGAATTTTTCTTTTAAATAGCAAGGGAGAGACTCGAACTCTCGACCTCACGGGTATGAGCCGTACGCTCTAGCCAGCTGAGCTACCTTGCCATATCTATTTTTGGTTTTCTTTGGCTAACGTAGCTCAGCTGGCTTTAATTTGACTCTGTTTCGTCAAGACTCACCATATTGAACTACCTTGCCATATCAGCCACTAAATTTAACGTGCAATTGAGCAACCTTGTCAAATTCAGTTCATACGTCTATTCTTACATAAATATTTTTATTTTTCAAGAACTTTTTTTATTGTCTAAATTTTTTCCTCTAAACGTTTAATTTAATCCTTTCAATCTTTCGTCAGGATTTGTTATACTTGTAATTCTCAAGCCGAAGTTATCTTCGATTACAACTACTTCACCATACGCAATCAATTTGCCGTTTGCGTACAATTCTACTGGTTCACCAGCGACTTTTTCCAACTCAATAATTGAGCCTCTTGTTAATTCCAATACCTTCTTAATAGGTAAAACTGCTCTACCCAATTCAACAGTTAACTGCAATTTTACGTCCATCAAGATATCTAAATTTTTATTTGCATCGCCTTGAGCATGCTCTGTATCTTCAAATGATGCAAACTGTACCGGTTGAACTGTTACTGAGTCAGAATCAACATTTATTTCATTATCATCAAAGGCTTTTTGTTCCATTCTATCAACTTCTTCTTGAATTTCGTCTTTATCATCGCCCAAATTCAAGTCATCTAGCATGTTTTTTTCTTTATCGTCTTCAAGCATAAATTAAATCTCTCCTCTACATAAAATCTTTCAAAAAGTCAGTTTGTGCATCATAAATATCTGCAATTTTCACACACACTTTATTTTTTCTAATACCTGGTCTTGCAAAAAATTTCTTTTCATTATTAATCTTAACAACCAAATCATCTTTAACCTTGTTATCAAGTTTAATAATATCGCCTTCTTTTAATTCCAAAAATTCTTCTAAAGTTATATCTGTTTGACCAAACAGAACATTCACATCAACAGTAGAAGTATTTAATTTTTGAATCATTTTTTGACGTTCTTCAGTAGTTGCAACAATACCTTTTGTTTGGAAAATGTGTTGCGCAGACAAACTGCCAATAACATTTTCTAAAACAGGATAAGGGAAGCACAAACTCATTAAGCCAAAATATTTACCTGCAATTTGAACTTCGAAAGTAATCAAGGCAACGATTTCGCCGGCACCTGCCACTTGAACCATTTGATAACTACTATCCAAGCCAATCAATTCACCTTGAACAGGTAAAATATTACCCCATGTATTTTCAACTGTTTTAATAATTTTTTCAAAGACTTTTCTAGCCAAAGCATCTTCAACTACTGTCAATTCTCTTTGTTTAGTTTCGCTTAAACCAGAGCCTCCTAACATACGGTCAACTACGCAAGATAAAACCTCAAAGCTTGTGCCCAACAGAATTTGTCCTGGTAAAGGTTTCAATTCAAAAATACCAATAGTAAATGGTGTAGGCATAGAACGAATAAATTCGTCATAAGTCAATTGGTCAGTAGAAACTACATCAATCTCAACACGCATACGCAAATATGCTGTCAAAACCAATGAAATTTGTCTTGAGAATTCTCTATGTAAATCTTGCAAAGCTCTTAAATGATCTTTTGAAAATTTATCCGGTCTTTTAAAGTTATACAACTTATAAGACTTTTTAACATCAGATTCATCTCCGAACCCAGCGAACGAATCACCGAAATCATCAATTAAACTATTATTATCAGTATCGTATTCTGATATACCCAATTTATTTTACCTTTCTACTGAATAATGAATTGTCCGAAACTTACTCTAATAACTTCTCTTGTACCTGCAAAAATGGCATTAACATCTTGTGCAATTTGTTCTTTTACCAATTCTTTACCAACAGTTGTAGAAACTTCAGAAGAAGTTTTGCTAGACAATGTTGTTAGGATAGCATCTCTAATTGCTGGTTTATATTG
>ERZ808278.1419-NODE-1419-length-10129-cov-3.068989_pt1 | contig 10129 bp, 8 predicted proteins | sample MGYA00521239_ERZ808278 | MGnify/ENA primary metagenome ERZ808278 (study PRJEB31516, sample SAMN03275600) | gut metagenome | biome: mammalia-associated habitat; material: feces | host: Papio cynocephalus | place: Kenya | collected 2012-07-17 ... | reverse complement strand
TTATAGACGGGTTTACGCGTGAAGCGGGCGTGAGAAATCTCGAAAGAGAGATAGGTTCGGTGTGCCGTAAAATAGCGGCGAAAACAGCAGATAGCAAGCGCAAGAAAAAGATTATTGTAGACGAGAAAACGGTCGGAGACCTTCTCGGCGCGGACAGATATTCTTATACCGACGAACTCAGGAGCGACGAAGTCGGCTGCGCGACGGGGCTTGCCTGGACGCAGGTCGGCGGAACTACGCTTCCAGTAGAGGTCGCGTTGTACCCCGGGAAGGGCAATCTGAATCTGACGGGTAAACTCGGCGACGTTATGCAGGAAAGTGCGAAAATCGCGCTTACGTATGTCAAACTTCACGCGGGTGAGCTTGAAATCGACCCGAAGAAATTCGAGGAATACGACGTGCATATTCACGTTCCCGAAGGAGCGACCCCCAAGGACGGACCGAGTGCGGGCGTTACGCTTACGACGGCGATTGCTTCGGCGTTTACGGGCAAAAAAGTGCGCGGGGATATCGCCATGACGGGCGAAATTACGCTTCGCGGCAAGGTTCTTCCTATCGGCGGACTCAAAGAAAAATCGCTCGCGGCGTTCCGTCTCGGTATCAGAAACGTGATTATTCCCAAGCAGAACGTCAAGGATCTCGAGGAAATTCCCGCAAACATAAGAAAGGAAATGAAGTTTATTCCCGTTTCCACGGTTACGGAAGTGCTGGACGAAGCCGTTCGCGGAGTTAACATTTAATCGTTCGGTTGCCCGCCGTCTGGCGGCGCGGACGAACACAAGAAAAAATTAAGGCAGATTATGGTAATAAAAAACGCAACATTCATAACTTCGGCGGCGTCACCGTCGCAATTCATAAAGCCCGATAAGCCGATCATTGCGGTGGTCGGCAAATCGAACGTGGGGAAAAGCTCGTTCATAAATATGCTTGCCAATCAGAAAAAGCTTGCGAAAACTTCTGACACCCCGGGGCGCACGAGACTCGTGAATTATTTCGATTTCGGCGAGTTCGTGCTTGCCGATCTCCCCGGTTACGGCTACGCGAAGGTTTCCAAAGCCGAAAAGGAGAAGTGGGGCGTTACGATGCAGAGATTTTTCGAGGATAAGTCCAACGCGAACTATGTCTTTTCGCTCGTGGATATCCGCCACAAGCCCACCGCGGACGACGTTACGATGGTGAATTTTCTGCATTCGTGCGCGTTTTCGTTCAGTTTTATCGCCACCAAAGCCGACAAGCTTTCAAGGATGCAGGTAAAAAAGAACGTTGAAGATATCGCGAGATTTTTTGCCGTAACCAAGCAGAACGTGATCGCCGTTTCCTCACAGACGAGGCAGGGAAAAGAAGAGGTTCTCGCCAAGCTCGACGAGATTTTAAGCAATATCGCTCTTTACGGCTCTGTCGGAGACGAAGAGGACGCTCCCGAGGAGGAAGGAGATGAAGAGTAATAGCGGAGCGGGAATGATTTTCCGCATATTATCGATAATTTGTTATGTGCTGGCGGCGGTTTTATTCTTTATGAGAGACGATAAGAACGGCTTCACGACCTACGCCATAATTTCGCTGGCAGTCGGCGCGGTTTTCAGTACCGTATCGGCGGCGATAGCGTTAAAAAACAAGGAAGCAGACAACGAAAACGACGATAGCAACACCGACAACGATACCGATAAATAGAAAGATTAAATAAAAATACAAAAAGTCAAAACGTAAAGCCGAGCGATTTCTCAGCCGCACAACGTTTTGACTTTTTTATATATTTCGTCCTCTTCCGTCGGCTGCGCAGACACATTCACCAAAGGGCGAAGGCTTGTTGTTATTTTCCGTCAAATCGTCGCGGAAAGTTGATTGATTTGCCACTTCATATGATAAACTATCCAACATCCCCGAATGGAGAAGGCAAGATATTGTCGTTTGAAATATTGCTATTATATACTGGTTATATCAATTTATTGCTATATCGGAGGAGAATAAGTCGTCTGTTTTTATTCCTAAAACCTTCGCTATCGCCAGCACTTCTTTGTCGGTTGCTATCCTTATCTGTCCCTCCAGTTTGGAGTAGCTCGTCGGATTCATGTCCAGCCCTTCTAGCTGAAGCTTCGCGATAAAATCTTTCTGCTTTATATGTTTTTCTTTTCTTAATTGCTCAACTTTTTTCCCTATAATATTGCAGTTGCCGTATTCGTTTTTTCTTAATTTCATAATTCCTCACAATCCTTTTTTAATTCTTTTTTGGAATTATAACATTAAAAACACTTGACATAATTCCGAAACGGAATTATAATTACGTTTGAAAAATTAAATCGGAGGGAGCTTCCATGAAAAAATCTTTCAAACTGATGACTCTGTGTCTGATACTGTTATCAGCGCTTAGCTTGTGCTTTGCGTGCAGTCCTTATTCGTCAAACACGAGCGAGCCTCACGAGCACGTTTATGTGCGCAATCCTTCAAATGAGTACATAAGAACGGCGGCGACGTGCACGACGAAGGCGGTTTACTATTATTCCTGCGAAATCTGCGGTAAATACGACATAAACAAGACCTTTGAATACGGCGATTTCGGGCATAAATTAGTAATTTACAAAGCCGTTGAGCCGACCTGTACGGAAAGCGGAATGACCGAAGGTCGGGTGTGCTCGGTGTGCAATGAAGTGGTTGCCGAGCAGGAAATTGTTCCCGCGCTCGGGCACGATATCGTAACTTATGAGGGTAAGCCGTCAACCTGTACCGAAAAGGGTTTTGCCGAGTATGAAGTCTGCACGCGCTGCGATTACACGACATATCGCGAGTTGCCGCTTGCCGAGCACGATCTGGATAACGGTTTTTGCAAAAAATGCGGAAAGGAAATCACTCCGCATAGTCATATAGAGGTTATCGACAAGGGCGTGCCTGCGACCTGCCTTAAGCAAGGCGTGACGGACGGCAGACATTGCTCCATATGCAATAAAATTCTTCTTGAGCAGGAGATAATTCCCGCGTTCGGGCATAACATTTTAAAGCACGAAGCCGTTGCCGCGACTTGCACGGAATCGGGATATAATGCGTACGAATCCTGCACGCGTTGCAACTATTCCACGTACGTCGAAGCACCCGCGCTCGGACATGATTTAATCGCTCATCAGGCGAAGGACGCCACTTGCACGGAACTCGGCTGGAAAGCATATAAGGCATGTTCGCGTTGCAATTACACGACTTACGAATCGATTCCCGCGCTCGGTCACGATTATATTTCTCACAAAGGAAAAGAAGCGAAATGCGACGAGAGCGGTTATGCCGATTATGAAACCTGTTCGCGCTGCGATTATACAACATATGAGGAAATACCTGCTTTAGGGCATTCTTTTGGCGACGGAAGTTGTTTAAAATGCGGAGAAATGGATCCGGATTATTCGATTTATTTTGTTTTTACAGAATTGAGTGGCGGAACATACTCTATAAAACAGTCGTTAGAAACAATGCCTGAAAAAATAAGGATTCCCGCAATGCGAAACGGAAAATATATAACAGAAATTGCAGAGACCGGCTTCAAGAAGTCAACAGCTTTGAAGAGTGTTGTTATTCCGCACAGCATAACAAGTATCGGAACGCAAGCTTTCAGCGATTGTTCGGCGTTGGAAGAAATATTTGTTTCCCGCGAGAACAAAAATTATTACAGCGAATATAATTGCCTTATAGACAGAGCGCAGAAAATGGTCATCGCGGGTTGTAAAAACAGCTCTATCCCCACAGACGGAACAATCGAGAAAATAGGCGATGAAGCGTTTTATAACTGCGCAGATCTGGAACAAATCACCATTCCGAGCGGCGTTACAAGTATAGGTTCAAGCGCGTTTTACGGGTGCAGTAAATTAAAGAAAATAGATATACCGAACAGCGTAATTTTAATCGGTTCATCGGCGTTTTCGGGTTGCGGAGGGCTGTCCGAAGTGAACTTAGGGAATGGTTTAACTGAAATAAAAGACGAGGCTTTTAAATCTTGCAACAGTTTAACAAGTATTATCTTCCCGAATAGTATTACGAGTATAGGAAGTTCTGCGTTTTCGGAGTGTGACGGAATAACGAGTATTGTCATTCCGGAAAATGTTGCGAAAATAGGTGGTAGCGCATTTTACCATTGTTCCTCTCTTAAATCGGTAGTGTGGAATGCAATCAATTGTACTTATGCAGGTTACGAAAGTGGTTATTCGGATTACTCGATTTTTAAAGGCTGTAATGTTGAAAAATTAAGTTTGGGGAATAAAGTACAATTTATACCGGAATTTGCATATAGAAATATAAACTGCAAAAGCATTATTATTCCCGAAAGCGTAACTACAATTATGAAGGCGGCTTTCAAAAATTGGAGTAATCAGACCGTTATATACTATATGGGAACGGCGGAGCAATGGGAAAATATTTCGATTGAAACTCTTTATAATTCTGAATTTTTAAGTGCCGAGCGTTATTATTACAGAGAGACGGCTCCGACGGAATCTGGCAATTACTGGCATTACGATGAAAACGGTAACCCGGTTATCTGGTAAAAATAAAAGGGATACGGGCGACCAATGCTAATTATTTGTCGCCCTTATTCTTATGCCAGCCAAGAATAAAACGAACCAAAACGTCGATATATCCGATGATTTTTGGTAAAGGCTCGCGCAGACGTACTTGCCGTACTTCAAGCGAGAATTTGCCTAAAAGCGCGGAAATGGCGGCGTTTTGGCAAGGTTCGTATTATTCTTGTCTGGCATAGTTTTTGCTTTGTAAAGAAATTTTTTTGAAATAGTGCGTTAAAACGCTTGCGTTTTTCGGGATAAAGTATTAGAATGCACATATATTAGGTCACGGAGATGAAAAATACTCGCTTTTGCGTTGACTTGAAACGAAAGAACGGAAACGCTCTTTTAAGATAAAATTAATAATTAAGATAGAGGCGCAGGGCTTAAAAGTAGCTCTCGTTCGGACCCGTCGAAGGGGAACGAGAAAGAAAGGAAGTCTTGCCGAAACCGTTGCGTGTTCGCACCTCGCAACAGGTTGGGCGTCGGTAAAATATATCGACGACTGTCGCTTTTAATAAAGCGGAGAGCTATCGTGATATTGACGGATTTTTTCCCGTGGGTATTGCTTTATCGGCTCTCCCACGGGATTTTTTTATTGAAATTTTTTATTCGGAGGAATACAAATGAAAAAAACGCGTAATCTGATTTTGCTTCTGACTTGCGTTTTCCTTATTTTTTCCTGCAGCAGCTGCGGCGGCAGAAATAAGGTTAAACTGACTTATGTTGACCTAGTCAATAACGACACGGGCTTTACCGCGACCGACGCGGATATTGCCATTTCCATAGGTCTTGCAAAAGGCAACGTTTATAAAGATAAAATGAATCAGTTTCTCGATAAATTTTCTGCCGAAGAGCAGGAAGAAATCATGGGCGGAATTATCGAGATTTTGAATGACGAAACGGCGACGTTCACTCCTCATTACGATTTTTCTTCCGTAAACGGCGGAGTTCTGAAAGTCGGTATGGAATGCGCATACGAGCCATACAACTGGACTCAGGACGACGACAGAAACGGCGCGCTTCCGATAGCGAATTTAAAAGGTAAATATGCCAACGGTTACGACGTTCAGATAGCCGCGATGGTTGCCGCTTCGATGAATATGACTATCGAGATTTATCAATACGAATGGGAAAGCCTTATCCCCGCGGTGAACAGTGCCGCGCTCGACGCGATAGTTGCGGGAATGAGTCCTACGGAAGTGAGAAAAAAGGAGATAGATTTCACAACTCCTTATTATCGTTCGACGCTCGTTGTCGTAACGCGTGAGGGTTCGGTTATTGCGGATGCGAAAAACTTAGCGGAAATCGATAGAGAAGGAGTAAGAGTCGCGGGACAACCCGGAACCTTCCACCTTGACGCACTTAAAACTCAGACGAGCAATCTCACGGTGGTAGACAGCCTTGCGACGTTCGTAGATATGAGAATGGCACTCGAGGCGGGAACGATCGACGGTTACGTCGCCGCAAGACCTACCGCGAACGCCGTTTGCAACGCAAAACAGAACGATGACGAAGGCTTTTTTGTTTCTGTCGGTAACATTCTGAAAACCTATTGGAAAGATTTTCTTAAAGGCGTCGGTTACACCCTTTCGATCGCTCTTATCTCCACTGTGGCAGGGCTTCTTATCGGTCTTATTGTCGGCGTTGTGAGAACGATACCCCGTTCTAAAAAGAAATGGGTAGCGGTCATTCAGAAAATTGTTGACGTGATCCTTTCGGTGTATATCGAAGTGTTCAGAGGAACGCCGATGATGGTTCAGGCGATGGTTATTTATTGGGGTTATGCGTTCGCGACGGGCGGAAATACTTTGAATTTGTTCCTTTCCGCGCTCATAATCGTTTCGATAAACACGGGCGCGTATATTGCCGAAATCGTCAGAGGCGGAATCATTTCTGTCGATAAAGGGCAGTTCGAGGGCGCAAGGGCTCTCGGTATGGGACACGTTGCGACGATGGTTCACGTAATACTTCCGCAGGTTATAAGAAATATTCTTCCCGCCGTTTCAAACGAGTTCGTAATCAATATTAAGGATACTTCGGTATTGAACGTAATCGGCGTTACGGAGCTTTATTTCTTCACGAACGTTATCGTCAAGCAAACGTACAAGAACTTCCCGATTTACTTTATCTGTTGCGTTATTTACTTTATACTGACGTTTACAATAACGCGGATTCTGAGACTTGTCGAAAAGCTTCTTGCGGGGAAGGATAATTACACGATCTGCGGCTCGCAGAGCGATTCGGCTTCTATGATAAAGGTTACTAAGGAGGGAGTTCCCAATGACTGAGAGCATTATTAAAATCATAAATTTAAGAAAATCGTTCGGCGACCACGAGGTTTTGAAAGGCGTCGACTTGGATATCAAAAAAGGCGAGGTTGTTTCGGTCATCGGGGCTTCGGGCTCGGGCAAAAGTACGATGCTTCGCTGCATAAACCTTCTTGAAACGCCGAGCGGCGGCGAGATTTTATATAACGGAAACAGTATTTTAGCTCCCGATTTCAATCTTGCATCTTACCGCGCAAAAGTCGGAATGGTTTTCCAGCAGTTCAATCTGTTCAACAATATGAACGTTTTGAAAAACTGCGTTATAGGGCAGATGAAGGTTTTGAAGCGTACCAAAGAGGAAGCCGAAAAAATCGCGCTCGAATATCTCGGTAAAGTGGGGATGAGCGCGTTCATCAACGCCCGCCCCGCTCAGCTTTCGGGCGGACAGAAGCAAAGAGTGGCGATAGCGAGGGCACTTTCCATGAATCCCGACGTACTTTTGTTCGACGAGCCGACCTCGGCTCTCGACCCCGAAATGGTCGGCGAGGTTTTGTCGGTAATGAAGGAACTCGCGAAAACGGGACTTACGATGATCGTCGTAACGCACGAAATGCAGTTCGCGAAAGACGTTTCCACGAGAGTGGTATTTATGGACGGCGGCTTTGTTGCCGAGGACAATTCGCCCGAGGTTATCTTCAACGAACCCGAAAACCCGAGAACGAAGGAGTTTTTATACAGGGTTTTAAACAAAGATATTTAAAGATATAGCATAAAAAGGCGGCTGCGGCGGAAAATTTTGCGAAATTTTCCGCCGCAGCCGTTTATAAATTTCTATTTATATCTTTTTTCGCAAAATTCCTCGGGTTGAATAATTATCCCTTTAAAAGCGAGATCGGGCTTCGGTCTCGTTCTTTTTTTGCGTTTCGGTTTTGGCTTTTGCGGTAATTCGGCGTTGCGTATGTAATAAATTTTCGGGTCGCGCTTAGGCGGCTCGCTCGGCTTGATTGGCTCTTTTACGGCTTGTGTTTTTCTTTTCGGACGAACTGTTTCGGGTTTTTCGATTTTTCTCTTTACGCCAGACCTGATTTCTTCGAGATATTTTCCGAAAAAACGGATAATGCAGGCAAATCCGAACGCGGAAACGAAAACGGAAATAAACAGCAGTGTGAACTGATAAAAATTCGGCATAAAATTCCTCTCGGCTAAGATTTTCTTTATTATATATTGCTTTTCGGTGTGCGCTTTTGGAAAAGCTTGTCGAATTACGTCTTTTAAGGTCGAAGCCGAAAAGAACGGGTATAAAACGGCAAATAAAAGTCAAGAAATATCACAGACTAAAAAGCGAGGTAAAATATATGGACGCATTAGAAACAGTCAGAACGGAAGAGCAAGCCGAAACCTTTGAAAATACCGAAAAAACCGTCGGAAAGAGTGCGGAAACGGTTGAAAATACGGAAAATACCGTAAACGAAATCGAGACGGTCGAGAAAAGCGAGGAAAAAATTCTTCCCGCCGTGCGCAATTTATACGGCGCAAAGGTGAGCGAGCCGATAAATTATTCGGTGAGCACGCAGGTTAAAGCTGTAAAAACCTCAGACCTTGGAGCTTCTCAGCCCGAATTTACCGAAAAAAAAGAAGCGTATACGGAAAAAATCTCCTCGACGGACGTTCCGTTCGGAAAGGAAACGGCGGATAAAGCTTCGGTCATCTTCGGACAGAGCGAAGCCGAAATGCGGCGCGAGTTCAAAGCCTTTAAAGCCGCCAAGCTTTTCAAGAAATTCGATTGCGATTTAACGGACGTTTTCAGCCCCGAGGAGCTCGATCAGAAGCTTATCGAAGCCAAAAATTTCGGCTTCGGCGCGGTCGTCGTTACTCCGCAGAAAATAAAAATTGCAAAAATGAAGCTTAAAGGAACGGGCGTTGAAGTCGTTGCGGCGGTATGTTTTCCGTTCGGCGAAGAGTGTTTCGGCGTTAAAAAATACGCCGTGAAAAAGGCTATCGAAAAGGGTGCGGACAGAGTTTACGTTCCCGTGGGCGTTTCCGCTATAAAATTCGGCGCGACCGACCTTATTAGGCGCGAGTTCAAAAAGATAATTAAGGTCGCGAAAAAGAAAAAGGTGTCCGCCGTTCTGGAAAACGGAATAATTAGTTCCGTCGAAACCGAAAAAGCCGTCCGTGCGCTTAACGGCGCGGGTGTTATGTCTTTTGTCTCCTCGAGCGGCAAACTTTCCGAGGGCGAGGGCGTTTCGTCCGTTAAAAACATTCGTTATTTTCTCCGTAGCGGAAGTGAAATCTGCGGGTTCACATCAAGCCGCAAAAGCGAGGAAGCCGTAGGGCTTATGTCCGTTGCGGACAGGCTTTTCGTCAAAAACGCCGCCGAGCTCGCCTCCGACATAAGAGCTAACCTTAAATATTGAAAAAACGCTTGACAAGAGAGTTGATTCGTTGTAGAATGTAGCCGAAATCTTTGGGGCGGAGTGAAAATCTCCACCGGCAGTGATTCGTCGTTTTTTGAGGCGGTTTTTCGCAATCGAAATCATACGGCGATAAGTCTGCGAGGGCAAGCCGAATTATGTTTATGTTTTTCGGCGAGCTTTGACGGGGTGAAATCCTCCGACCGACGGTTAAAGTCCGGATGTGAAAGGATTTTTAAACTGCAGCAAAAGATGAAGTTTATTTTTGAGCCCCGTCCGATTTCGGACGGGGCTCTTTTCGGAGGTTTTTATGGATAATAACGAAAAAAAAGATGTTTACGATCAGCCCGCCGAAGAAAATGCGCAGGAAAACGAACACGAAAATAAAAGCGGCGGAAAAGAAAACGAGTTTTCCGCAAAAAGACTTGCTTTAATCGCGGTTTTCACGGCTCTGGCTTACGGGATTTCCTTTCTCGAATTTCCGATTTTCCCTGCCGTGTCATTTTTGAAGCTCGATTTTTCGTTTGCGATAATGCTCATAGCTTCGTATATGCTCGGCGCGCTTTCGGGCGAGGTCATCGTTATCGTGTTCACGCTTTTAAAGCTCCCGCTTTCGCAAACGGGAATGGTCGGAGACCTTGCGAACTTTGTAATGGCTCAGTTTTTCGTCGTTCTGCCGTCGCTTATTTACTATTACAGGCGTAAATTTTCCATCGTTGTATTTTCGCTCGTCGTTTCCACGGCTATAATCTCTGCGCTGTCGCTTGTGACCAACCGTTATATGCTTTTCCCGTTGTACGTAGGGAGCGGCTCGGAGGAGTTTTTTGTCAAGGTGTGGTACTACATAGTTTTCTTTAACGTAATAAAGGGCGTTTCCAACGGAATAATAACCATTCTGCTTTATAAAAGGCTT
>ERZ808278.1418-NODE-1418-length-10137-cov-3.826423_pt1 | contig 10137 bp, 13 predicted proteins | sample MGYA00521239_ERZ808278 | MGnify/ENA primary metagenome ERZ808278 (study PRJEB31516, sample SAMN03275600) | gut metagenome | biome: mammalia-associated habitat; material: feces | host: Papio cynocephalus | place: Kenya | collected 2012-07-17 ... | reverse complement strand
GTCTTTGCAATAATTCAGGAGTCATCTTATTTATTTTAAGCAAGTTTTTTAGATAATTGTACTTGTAATTAGCAATAAATATGCTAGAATATATTTTGCTGATTGCAATATTTTTATGAATCTATATGGAGATTTTTATGGAAGACAAGTTGAAAAAATTACAGAAGGATGTAAAATTTTTTGCAAAAAAAATAGTTGAAATCGCTAAAACAGACGAGAAAGTCCGTGATTTATATAAAGGTGCAAAAATCTTTTTTAGCCCTATTGTAAAAAATCCAAAATTTATGTTTTTGGGAATAAATCCAGGAATATCGCCTGCTGCTAAAGAGAATGAACTTAAATGCGAAGTTGAGCCTATGAAAAAAATGGACTACAGCACAGAAGATTATAGATTGGCAAACGGGTGGAAATATATTTTTGGCGAAAAAGACGAAATGTTGAACCGGATGGACTTGCTGGAAAACTCTTTTAAAACGAATTTCTATTATGTTACAACAAAGGATATGGATTCTCTTTATGAATTGCTAAATCTTTTGAAAAACAAATATAACTTGACCGAAGAAAGTTTCTTTAAGCCTTGTGAATGGACAAAGACGTTGATTAGCATTGTAAATCCAGAATTTATTTTGGCGGAAGGTTTTGCGGTTTTTAAGGAACTGAAAAAAAGATGTTATCCGGACATGATGTGTGATTCAACTCCGTGGGGAAACAACGAAAACTACAAAATTGGATATATAAATAATGAAGGAACTTCTGTTGAAGTTATTGCCTGCAGACGCCGGTATAGCGATATAAAAAATGCCAGCGAAATTGCAGAAATCATAAAATCAGAATGTTTGAATTAAAATTGAAGCCAAAAATTGGAGGAAAAAGTTATGGCAGAATTTTATTGTAAATGCTGCGGAGATAGCTATTCATCATTGAGACATTTGACAAGCGGTCATTGTTCACGCTCTTCTTCAGGAAGACATGAATTGTTTGAAGGTGAAACTGGCGGCAATTATTACTGCTGTTATTGTGGAGACAAATATTCATCATTGAGACATTTGACAAACGGCCATTGCTCAAGAAATCCAGATGGAGATTATCATGTTCCGTATGAAGGAGAAGAGAAGTCTCAATACACTTGCAAATATTGCGGAGACAAATATTCATCATTGAGACATTTAACAAGCGGTCATTGTTCAAAGTCTCCAACAGGAAAACATTTTCCTGCAAAATAAGATAAACTGAGCAAAAAAAATGAAGCAAAAATCGCAGGAACAGAAAAAATCAATTCCACAAAGAATTCTTCCTTATGTGGATGGCGAAGCGGACTCATTCTTTGAATATTTTATAATTTTTGTAATTATTTTGAATTCTGTAGTTTTGGGAATTGCGACATCGCCGGATATTTCTGTACAGTTTCGTGCTGTGCTGGATATTATTGATAAAACTTGTCTTGCGATTTTTGTTATTGAACTGGTTTTAAAATTTATTGCGTATAATAAGCATTTTTTTTCAGCTTCAAAATGGAATACTTTTGATTTAGTCATAGTTCTTGTTTCCATTTTTTGCACAGTTCCTTATTTTTCAATTTTCCGTGGAATAAAAGTTTTTAGGGCGTTTAAGCTTGTTCAAACTTTAAAAACGCTTAGGGTCGTAAAAACCTTAAAAATAATAAACAGCCTAAAGCATCTTCAAGTAATTCTAAAGGCTATTGTTTTTGCAATACCAAGCATAATCTGGACATTTTCGCTGCTTTTGATTGCGTTTTATTTTTATGCGATTATCGGTGTTAATTTATTCGGCGCGGAATTTTCAGAAACTTTTGGCTCTTTGGGAAAAGCCTTTTACACGCTTTTTCAGCTTATGTTATTTGACGACTGGGGAAACATTACTCGCCCGATTTTAAAGGAATTTTCTGCTTCCTGGATTTATTTTGTTAGTTTTGGAATAATTTCTGCCTACACAATATTGCAGGTTGTAACAGGAATTGTTGTTGAGTCCATTCAAAATGTAACAGCAGATAAAAATCATAAAATTAAAGAACCTTTAGAGCCGGAAAAAACTACCGTTACCGCACTTGAAATAGAAAATCTTTCAAAACAAATATCACTTCTTGAAAAACAGATTTGCGAATTGAATGTAAAAATGCAGAATACGACAAAATAATTGCAGTGCAAGTTTTCATTCCAACAAACAAAATTCCATTGTAAATTCCCCAAATACCAAGTAAAATTCCGTTATGAACAAATTTCTTTTTGCCTTGCCTGCGGTTTGCGTCCTGTTTTTCTCGTGTGATTTTTCAGGCGACAATTCCAACGACTATGCTTATTATAATGTTGTTCCGCGCAGGGAAGATTCGCAGTTTTCAGTTCCCGATTCAAACTTAAAAATCGACTTAAAAATCGATATGATAAGCATTTTGAATGCGGATGTGATTGTTCTTGGAGAGGATGCTGAAAGCGTTACAAAAACTGTAAAAGTTCTTCCGTTCAGCATGTCAAAGTTCGAGGTCAGCTACAATGTGTGGCATTTTGTTTACAAATGGGCAACTTCTGATTCGCGCGGAGAAAAAAAATATACTTTTGAAAATTCCGGTGCGGAAGGTCAGTACGGAGATTTGAGTGGCAGCAAGCTTTTTAACGAAGGCGGCGAGCCTAAAGATGAAGGAATTCCTGTCTGCGGAATAAACTGGCGAGACGCTGTTGTTTGGTGCAATGCATTGAGCGAATTGTGCGGCCTTGCTCCGGTTTACTGCACGGATTCAGCTTTTAAAAATCCGCTAAGAAGTTCAATTTATGCAGAAGGCGAAACTCCATCAAATATTCCGCTTCCTTATGGAAACGCAAAGGCTACCGACATGACAAGCCTTTCCAAAGGAAACGTTGACAATCCTTACGTGAACAAAAATGCGGACGGATTTAGGCTTCCATATATTTACGAATGGGAATACGCCGCGCGCAAATGCAACGATGGCTCTTTTATAAGCGGAAAAAATGCTCCCGGCGACAAAAGTGGTCCTTGCAGCGGAAACTCAAAGCCCACTCTTATGGACGAAATCATGGGAATTACGCCAACGCCGCCTTCAAAAGTTGCAAGAAATTACGGCTGGAATATGGGCAACTCAAAGAATGACGGACCAAGAGAAACCGCCGCCGGCTGGGACGACAGAAATTCTGCGTGCAAAATTCCTGCGAACGGCTCAATGAGAATACACAAGCAGGGCGGAAAACTTCCTTCCGAACTTGGATTTTACGATCTTGCCGGAAACGCCTACGAATGGTGCTGCGACTTCGGCTCACCCTACGACTGGAAATATGAGGTCTACCCTTACAAAAGCATGAAACAGGGCGGCTACAACGCTTCTTATGTATATTTTGAATCCTGCTACAGAAGAGCCGACCCGGCCTACGTAAAGACCGGCGGACTTAGGCTTGCAAGAACCGTGGAGTGAAGGCTAAAATTTCTTCTTTATTTTCCAAAATCCAAACGGGTCTGTTTTTAGTTCATGCTCATAAAGCGAAACGACTTTTCCAACATCAAAAAGCATTGCCTTGCAGCTTCCGATTTCAAAGTGTTTTATAAATCCCATTTCGTCAGCTATTTTTTGAATTTTGCACCAAGCTTTTACAGGCGGATTTCCTGCTTCAATAAACCATTCTTCAGGCGGATAGATTTTGTTGATTTCTGCGTTCGGAGCAAACATATCAGAAATTTCTTTTGGAGTGATTTCTTCAACGTAATGCATTGCGGTAAGTTTATAAATGTCTACGCCCAAAAGAAGTGCCTTGCCTCCGTTGTGAATGGCAAAATTAAGCCCGCCATTTACAGCTTCTTGTGCATGTTTTCCCCAGCCTGAAATCTGCATGATTCCGCTTCCTGTAAGAGTTCCATTTTGCAGCCTGAATGTGTCGGCGATAATTCCCATTGCGCTTTTTTTTCTGTCGTCGGGAAGGATTTTTATTTTGCAGGTTATTCCAAGTTTTTTGTCTTCGTCTGTGAGCGGAAGGGCAGGGCTAAGCCTTAATGCCGGCATAAAAATTGTGCCTTCTGAACCAACGCATTCCTTGAGCGCGCTGATTACAGTTTTAGCTCCGCCTTCAACATGACCAAAACTGCTTAAGCTGCTGTGAACTTCAAGACACATTCCTTTTTCCACGCCGTTTTTCTTAAGCGCATTTACGATAAAGCTCTTGTCCATTTTTTCTCCCATAAAAAGTCAATGAGGAAATTTCAATTTCCGATTTGACTTTTTAGCACAATTTCGCAACAAAGTGAGAAATTGCAGTTGATTATAAAGTTTGCAACGCAAACTTGTGAATAAAAACTTTGACGCTATTTTAGGCAAAGTTTTTATTACAGTCTCCATGTAAGGATTTGACAATATTTTAGGGACTAGAGCCTATTACGTTTCTGAAAAAAAATCAACTTTAAACTGCGACTTTGTTGCTTTCAAGGCAGTTTTTAAAACTACCTTTGCTGTTTGCAGCCTTATTTTGCATTCCTTACTACACGGAAAGAGAAAGGGCGAGGACCGGCAATATTTTCAAATTCTTTTGGTGACGCATTATTTCTTTTATATACAGGATACGGTAGATTTTCTATATCATCATCAGTACCACCTCTGAGTATTCTATGAGTTGATGAGTATATCATTTCTCCGTAATCTGGTCCATGCGGATTTTTTGCGTTTTTACTTACTTCGTAATAATCACTAGAATACCAGTCCCAGCACCATTCAAGACTTCCTTTATTAAAATCAGAAATACGCATTTCATTCCGGGCGGCGTATTCCCATTCTGCTTCCGTTGGCAATCGATAACCGTTTGCATTCCAGTCGCAGGTAATATTTGGATATTCTGCGCGGAGTTTTTCTGCATTATTAATATTGTCTTTTGAACCATTAGAGGCATAGCAAGGCGTAAGACCTTCTTCTATGCTCCGAAAATTACAATACACTATTGCATCAAACCAGGTGACATTTTCTGCGGCATTTATCTTCCACTGGCTTTGAGGAAGTCTTCCATTGACCCAATCCTTGTACCCTTCAGGATATGCACCAGTTGTGCTCATCCATTCATAAAGTGTGATTTTAGTTTGGCTCATATAAAAATCGCTTACGGTAACTGTGTGTACTGGGGCATCTTCTTCAGAATTGCTTCCCATCTGGAATGTGCCGCCTTTCACTAGAATCATATTGTTCTGTGCTGAAAGTGGAAAAATTGCAGCCAACGCTAAAACTGCCGCAAGAATAAATTTTGTGTGTCTCATAAAAATCTCCTGTTTTTATAGATTATTTTTGATTACTGAATAAGAGGCATAATTGTTGTGATATAAATTTGCTTGGCTCTGCTATAGCTGTTTATAACTACATAATGGTTGCCAGCGCGCCAGTCATCTGTTACAAGGGCAACGCTTACATCGCAGTTACGTTGTTTCATCAGCGCTTTTACAGATGAAGAAACTTTTTGACTCGGGTTGTATTTTTTTATATTGTCAAAATCAATTACATATCCCATGTTTTCAACCCAATTAGGAATATATTTATTAAAAATATAGCTATCGTTCCCATCATGGTATGTATAAGAATCATAGAGCCAATAATGAAGTTTTCTGCCGTCAACTAATGCCCAGCCATCCTGTTCTTTGTATGAATTTGCGACATCAAAAAATAGTTCTCCTTTGAGAGTAACTCCGCCTTGATAATACCACCCATGTTTTTTTATTGGTCCTTCTTCTGCAAAAATGCCAGCTGCTGCAAAAAACATAAATACAATAAATGCAACAATATTTTTCTTTTTCATTTTAATTCTCTCCTTTTGATTTTAAAGAATTTTCGATTTCAGTAAGTTCAGAAAAGTTGTCTCCTAAAACGCTTTTTAACCATTCTAAAAATAGAGTTTGACTATCTTCAAACCATTTGTTAAATACAAGAAAAGGTATGCCGTCTAGGACAATTTCGTCTTTATAATATACGTCTTTGTCAGTTTTTGATTTTTTCTCAGTTTCTTTGTCTAGCTGTGTATATAATATTTTTAGAACAGGAAGTGTTTTTCCTATTTCATCTTTCCATGAAATCTCAAACTTTTCTTCACAAAAATATGATTCTGTAAGCCAATAAATCTCTTTTATTTTTCCGTGTTTTTCTAACGCCTCAAGGCTTAAAAAAATAAATGCTTTGTTGTCTGCCATAAATTTCTGCTCCTATTATTTTATTGATGTTTAGTTAAAGAGCATATCTATGTATTGTTGGCATAAACGGTCATATTCATATTGCGCAACATAAGGATCATCATAAGTTTTATCAGTTAATACATTTCTTTCACTATCTTTTGAGTCAATAAATGCTGAAACTTCTATTCCTTTTTTTGTATCGGATTTTATTATAACATAGGCAGTTCCACTTTGTTTTTGGCATATAGTTATATTGACATAAATCAGTTCAGGGTGGTTCTCAGCTATCTTACGAAAATCTTCAATGTAAAATTGAGCAAATTTATTTATTTTTTCATATGGCTGTTTATTTGTTAGAGAATCACATAATTTTATGCAAGCAGTGGCTTTTCCAATATTGGCAAAAAAAGTATATCCATGATACCCTTCCGCAGAAATATGCGAAAAAATACAAAACAAAATTGCCACAACAAGACTTCTTTTTTCTGTTCGTCTTTTATTATTTTATTAACAGCTTCTGCAAATCGATTGTCTTCTTTATAAATCAGTTCTTTAACTTTTGGATTGTCTGATTTTCTGTAGCAATCAAGAATTTTCTGCACGTTTTCAAGATTTTTTGTGTCATCTTCATTGCTTGATTTTATAAGTGCGCTTGCAATTTCATTTGTTTCCATAAAAAAAACTCCTTTATTTCCATTCCTAAAGAATGATTTATAAATATTTTACTTCAAAAAGCAATATATTTCAATGCTTTTAGAATGACTTGCGTCAATATTAATTCTTTTTGCTTATGTGATTTGTTGTGCTTGTAGGGCATACTATTTTTATGTCGTCGGTTGATATAAGAAAAATTTTTGGCGAGAACGTTAAGTATTACAGAAAAAAATCGGGAATGTCGCAGGAGCAGTTTGCAGAAAAGCTTGAGATTTCACCGAACCATTTGAGCGTGATTGAAACGGGCGGAAAATTCGTAACTTATAAACTTCTTGAGCGCATTGTAGTGGCTTTTGATGTGATGCCCGCCGCGCTGTTCTTTACTCCGGGAACGGCTTCGTTTGACGACACTCTTCAGAACAAAATCAACTCGATAATAAAGGAAGAACTTGAAACCGCGACTTTAGAAATTTCCAAGCGGCTTGCAAAGTTGTAGAATTTTTGCTGAAAAAAACAGCCCTTCTTATTCAGAAGAGCCGTTTTTTTGTTTACTAGGCACCTTATACGGAAACTGTTATAGTTTCAGAATGAATACCGGCGCGAACTGTTTTGTTTATGCGAGTTCCTGAACCGTAAGCTGTTCTTACAATGAGCCTATAAGTTCCAGATTTTACTTCTACCGGAACATTGAAAAGAAGAACAGAACCCATATTGTCTATTAGTTCATCGCTTTTGATTTGAATCCACTCAGAAATATTTTCCGAGTACTTTCCGTTTTCATCGCAAGAAGCAAGAAAAACTCCCGTTTCATCATTGTTTCCTGCTACTTTAAGCCGCTTGCCTTTTATACGCACAGTCTGCCCGGATGTTATTTCTGTCCCTTTTTTGCGTGTGTGCATATCGAAAACTTCTGTTATTTCAGGAGCTGTTGTTGCTGTAACATCAGCTGCGACCGATACTCCTTTTACAGCTTCAAGAGCAAGTTCTGATGGACTAAAAGCAACCTTCATCGATGGAACGTCATTTATGCCTGGGCTTGCGGTCTCCATTCCGCCATCAGGCTTAATATAAAGAATTCCCATCTCAAGAAGATCAACTGCTTTTCCTGTTTGCAAAAGCTCAAGGATTCCATTTCTAAAAAGACCTGCCGTAAACAAAAGTGTTTCTCTGTCTAAAGTCTTGTTGTATTTTAGAATTGAATCAATCACGTTCCCTATATATGCAGTTTCTCGCTGGACTTTTGCATAAGAAATGTCTTTTTCTGAGAGCGCAACAGGATGCATTGTTACGTTCACTTTGTCTGTCAATGAATTTTTTTTGTCATTCATTTTGCACCTTCCTTCCGTCTTGCGGATATTGTTTAGTTTTTTTATCGGATTTTTTCCGATTATGTATTGACCCCGGCGGCCGGTGCGTGATATTTTAGTTCAACAAATTTTTTGTGCTTGAAGTTTTTCACGCACTTGTAGGCTGATGTTTTATTGGAGTAAAATGTCAGCTTATTTGTTTTAAAACTCTTGCCGCACCGGATAAAGCGGAAGAGTATTTAGAAAGTGTTTTCATTGGTTTTGCCTCCTTGCTAATAATTTTTATACCCATGTTTCCCTTTGCTTTTCTAGCTCAAGGTCCTGTTCAAAACTGTATCCATATTTGAACTTTTGCGGAGCAATTGAGTCTATGAGCTTTTTGTATTTTTCTACAATGATGTCATCATAATTGTATGAATCAGGATAACGGTTAAAATTATTCCAGTCGTAAGCCTTTCTAAGTAATTCAATTCTTTTCTTAGCAGCTTCTCTTGAAACTTCAAAATGTTTAATAAGAAATTCTTCTGTTATCTTGCATCCACGCTTAAAAAGCTCAACTATAATTGGCTCTGGCATTAAAAGTTCTGCCGCAAAGAAATTCGCTTCCACTTCGCAAATTCTATAAAGATCCAAAAATTTTGGGTCGTTTCTGTCCCTCATTCTTGAAAGACTGTCAATTGGATGACCAAGCATGTAATGTCCAAGTTCATGGGCGCATGAAAAAATCAGTCTTGCAGGTGGCATCATTTCATTGTAAAAAAGAATATACATTCCGCCTTTCTTTTTAAGCTCCGCATCATTAGAAAGAAAAAAGTCTTTTGCAGATATTCCTTTTTTTTCTATCCAGCCAAATGTACGCAGCTCAAAGTCTGTGTATTCCATAATTACAGGAATTAACATGAATGGAAATGCTTTGATTTTCTTTGAACTTACAAGAATTTCATCTGCTGTTTGAACAGCTTTTTTGAAATCAGGTTCTTCTATAATCATTTATTTTATTCCTCCAAAAACATCTGCAAAAGCCGCATCCAGAATATTGTTCGCTTTTTCCAAGTCTATAGGATTAAGTTTTGAAAGCTTGCGCTGGATTGAAGATATTTGTTCGGACTTCATATCAACTTCGTTTCCGAGCAGATAATCCGATGAAACGTTAAAAAGCGTGCAAAGTTTTAGAAGCATATCTTGGCGCGGAATTGTTCCGTTTGTTTCCCACATACTGATACGGCTTTTGTTGATTCCTAGTTTTTCTGCAAGCTGTGTTGTTGTCAAATTATGCTTTTCCTTTTCAGCTTTCACTCTCTCAGCAAAAATTTTGTTTCCTTCCATGATGTGTGGCCTCCAAATGGAATTTCTCCTCCTGATATTATGTTCAATAAAATTGAACTTTGTAAATATAGAGTAAGTCATAAATATGATTTTGTCAATAATAATTGAATTAAAATTCAATAAAATTTAACTATAGAGTGTAATCAATGAATTTTGGAGAGACTTCCTCTCCGTTACAAGGAGAGACCTTTAAACATTGCAAGGAGAGGGATTCTCTCCAAGCAAGGAGAATAACTTCTCCTTTGTTTTAATATAGAAGAAACTCTCAAAATCGAAGTCCTTGAAAGCATCCAGAAGGCCTTTTCAAAGATAAAGAACGCTTGATTTTTATTTGTAATGAATGCGATATTATTATAGAAGAAAAATAAATGCGGTTTTTACATTCCGAACAGATCCGCATGGCTTCCAGTGTCAACAAGCTCAAGAATCAGAATGTCGTTGAAAATCCTGTAGACTAAAAGCAAATCTGGCAGAATATGGCACTCTCGGTTGTCTTTAAGATTTCCTGCAAGCTCATGGTCGCGGAACCGTTCTGGCAGTTTTTCGCCTTTTGCAAGAAGTTCAATCGCAGCTTTCAGCTTTTCTGAATCTTTCACGCTGCGTTTTTTTACAAGTTTCGCGTGTTTCTTGAACCGTTTTGTGGCTCGTGTTTTATATTTGTAGAAATTTTCGCTCATAAGCCGATTTCGTC
>ERZ808278.1415-NODE-1415-length-10139-cov-9.809798_pt1 | contig 10139 bp, 14 predicted proteins | sample MGYA00521239_ERZ808278 | MGnify/ENA primary metagenome ERZ808278 (study PRJEB31516, sample SAMN03275600) | gut metagenome | biome: mammalia-associated habitat; material: feces | host: Papio cynocephalus | place: Kenya | collected 2012-07-17 ... | reverse complement strand
AGAATAAGAAGCCGCTTAAAGTGTCGCAGTATCGAAAGATAGACGGCACGATAACGCTTTTAATGACTTTGGGGCTACTTTATACATTTGAGAGGTAAAACTATACATAAAAGCGGCGAAATGCCGTCAGAATGCCAAAAAACGGCATCATTGACGATATTTCGCCACTAATAGGGATTGCACGGAAAGCGTTTTGCCGCTTTTCAGTTTGAATTGGGCTTTTTACTCCAATTCAACGCCGCCCTCATCGCCAGGGTCAACGGTGGAGCTGTTGCCACCATCGGAGGAGCCTGAACCGCCCGACACGGAAGAGCCGCCGCCCGATGGTGTGCCGCCGTCGTTGTGTGTGACGGTGCCGCCATCGTCAGGGTCATACTTGCCGGCTTCACGGAACTTGGCATCTTTGTAGAGGTCAGCGGCACGGAATCGTTTACCGAGGTAGAGGTTAAGATGCACGGCTTTGATGTTGTCGGCGGTGAATTCCTTTGCGGTGTCTGCCCCATAGGTTTCAAGCCCGATGCGGAAGATGCCCAACTCGTCGAGGCGCACGGCTTTGCCCTCAAGCAGCAGCTCACGCAAGCAAACTTGCATCTCTATGAGCACGCCGCGGATTGTCGACTCACCGAATACGCAGTGGTGGTTTGCCATGTGCTTGATGAACTCGTCAAACTCCAGAAGTTCGGTTACGCTTCTGCCATACCAACGGCCCTTTGTCACGCCTTCAGTGTTGCTTTTGTACTTCTTGTAACGTATCATAATCATTGTGTTTAATGGTTGTTTGGCACTGTTGCCGCTGCAAAGATAGCCGCTTTTTAGGGGCGAAATCCCGATGTGTGCGGTTGTGTCCTGTTGTCGCCTGTTAGGGGCGGTGATAAATTGTATTTTCACGTTTGTTTTCCTTACTTTTGCCGCATGGAACAGAACAAAGATAATTTCAAGATAAGGGAGTACGGCCGCATGGAGCTTGCGGCGCAGTACTGCAATTGCATCATGCCCGAATCGGCGTGGAAGAAGTTCCGCCGATGGATGCGCCTATACCCGGGCCTTATGGAGCAGCTTGCCGCCATTGGTTACACAGAGCGCAGCCGCAGTTTCACCCCGGCGCAGGTGCGCCTGATAGTCGAGGCGCTGGGCGAGCCGTGACATTACCCATAGGCAAACGGGCGGTTATCCGTAGGGAAATCGTCGGTTTGCCTATGGGTAATTCGGCGTTTGCCGTTGCTTTATGACAAATCCACGACATTTTGTGTTAAAATAATGTATAAGTAAGTAACTAATTGAGCGAGAAAGCCGTTATTTCGGAGAAAAGAGTTATCTTTGTGGCGGTAAATTGATTTGATTATGACAAACAAGTATTATAACGAGTTAATCCATACAGCCAAGCCGGGCAAGCGTACACGCATGAAGTACGATAGCGGCGAGAGCGCAGGATTGCACACCAGGGGCAATGTACTTTTGGGTGTAAGTCGCTTTTTGACTTCTTTGAAGCCGCGATTTGTTGATACTTTAGTGATGAAACTACTATTTTAATGGACAAAAATCAGAAATTGGAGTTGCTTTACAAAGGGCAGCAAGAAATTTATGAACTCTACAACAACGACATAAGGGACGCTATAATCTTTATAGAATCCGAGTACCATAAGTTCCCGGTTCCGTTCCTTAACGAGATTAGGGCGGCGCAGGATCATTTGGCACGTTGCCTAAGTTATCCATTGGACAGCGTCGACTGGGAGGTTTATGTTACGGGGCAGCTCAAAAAGGCAAAGGGACATTACGACCGTTGCTTGTTGGATTGTTACAAATACATTTGGTATCGTTATGGTAGCCACCTGTCACGCACTCACTTAATACCAAAGATATTTGGCAAGTTGCAGGATATTGACAACGGCGAGTTCTACAAGGAATACAAGCAGTTGCACAAGTTGGCGAAAGAATGCAACAAGAAAGCGAGAAAGACGGAGACTAAGGATAAGGAAGAGGCGAAAGACCTGTTTAGGGATGCCATAGGCTACCTAAAGCAAATGGATAATCTGTTTGAAGACAACTACGATAAAATCAGTTGGTCAGTAAGAAAAGGTGTTTTGCTAAAAGCCCTGTATGCTTTAGGTTGGATTATCAGTATAGTATTGATGCTTATCAGGAATGCAAACCCGATAAAGTCAGCGGCTAACTTTGTTTCAGGTTGGTTTGGTATTAGCCTGTAAACAAGCAAATCCACGATAGGCAATAACGCTTATCGGGGATTTGCTTGTTTTATCTGTTTATGTGTTTTTTGCCGTCCTGTATTACGATGCCCTTTGCCGTGGGTGTTGTCTCAACGCCGCCCAGGGTGTAGGCTTTGCCGCTTGCCTTTGCATCAGCCTCAACGGAGGAAACAGAGGAGGCAGTTTGCTTGTTTTATCTGGTTTCTATTTTATTTTTTTGTACTTTGTGCCAGAATCGCTTTGCAAATAGAGAATATCACCGGATAACACTATATCCGTATATGGTTCGCCCATTTCCATGGTTGACGAGCCTACCAACTTCACTTTATAGAAACCACCATTGTGCCAATACAATGTTTTATCGGCACGATGTTTCCAACTGCCATCGTAGTAGTATTCGGTGCGCATTATGACTTGCTCACCGTCATACTTTAGAAAAACATAGCGGTTTATATTGTTAATGTCTGGATAATCCGGGCTACATGAGTGCTCCACGCCATCAAGTGTATATGATACAGGCCCCCACGTCCCCTCATACTTTTCAAAGCCGTTTAGGTTGCTTTCGTCGCCATCGTCTGATGAACAGCAGCAGAACAGCGTAACGGCAAACAATAAAAATAGAATTTTCTTTATGCTCATATCTTTTGTTATTGATTAAACACCTAATACATTTACTTTGCCATAGTAGAACAATCTACCGTCTTCACTTTCGCCTTTGGCTATGTAGCCCTCAGCTCCGGCGGTTCCACCAATAGCCATTATCTTTTCATGTAGTTCCTTGTTACCTCTTGGCAGATGCCCGACCTTTTTGCCATCTACATACACACCTATTGCATGTTTATCGTGCGGATTAGCTTTTAACGCACGGACACTACCCATAAAATCACCAAGCATAGTGTCATCGATATTGTAGAAGCTGATGCCTTTTATTGGATATTTGTAGCTTGGATTATCCAAAGAAGTTACAGGAACATCTACCGTTTCTTCGGAAATTTTAATATGTTTAGTAATGACAACAGTGCCATTATAATTGATATTTCCGTTTTCGTCCATTACTTTTTCTAATTCACCACGAGCACTAACCATTTTATCTATATTCTGGGCTATATAGTTATAGAGTTCTTCGCTTTCTTCAAGTATATACCCTATTTTCTTATTGCCCTCACCATATACTCCAATAGGGTATTTTCGTTTGTCGGTGGGCTTCAAAGCCCTTACATATCCGACATAAACACCCAACATGGACTCTGATATTTTATCGCCGGCTATGTCGCCGAGTGCATAGGATTCAGATTTTAATTCGTACTTAGTACGTTTTTCTTTTACTGCGGCGATAGGCTTATTTTGCTTACCCTTATCTTCCATCCCGCCCCATAATAATAAAAGTCCGAGCAGAATGCCTATACCTAAAATATAGATGCCGTATTTTGAGCCTATAAACATCATTACGGCACCAAATATTATAAAAGACCATGCACAACCGTAAGGAGAATCTTTTTGTTTCTTAGTCATATTTATTATTGAATTTATGTAAATATACTGCAAAAATACGAAAATTCGGTATAAGTAAGTAACTTTTTAGTCAAAACCTTTGGTGATTTAAGAATTATTGTGTATTTTTGCAGCGTTCTACATTACTGATGAGGTGGGCAAAAGAGATTAAAGCCTGCCAGCCAATTTGCGAGCAGGCTATTTTTGTGTCTGATTGCGAAGCGTTGCAATATATACTATTGCGGCTGTCTAACCCCGTGTGGAGTGTTAATGCACCCACTGCCTCATCAGGTGTAGAACGGCGGGAAGTGGACAGCCGTATTTTTATTCTGCCCTTTAATGCCAAAACGTTCTACAATGGCAACAAACGTATCAAATCAAAATCCTGTTGTACAGGTCAACGAGACGGCAAACAAAGAGCCTAACGTTGCAATGGTTAATCTTGTAGATGTTGAGAATAACCAAGTAGTAACAACTTCATTAAGAATTGCCGACATTTTCGACAAGCAGCACAAGAATGTTTTGAGGGACATTCAGAACCTCGAATGCAGCGACGATTTCCGAAAGCTCAATTTTGAGCCGTCGCACATTATCAAGCAGTTACCAAACAATGGTAGTAAAGAACTGCCAATGTACTACATTACCCGTGACGGCTTCATGTTTTTAGTTATGGGCTTCACAGGCAAGACAGCGGCGAAGTGGAAAGAGGCGTACATCAAGGCGTTCAACGACATGGAGGCCAAGATTAGAGCCGAGCAGTTGGGCGAGCAGGTAAAGAAAGCCATCGAGGAGCGCGACCAAAAGGAGTACGAGGAGTATTTGGAGCAGGTGCGCCAAGAGGACGAGCGAGAGTACCAGCACGACAAGGAGGTGGACAAATGGCACGAGAACCGACTAAAGGAGGAGGCACGCAAGAAAGCCGAGGAAGCCAAGGCACAGGCGCAGACCGAGGAGCAGCAGCCGACACCGAGCAAGGCGACCGAGCAAGTAGCAGAGGTGGAGCAGCCGATAGTCGAGGTGCTGAACGGCAAGCGTGTAATCAGTTCACGCACGTTGGCGAGACTGACAGGGCGCAGACACGGCGACGTGATGGACAGCGTGCAACGTATGTTCAAGTATTCGAGCCGACCGAGCCGTATGTTCATCAAGTCCGAGGACTGGGCGAAAAAGACAACTTGCCTGAAAGCCAAGCGATGCTATTACATTACCGTAGGCGGCTTCGCCCTCATGTGCAAGCGTACATGGTCTATCAGCAGTGAGGTACACAAACAGGTGTTGGCAGCGTTTGGCAACAACACAGGGTTGAGCCGTGAGCAGCTTGCACTACCACACAAGCCCACCAAGCCAAAGGCCCCTACCACCCCACCGGCACCAACGCCAACCACCAAGCCACAGCCAACGGCACAGACACAGGCCCCTACCGTGGCATCCATGCCACAGACCCCGGCAGACCTCATGCAACGCTTTGTCAAGGCAATGGGCGTGATGATGGGAGTAGATACAAAGGAAATGTTTAACTTAATGGATAAAGGAGAATAAGATATGATACTTACAGACAAAAAGCACATGGACACTATCACAGTGAGCAGCGACGTGAACACCGACGCGGACGATTTGAAGAAGAACATTAGCGAGGTGTACGACTTCATCAACGACCTCATGGCAGGTTTGCCCGAGGAGGTAAAGGTAAGCGCGAGCAAGGTGCGCAGCGTGCAGGGCACGCTGGAGTATCTTCTTAACTATTGCTATATCGAGGATGCCGACTAGCCCCCCATTAAGTAACATCAAACATTAGCATTCAAAAGATTAGAAAGGAAACTATTATGAGACGATATACAGAAGAGGAAAAGAGCACCATTATACTTGACAGTGAGGAGTTCACGCCTAAGCAGTTGGTTGAGAACTTAGAGGGAGTTTACGATTACATCGACAATTTGTTGATGATGGTTGACCCGACCAAACACCGTATTGACCCGGTAGAACTTCGTGATGCGCAGTACACATTGGAGGCTTTGATTTACGGTGCGAACATCGTAGACATCAAGGACGCCAAGCTACAGAAAGGAGGTTTGCGATGAGATACAAGAAGCCTAAGAAAGTCACAAGTCTGGTGATAACCGACCGTGACGGTATGCCTGTTTACACCCCCGAAACGTTCCGTGATGCCGTGAAGCAGACACGCGAGTACATCAAATGGCTACTGGAGGAGCTGCCAGACGGCTACGAGCTTCGCATACATGGTTTGCTTGATGCCATGTATCCGCTTGAATGGCTTACCGAGGAGGCAATCATCAAGAGCGTGACGAAATAAGGGGTGATTTCCCCCCTACCGACAACATACCAAGACCCGACAAGCCGCTTTGCCGAAAGGCAGGGCGGCTTTTGTGCTTTCTTAATGGCTTGTTTATGCCTTTTTTGCATAAACGACAAAAACTATTTTCTTAAAAATATAATAATTTTACCACGTTGCACCAAGGTGCGCCAAGGTGTACCAAACGGAATTTGGTTTTTGCAAAATACGATTGTATTTTTGTGGCGGACTTATTGTGTTTTTAGTAGAGTAATGGCAGCATTTTGGAACAACATAAAACGATTTTTTAGCCGTGAGGCGACAGCCACGGCCGCCGTCGTTGACACCGACCAATGCCCCACCACCGTAAGAAGTGGCGGAGGCGTGGCGGTGTTTTCGCCTTATGGAGGCGGCGACCCGATGGCGGTTGCGGCAGTCTATCGGTGCGTCACGCTTCTAAGCGAGAGCGTGGCGGGCCTACGTTTGCAGTATATGCGGCGAAAGGACGGACGTTATCAGGAGGACACGGCAAGCGATTTCCATTATCTGTTGACCGTGCAGCCTCAACCCGAGATGTCGGCGTTTGACTTTTGGACGATGGCGGTGCGCCTGATGCTTCTTGATGGCAACGCCTACATTTATCCACGCTACATTCTGGGCGAGTTGACCGATTTGGTGCTTTGCCACCCTAAGACCGTGACCCACGACCCACTGAACAGTCGTTATTACATTGCCGATGCCTATAATGGTGTGTTCGGCGCTTTCGAGGAAAAGGACATCATACACCTTTACCTACATTCGTCAGACGGGCGCAGGGGTGAAAGCATATTGACCCATGCGAGGCGCACGATTGACATTGCAGGGGCCGGAGATGCCGAGACCGAGAACCGTTTTACCAATGGCGGCAGTGTCCGGGGCATAGTCAGCAACGACAAGACCACTACGGGATTCGGCGAGTACCAAGACAAGGAACTGGAGAAGACCGCCGAGAGTGTGGACAGCCGATTTAGCCGAGGTGAGCGCATTGTGAGTTTGCCGGGGCAGGTGGACTTTAAGCAAATTTCGCTTTCGTCCACCGATATGCAGTTTCTGGAGAGCCGAAAGTTTACCGTGCGCGAGGTGTGCCGCTTCTTTGGCGTGCATCCGTCCTTTGTGTTCGATGATACGAGCAGCAACTACAAGTCGGCGGAAATGGCAAACGTGGCTTTTCTGTCAAACACGTTAGACCCGATATTGAAGCGTATAGAGTGCGAGTTGACACGAAAGCTGATACCGCGCTCACTTTGCTGCAAACGTAAGTTCATGTTTGACCGCAGGGGCATTTACTCTATGGATTTGCAGTCGCTTGCCGACTATCAGAAAAAGACCATCGAGAGCGGCATCTATACCGTGAACGACTGGCGCAGTATGGAGAACCAACCGACCATAGAGGGCGGCGATACCGTATATTTGTCAACCAATTTGGCGGCGATGGGCAGTGAGAAGCTATCGGGCGCAGCTGCAAGCACAGCCACCCAAGGCACGGCAGAGGGAAACGAGAACAACGATAAAAACAACGAGGAAGAATGAAAAAGAAAAGAACCATAGCTATTGTGTCGGGGCTTCATGTGCGTGAGGCCGCCGACGGAGCGGAAAGCCGCACGATCGAGGGCTATGCCCTGAAGTTCGGTGTGCGCAGCCGCCTTTTGTGTGATTGGTGGAACGACTACTACGAGGTGCTGGAACCGGGGTGCGTGACACGTGAGATGCTGGACGCACAGGACATCAAACTTACAATGTTCCATGACAGACAGTTGGTTTTGGCACGCAGCAACAAGGGCAAAGGCACTTTGTCCTATGAGGTTGACAATGTGGGCGTGAAGTTCTGCGCGGAGATGCCGCACACCGTTGACGGCGACAAGGCGTTGGAGTTGGTGAGCCGCGGCGACATTGCCGGGTGCTCATTCATCTATTCCACCGACGAGGACGACAGCGAGAACGCCGTTAGCTACGAACGGTTGGCGGAGAAAGGCGAGGACGGCGAGGACATTCTTTTGCGCCATGTGAAGCGCATAGACAATGTTTACGACTTCACCATCACCACCGACCCGGCGTATGAGCAGACCGACGTAAGCAAGCGTGAGGTTGAGGCGGCGGGCATCAAGTTCGAGCCGACACAGCCGCAGCCGAAAACCATAGACGAGGCTAAGAAGCGTGAGCGCATCAACGAGGTGCGTGAGCGTATAGCAAGCGTCAGCCGCAATGTGTAGGGAGCGGCTATTAGATAAAATCCATTAATAACAATTTTTAATCAGTTTTCAAAAAATGAAAAAGGAAAAGTTTAATTTTCGTGAAGCCTACGAGCGTCTGGACGTAATCAAGAGCCGTCTTGCCGAGATTGTGCAGGGACTGGAGAACGACAAGGAGCGCGAGGACTTCACCGATGCGGAAAAGGGAGAGCGCAAGGCCCTTTACCGTGAGATGGACATCCTGGAGATGAAAATCAAGGCCGCCACACCTACCATCGAGGTAATGCGCCGTGAGGACATCGAGGAGGCAAACAAGCAGATGCGCGAGTGCATCAAGAACGGCAAGCGCTTCGAGTTGAAGATTAGCCGCGCCGTGGCATCCGACTTCGGCGGTAACGTTTCGGGCTACCTCAATCCGTCGGCCTCAACCAATCCGGCACCTGTCACAATGGGCGACATCGTAGAGCCACTTTACGCCAAGACCATTCTTGCCGCCATCGGCTCACCGCTTCTTACAGGACTGAAAGGCAACTATCAGTGGCCTGTTATCGAGACATTCGAGGCTACCATCAACGATGAGGGCGTGGCATTGGGCGACACCAAGATCGACGTTAGCAAGCTCATTGCAAAGCCGGAGCGTCTGGGCGTGGCCGTGCCTATCACACGTGAGGCGCTCAACGAGACCGACGACCTTTTGCAGCTTGTTTGCACGCAGTACATGCCAGTCGCAGCGGCAGCCCTGATGAACAAAATCATGTTCAGTACTACAAAGTTAGCCAAGTCAACCAATTTGGTAGGCCCATTCGTCAACCTCAAGGCGGCCAACAAGAAGACCTACAAGGGCGATGCGCCTACGCTTGCCGAACTTCTTGCATTAAAGGGTTTGGTATTGGGTGCGAACATCATGCCGGAGGGACTTTGCTACGTTATGACCGAGACAACAAAGGCACTTTTGGAGGGTACTCCAAAGTGGGCAGGCTCAAACCAGGCAGTCGTTGACGAAAACGGCAAGATTTCGGGCGTGCCTGTATTCTGTAGCTCATACGTGGCAGAGGGTACGGTATTCTTCGGTTCATTCAAGTATGCGCCACAGGGCTTGTTTGGTGATATGTCTATTATCATCGATCCTTATACGCTTGCACGCAAGAACTCTATCGACTTCGTGCTCAATGCCGACTATGCCATCACAATTTTGCGCGATGAGGCATTTGCCATGTTGTCGAAAGACCCATCAACACAGACGGCAAGCGGTCAGAAGTAAGCGCAGTATCACAAATTTTCTTTAGTTCATAAATTAGGTATAATAACAGGTTATGGCAGTAGTGGATTTGGCACTTTTCAAAAAGCACGTAAGGGCTGATGATTTCGCAGACGATGACGAATATTTGGAGCATCTATTAGAGACCGCCGAAAGCACAGTTATCACGGCGACCAACAGAACCCAAGAAGAATTGGCGCAGATGGGTAATGGACATGATGTACCTACCCCCATAAAACACGCTATTTTGATGTTGGGCGCACATTGGTACAATCAGCGTGAGAGTGTGAGCAGCGTGCAGATGCACGCCGTGCCTGATTCACTGCAAGCCTTAATTAAACCCTATCGTAAGTTGGTATGAGAGCCGGAGAAATGAAATATCGTTTGAAGTTGTTGCAGCCAGTGGCAAGCACCAACGACTACGGAGAGGAAGCCACCACCTACCAAGAGGTACGCACGGTTTGGGCGCAGCGAGTGAAGCAGAGCGGAAGCCGTAGCGATGAGGTGGGCGAACATTTCCCCGATTATCGTGCCGAGTTCAATGTGAGGGACGCACACCCAATAAAGGAAAATTGGAGGGTGCAGCAGTTGGGCGGTTATCTTTACACCGTTACTAACGTTATCCCAAATCTTGATAGGGGTATGAATACTTTAGTTTGTGAGCGAGT
>ERZ808278.1413-NODE-1413-length-10150-cov-6.425557_pt1 | contig 10150 bp, 9 predicted proteins | sample MGYA00521239_ERZ808278 | MGnify/ENA primary metagenome ERZ808278 (study PRJEB31516, sample SAMN03275600) | gut metagenome | biome: mammalia-associated habitat; material: feces | host: Papio cynocephalus | place: Kenya | collected 2012-07-17 ... | reverse complement strand
ACACCTTCGACACTTCCCACAATGGAAGTCTGCAACTCAACTTCGGAGTCAATTTTTAAAATGATAATAAAGGGCTGGTTTCTAAACCAAGAAATCAGCCCTTCGTTCGTTAATAAAAAAGATGTCATAGCATTGCATGAAGATGAAATACGGCCAAATGGCCGAATGAAATGCAGCCAAATGACCGAATGAGATTCATCCAAACGGCCGAATGCGCATATAAAACATCTTAAAAAGTTGTGTGTATCAGATATTTATGCTATTTTTGCCAACCTTTCGTTAATATTATGCAATTTGCATAATTCAAAACAAATAATTATCTTTGCCTACAAATACAAAAGCAAAGAAATATGGAGAATCCGTTTATTATAACAGGAAAGATTAAGCCAGAATACTTCTGCGACAGACAGCAAGAAGCAGAAAGAATCATTAGCAAGGTGACCAATGGGGAAAATCTTGTGCTGATGGCAGCTAGACGTATAGGGAAAAGTAAACTGATAGACTTTTGCCTTGACAAGCCAGCCATCAAAGACCATTTCATCGGCATTTCTATAGACATACTTCGAACTTCAAGCATCAACGAGTTCACTTTCGAATTGGGCAAGGCTGTATTTGAACAGGCAGCCCGCAGAGGAACAAAAATGCTGAAAATGGTGGTGAACACCCTAAAGACCATCAATGGATGTTTCGGGTACGACCCTATATCCAACACTCCAACTTTCAGCCTCTCTTTAGGTGACATTTCCAATCCTATCTATACCTTGGAAGAGATTTTCTCTTGCTTGGAAAAAGCAGACAAGAAGTGCATCGTAGCCATTGACGAGTTTCAGCAGATAGGATATTATCCAGAAAAGAACATGGAGGCCATCCTTAGAACATATATACAGCAATGCAACAATGCCAACTTCATTTTCTCTGGTAGTGAGCGGCATCTCATCAGCAAGATGTTTTCAGAAAAAGCCCATCCTTTCTACAACAGTGCCGACATGATGTATCTGGAGGTGATTCCTCTGGATAAATACACCGAATTCTGCGAGAGATTGTTTCACAAGTTTGGCAAAGACATTTCGAAAGAGGCAATAGCCAAGGTTTACGAAATCTTCGAAGGCAACACTTATTATATGCAAAAAGTGGTACATGAGGCTTTCAACCAAACAGACGTAGCCAACGAGGCTAACGTAGAGATGATGGAGAACATCATCCAGTCGATGGTATTGGACAATGACCACAAATTCAGCGAACTTTTGTCTCGCCTTACCCTTCCACAAAAGGAATTGCTTTATGCCATTGCCAAGGACGGTATTGCCAAGCAACTCACCTCGACAGCTTTCATCAAAAAACACAACTTGCGCTCTGCGAGCAGCGTACAAAGCGCCCTCAAGAAATTGCTGGAGTTTCATCTAGTGTCTACCTCGCAAGCTACATATTATATTGACGACCAACTGATGAAATTGTGGCTGAGGGAGTAGATATAGCAAAGGTATCGTAAAACTCAGACTTTTTTAGAAAAAAATCGAGGAAAACAATATGAATTCGCAAAATTATTGTTACCTTTGCAATCGAAATGGAGTGGCTAGCTTACGAAAATGCTTATGCTTGCTCCGCAGGTAGGAGTTCATGCCAAATAGGCCGCTCAACCTGCACATATTTTTGATAATAATGGACAATGATGTCCATGTTCTCTAACACCGAACAACCGCCAAACGTTCAACAAACGAGAGCATGGGACAGCGTAGTCCACGTCATACGGCGTGGTCTGCCTGTTCTTGCTTGTTTGTTGAGGTTTGCTTGGCGGTTGACCTAGGTGTTAAAGCAAGAATTAGTGCAGTCCCGCCATTTTTGCTTTTCTCCACCACCATTTATTATACATTAATTATATAAAAAGTAGTCGCTATGATCAATATTGGTGAAGCAATCAAGGAAGAACTAGACCGTCAGGAAAGAACCGTCAGCTGGCTGGCTCGTAAGTTGAATCGCACTCGTGCCTACGTCTATCGGTTGTTAAGTAAAAACAGCATAGACACAGGTGTCTTGGCACAAATTTCCTTGCTCTTAGGCCGAGACTTCTTCCAGGAATTGTCGGAGGATGTCTCGGATGCCGAGGGGGAATAAAAAAGCTAAGCATAACTTTTGATAATTGCAATACAGAACCGCCAGTTTTCAACCAATTATTCCATCAGAACACGAAGCAGAGACGGACAGCACGAGGGTACGGATTGGTTCTCCATCCCCAAATTCCAACCTCACCATTAATTTGATCTTTAAAAGAATAAACCCAAAATCCTACTTCACCCTTATAAGTTGTTTTAGCAGCAAAATTGCTCCCCTCCCAAAAAGCATTACCACCAGCATCTAGCATTGCTTGCCTAACATTTCCGGAATCCCAATGTTGGCTTAGTAGTGGAGCTATTAGGTTGTCAGGGATACCATATTTTGTTCCTCCAAAAGTATCAAACATACGATTCCATTCTTCTATAGAAGGAATATGCCAGCCTGAACTGAACTTCATAGCAGCACCTTTATAAGTTTTAGCAATTTCTACAGCTTCATCATAATTTATACCAGTTGTACCCACTTCATTCACATTCTCCAACGCAAATGCAATTCCATGATTATATGGCGCATCAGCTGCTTCATTTCCGACATAAGCTATGAAGCCCACAGGCTCTTTACCTGCAGCCTTTGCCGCCGAAACCGTAGCATACACAGTGCCATCTGCACAGATTATCTTGCCCAAGTCACTAGCAGTTACACTTTTCAATATGACATTCACCCTATTGCCATCCTCTGCTGCTCCATTTCCATCCAAGGTAATGGTAGTTTTATAGCTCTTGCTTGGATAGATGGTGTAGTTCGTATAATCTGCTGATGCAGAATAAGTAGAAGGCAAATCCAAGCCACCAAGATAATAATAGAACGTAGTCTCCCACATCTGTGAGTGAGCTTTAATCTTGAGGTAACTTGCATTGGCAGGGGCATATTTACTAGAACGATATCCCCATCCTTTCGAATTGTCATTAGTGCCTTTTGGCAAGGGATTAGTATATATCTGTTCGGTAAAGGTCTTTGTCTGGCCACTTTCATTATTACTAGTAAAACTTACTGCTTTATCATCGTAATAATCTGACGATTGATAAGTACCACTGATATTTACGCTCTTAGGAAGATGGCACAACTGATAGCTATCCAACACGATGTTCAATCCTGTCTGCTTATCTTTTTCTATCTTGATTGAAAAGCTAAAGTCACTATAGAGCTTATTCAATAATAACGAACAAGTAGAGCTGGTCGTACTAAAATTCTCCTTCTTCGCAAACATAACATTTGCAATATCCGGAGTTCCTGCAGAGTTCAACACTTTATAAAACACTTTATCGAAAGCAGACTTGGATGCTATTTTAGAAAGTCCTAAAGAGGATTCGAATTGCTTGGTATTTGCAACCGCATAAACGGTACATTTGTCATTCTTTCTGGTAACAACCTTCAATGATGTAACATTGCTCGAAGCCTCACCATAGCCAATAATTTCTCCGTGCTGGTTAAAAATAAATACAGCTGCATCCTTGATTGTTTTGTCGCTACTGGAAGCACGAGACTCGGCTTTAGAAGAATCGTTCTCTTCATCAGTCTTGAAAACAAAAGAAACAGTAGCCTCTTCATCAGTACCTACCGATGCCCAGTCATCACTACACGAGGATAATCCCATAGTGACAACAAACAAAAAAATGATAACTTTAGTTATATTATTCTGCATCATGGAAAAATAGTTTCATTACCTACCTCCTCAAACGGAACGACTTTTATCGTAGTTTCTGTGGTATAATAAAATTGTATGATAATCACATTGTTGCTTCCTGGTTTCACAAGAAGTGGCTTCCCATCCACATCAGTATTACTTTCAAATAGTAGTTTACCATCCTCCTTGTAAATCTTGACACGCAAGGGCATCTCACCAGTAGGAAGAATATATCTCGATATAGAACGATAATTGCCATCTGGGTATATTTTACCAGGCATCTCATAACTTGCCAATGGTCCACAAGGTGTGCCATCAAAGGCAACTCCCGTGCAACAGTTCTCCAATGTCACCCTATAATTACCTGCTCCAAATTTGGCAAGAATATTATTTGCAACGACTCTTACTTGCGCCCTTATGTCTTTCAGCTTGATGAAAACATTTTCATGGCTAGTACTCATCAGATGCGTATAGACACTTCCATAGAAAATAGGTGAAGGCTCCGGCGTTTCCTCTCCAATAGGCAGTTTCATCTGCAACCAACTATTATGGATGGAACACCCCAAAAACGGAGGTGTGATGGTATATTCGCTAGGATTCTTACCATCAATGGCAACAAAAGCAATATCGGAATCCTCCAAGAACGCATATCTATACTTGCCATCGGGTTCTTTTGTCAGAGCCTTCTGATAAATACCATTGACAAAACAGTTTAAACTATCGAGAGAGGCAACAGAATCTTCCAATGGTCTGTCCAAACTATCTACATACTCAACAGTCAGGGCATACTGCTTCCTGCCTGGATATTGGTCGTAGATACAACTATCTAACGACAATCCAAGCATACACATCATCAACAGTTGGAACAATCCGTTGCCTTTCATCTATAATCTATCTTTTACTTTATTTTACTGGAATATGGTTGACTGACTAACATCAGTGAATGATGTCACCGTAACGGTGATGGTTGCTGTCGTTGGATCTATATCTGCATCAGGACCCGTAGAACCAATCGTCTTGATGGTAACACTACACTTATAGTTCTTATTAGGATACACCTGATATTCTGTGCTGCTAGTCTCAGCTGAACTATGAGTTCCGTCTGCTTTCACATTAGAGTTGAGCTTGACAGGATAATACACCGTCTTGGCGGGAGCTGAACCTGAGCCATCAGGATCAAACTGCCCCTTGATAACTAGCTTTGTCTTATTCTCAGCCACATTATTGTTAGGGGTAGTATAGAAATAATAACTCTTATCCAAAGATTTATTCCCACTCAGAGCAGTTGCACCTGTAGAAAGGTCACCCGTAGAAAGGAACTTAGTGGCAGATGTTGCACTTGACTCACCAGTCAAATAGGTAGATGTTGACACATAAGGACTGGCATCATTAAACATTAAGCCATCAGGAGCATTATAGACAAATACTTCCGATGGAGTAAATGTAGCAGCGGAATAAGGACCATCAGAAGCGAAATCGACCTTGAGACTCTCAAGAGTGATTTTAGCAGGAAGATGGATTGGATTTACAGTTGCACTATAGGCTGTTCCGGAGCCTGTAATGTTGGCAGTTCCAAACATAGGAATATTATTGCTTAATGCTATGTCGTCTGACGGACTAGATTTATCAGACTTGGTATAGAGAGCCTCTACAGCGGTCAAAGCCTGCTTTTTAAAGTCAGCTGCAGATGATACACCTGCAAATTTTCCAGCAGGAGCATTGATTGCAACCAAAACTTGGTCGGAGACAGAAAGTTGAGTTGTCACAACATTGACCGTTGCCGAACCATTAGTTCCATTATAGAATTTATTGGAACCAGCTGTAGCCTCGCTCTGTTCAGAAGTCGGAGAGAACTCTTGAATGGCACGGACAGTCGTACCAGCCTGGTCAAAGATACCTATGGTAATACGATTTATCGAGTTCTCAGAGACTGTACCTGGGTCTGCGCTAACTGCAGCCCTAGTTAGCTCTTGTGTCTTGATGGTAAGAGTTAACTGTTTTTGCACATTACTGTTGGCAGAATTAGAAGAAAGCTCATCAGACGAAGAGCATGATGTTGCCAAACCTGCGGATAATGCTGCCATAAAAATAGCAGACATAAAGAATGAAGTTCTTTTCATACGAGTTCTTATTTTAATTTTGTTACTTGATATTTCTTAGATAACCTAATGCTGTCGTCGCTTGCGAAATACCAGCCGCCTCTGCCATCTGAAGATAGACCTCGGCTTTTGGATAATTGCCTTGGAGCATATACAGCACTCCTAAGTTGTTATAAGCCTTGGCATTAGTTTGCCAACGGCTTAAATATTGCTCAGCCTTCCCTAATTCGCCGCGCAACAAAGCTACACCTGCCGCATTAATATTTGACTCAGCGTTATCGGGAAACAAGCGTGCCATCAAGTCGATAATGTCATTAAATTCTCGACTGCCCACCTTAAAGTCCAAAGCTGTGGCATACATAGAGTTGAGCGACATAGTCTGCTTGTCATCATTTACATTGTTATCACTATTTTCCACAGAAGTTTCCAATTGGACAACAAAGCGAATACGCTCTGCCTTAGGAAAGATATAATGCTTCAAGAAGGAATAAGGAGCACCATCACCCAATATACGCAACTCATCCTCACGCCCTTTTACCACAGGCACAGACTTGATGATATCCAATGCTGCAGTCTTCAGTTTCATTTGGCTTTGACTTATCAGGCTCGATATGGTGTCCCAATCTTCAGCCATCCACGTTACTGTCAGACCATCAGCACCGAAGCATTGATTATCCATCAGATACTTCTTCAGAGAATAGGCACGTTGGGTAGCCTTGCTTTCATTACTTTTATAATTTCCACAAGGTGCGCCATATCCTAGCACGTTTAGACTTTTGACGGTAGTGCCTGGTATTTGCAATTGTGATTCTAGACTTTGAATGATATTCTCCAAGACAGCACGATTAAACTTTTTGGTGCTCATTTTTCCTATCTTGCGTTCATCGTTTAGAGGGATTATTCCACTTAACTCCATAGACTTACTTCCACCAGAAGCCGGAGACATAAATTGCACCCAATCATTTTTGGCACCTACACCACGATTATAATTAGTCTTCCAAGATCCATCATCGGTGCTTCCTGCCATTTTTCGAATGTTTATCTTGCTATACAGCAAGTCTTCATACACATGAGGGGTCTTCCCCCATCCATGTTCCTCGCTCTCTATGTAGAGCGAAGCCTTCCCCATCCATTCGCTATAGGGAATGGTGGTATCATAGACAAAATATCGATTACCCTGTTTGTTATCGGCAGTAACCACAGCTATATTATTTCTCATCCGATTAGCAAAGTAGTCGTTGCGGTCTTCATGCTTGCCTCTCTCCTTGCCACGGACAATGACCGAAGATAATTCTTTCATACGCTTGCCATCCTTAAGGATAGGAGTAACATTGAGTGTCTCACCAGAATTTAGGATGTCATCGTTATAACTGAATCGCAACTGTACTCTTAAGAGTTTACCCTGCAAAGTGAAGTGTTCGTCATTGATGTACAATTGCCCCTTAAATGCGGTCTGGGCTACAGTGCCTATGCAGCCAAGGAACAGTGCAAATAGGACAAAAAGATACTTTAATCTTCTCATAAATATATTTTCTTTATTTTTTATACTACCTTATTTAATTATATAAACAAAAGAAATTCCGGTGCCTATAGGCAAGACTTCCGTAGATGAGAAGCGTCCTTCTAGATAGGGTATGCTCCCCTCACGAAAGCGATCATACCGGCACCGTATGACATCTAAGTCGATGGAAAAATCAATGTTACACCTAGGAGATAGGATAATGGAATATCCTCCGCCTATTCCGCCCCCTAGAAAATGACCTTGACGATGTTTGCCATAAAGCCCACCAAGATGCAGTTTATCCAGATTAAAACCTCCATAGCAGACGTTGACACTTACAAAAGGGCCTGTAAACGTGCGATGAAACCAGTGGCGATGTTCGAGTTGTAGGGAGAAGTTCTTCCATTTCGCACCACTGTATTTTAGAGGATTATAGGTGCCCGACAAGCTGAACGACGAATGTTTGGATGTCGCTGTTTCGACACCCAATGAGGCCACACCTAAAACATCGTAGAGCATATTGGTCTTGATGGCTACATTCTGCGCCTTTGCACCGATGTTACAAGTGGCCAATATGCATAATATCGTCAATCTAAAGTGCATGCTTGGCTTTTTTTTAATTCGGGTGCAAAGGTACTGCAAAATAAAATAAGTAACGAAGAAAGCGTGTATCACAAATGATACAAAAGTGTATCAAAAACGAACACTTCAATTACATACGCGTAAGGAATGTTTGAAAAACATCTATCATCCATCACGAATAGTCAATAGAAATCAATATAACTAGCTATTATCCAGACTGTTTTATAGCGTGATGGATACACCAGAAATGCAGTTTATCCATCACGCTATCCATCACGATTCGGGGTTATCCATCACGATTTTGGGGCTATCCATCACGATTTTGGGGATTATTACTCTTGTTTTCTAACTACTAGATACTTCCATCCATCATTAAATCGCTTGCGCTTAATGCCATTAATCTGGGATAGCTGACGACCAAAGGCTATCAGACTATTCAGTTTCACCGATGAACCGATGTGGCTCTTCAACTCCTGGAATATCTCGGCGGCAGAAAGATACTTGCCCAATCTCTCGCTATCGGTCAAGTCGAAATACAGTCCGAAATACTGGGCTATCGGTGAAACCACCTCAAACTTACGATTGCTCTCCATCACCAATCGAGTCTGCTCTGCATCAAAATAACTCTTCTCGCCGGCACGCAAGGCTGCCAAGGCCTGCGCATAAAGTTGTTCATAATTCGGAACATGGCTTACGTCTATCGGACCCGTCAATTCCACCCCCAGAAAGCGACGGTTTCCAGATGGGTCGGAGAGGATGTCCTCCATATTGCTCGTGGCGATAAAAGAGGCTAATCTCGGGAACTCCTCCACATGACTTCCGTAGGGCGGTTTCATCTTCACGCTAGGCAACTGGATAAGATTTTTCAAGAACCCCTGCTGCACCTGAGGTGAGATCTGATTGAACTCATCTAGATTGATGAGCAAGAACTGAGCCATCGCCTGAAACACCTGACGTTTTTCTGACAAAACTAAGTTGTCACTATAACCCCATTGCAGCTCCATCGGAACCAAGCTTCTACAAAATGTGCTCTTATTATAACCCTGCTTGGAGATGAGCAAAGGTGCCACAGAGTTGCCATACTTGCGATGACCATAGGCGCGCCACTGGTCCACCATCCCGAGAAACCAAGTGTAAAACCAATCCTCCCAATAAGGATTGTCGGTAGGCACCGTGCGAGCCAAGGCACGGATATAATCCTTACCGTCCCACTTGCCATCACACTCGAAGAGGAACTTTTCCACAGGATTATAGCTCTCTATGTAATCAGACTCCAAGAAATTGCGTACATCCTTGATACTCACACAGATATTGGCAAGTTGCACCTCCAACGTCATACGCTTTTGCACACGACCATCCACAGGTTGAAAACCCCACCAATCTTTTTCTTTCGGTCGATATTCTGTGTATTTCATCACCGAATTATACCGAAATTCATATTTTTTGCGCAACATTTTCATCATCCGCAAGATATTGTCGCTCAATCCCTTGCTATCTTTATCCACATCGTTATCCACTTTATCCACATCCACGCCTTCCACGTTATCCACAACTTTATCCACGGTGTGGATAACCTCGAAAAGCACCAATCCTACCGCATCTGGGTTATAATACGGCAGTGCATCCTGCGTGAGCAGGAAATCGGAATGTACGGAAGGCTCCGGCATCTGCAACGTAGCCTTCACCAAGGTTTGATAAAGGGGCGCAAAAGTGCGGAAAGCCAACTTATAGATTCTGTCAGCCTCCGCCTCATCATCCGGCAAGGCACCCTGGGCCAGCGAATATTTTACCAGCGCATGAAGGCTGATGCCATCGGCACCCATAAAGGCGGCGAGGGTAGAAGGCATGGCTGCCACTTTGCGCTTGGCATCCTCCACCATCCAGACTTCCTTTATATTGACAAATGTAAGCAAAAGCAAACCGTTGTTTTTCTTCACGACCAGACTGCCATTCGCCGATTTCTGAAACTCAGCCGCAGGGCACACGTGCATCCAAGTGGGCATGTCCTTGTAGCCATCATAGCCATGGGTAAGATAAGGCACAAACTCACGAAATCTAGCCACCGTATTCTTGGCATCATCGTTCGTAATGCGCTCCAAGAATTTCTCCACGGTCTTGGTGCTAACCAATAGCTGATTGTTTCTGTCTCTATGTATGATTGTAAATTTCATTTCCCTACTTTTTAAATTGTTTTAAGCGTCACAACCAAGTGTTTCGAGCGTCTGTACCAAC
>ERZ808278.1412-NODE-1412-length-10156-cov-4.404316_pt1 | contig 10156 bp, 9 predicted proteins | sample MGYA00521239_ERZ808278 | MGnify/ENA primary metagenome ERZ808278 (study PRJEB31516, sample SAMN03275600) | gut metagenome | biome: mammalia-associated habitat; material: feces | host: Papio cynocephalus | place: Kenya | collected 2012-07-17 ... | reverse complement strand
CTATAGCAACGTAGGCTACATTTTTACTGTTGGCATAGCTCATTTGCTTTTTCATCTTGGTCGCGTCTGGATAGATTTCTGCTGGTATGCCCTCTTTTCTTAGCCTCATCACATATTTAAGAGAAAGCGCACTTTCTTGCTCACCAAAATTAGTGAATAGCACTTTCGTGGAAGAAAGTGTGTCTTTTGGATAAAGATCAAGCGCATTTAGCACATCATAAATTCTATCGGCGCCAAAACTGATGCCTACACCTGATGTTCCTGGCATTCCGAAAACACCAGTCAAGTTGTCGTAACGTCCACCACCGGTAATGCTGCCAATAGCCACGTCTTGAGCTTTAACTTCAATAATGGTGCCCGTATAGTAGTTCAGCCCACGCGCAAGCGACACATCAAGCTCTACGCATGCTTTAGGTTGCTGTGCCTCAGAATTATTGAGCACATAACGAAGTTCCTCAACGCCTTTCATGCCCACTTCGCTTTCCGACAGGAGGCTTGAAAGAGTGGCAAGTTTTTCTTTATTTGTTCCACTGAGCGTTAAAAGTGGCTGGAGCGCATTGATAGCTTCTTGTGGAAGCCCTTTTTCAAGGAGTTCAGCATTCACATTCTCAATGCCTATTTTGTCGATTTTATCAATAGCTACGGTAATATCAACAATCTTGTCTGGTGTGCCAATAACCTCGGCTATGCCGCTCAGCACTTTGCGATTGTTGATCTTAATGGTAATGTTTATGCCGAATCTGCTGAACACCTCGTCAATCATTGCCACAAGCTCTATCTCATTCATCAATGAGTCGCTGCCTACCACATCGGCGTCACATTGATAAAATTCCCTATAACGGCCCTTCTGTGGGCGGTCGGCACGCCATACAGGCTGAATTTGGTATCGCTTGAATGGAAACTGGATGTCGTTGCGGTGCATCACCACATATCGGGCAAAAGGAACGGTCAAGTCGTAACGTAGTCCTTTTTCACTGATTTTGGGTATAAGGTGTATGTAGTCGTGCTTCTCCAGCATCTCTGTGGGTGCATTTTTTAAATAGTCACCGCTATTGAGCATTTTGAAAAGTAGCTTGTCACCTTCTTCACCGTATTTACCCATTAGAGTGGACAGATTCTCCATTGCGGGAGTTTCGATTTGTTGAAATCCATACAGGAGAAACACCTCTTTAATGGTATTGAAAATATAATTACGTTTCGCCATTTCAATGGGCGAAAAATCACGTGTACCCTTTGGAATTGATGGTTTCTGTGCCATTTATTTTAATTTTATTTAGTTACGCAAAGTTACTCCAAAGTTGGTGCAAATACAAATTATGTTACTTTCATTTCGCTGATTTAACATTGTGGTAGATGAATTCTGGCAATTAATTTGTAATTTTGCTATTATGCTAAAAATAAACGTTGATAAAAGAATAATTAATGCATGCCCATCATTGAAAATTGGGCTGATAAAAGCGAATGTGGTCAACTCGGCAACGTCTGACGAGTTGTGGAATGAGATAATTGATGAAGCGGAAAAAATCAAAAATACGTATGAACTTCTCGCAATTAACAAACGCCCTGCTGTGGCTGCTGCCCGTAAACTTTATAAATCGTTAGGAAAAGACCCTGGGCGCTATAGGGTGTCAAGCGAAGCCCTGTGCAGGCGTATTATACGAGGCGTGGGTTTGTATCGACTGACTGCATTAATTGATGTTGTGAACCTGGTTTCGATTAAGAGTGGCTATTCAATTAGCGGCTTAGATTTAGATAAAATTGCCGGCGACACATTGACGTTAGGTGTGGGACTGGCTGGAGAAGTGTACAATGGAATAGGACGAGGGGCTTTGAATATTGAGAATATGCCTGTTTACCGTGATGCTATTGGCGGTATCGCCACTCCTACAAGCGATGAAGAGCGCACGAAGTTTACTCTCGATACGCACACCGCTCAGATCAACATTAATGGTTTTGGACCAGAAATGGATATGGACGAGGCTGTGGCGTATATGACATATTTACTGAAAAAGTATGCGCAAGCCTCCAATATTGAAACAACCGTTCTTTCTTCTTTTTAGTTAACACATTTTCAACCCTAAAAACCTCCACACATGAAAGTACTTAAAATTTTAGAAGACAACATCAACCAACGGTACATCGACATTGTGGTTGATACGTTAAGAGATGGGGGTATTGTCATCTACCCTACCGACACAATTTACGCCATTGGCTGTGATGCGCTCAATAATTCTGCTATAGAAAGAGTGTGTACTATTAAATCAATGAAGTCTGCAAAAACAAATTTATCGATTATTTGTGATGATATTTCTCAAATCACGGACTACGCTAAGTTCGGGAACCGGGAGTTTAAAGTGATAAAGCAATATTTGCCAGGTCCATACACTTTTATTTTCCCAGCATTATCCAAACTGCCTAAAGCATTTAAGGGGCGAAGAACTGTTGGAGTAAGAATACCAGATAATGCTGTAGCTTGTGCCATAGTTGAAAACTTAGGGCACCCCATACTTTCTACATCAGTAGAAGCTACTGATACTGATTATATGTGTGAGCCAGAGCTTATAGCCGAAACCTTTAAGTCGGTGGTTGATATTGTGGTGGACTCTGGAAGAGGCGGCACAGTCCCTTCTACAGTGATAGATTGCACATCGGGAAATTTTGAGATTCTGCGAAAGGGGAAAGGTGATTTTGACATGTAAGGCCTATATCGCTTTATAGCTTGTGCTTTTGGTTGCTAATACTCACATCTGATGCTTCCTCTATCCTTACCTTTTTACCCTTAATTTTGCATACTTGTAACATCTTCAAGGCTGATGTGGATTCTTCGCGTGGAATAGCCACCAATGCATAGTGATCATATACGTTGATTACTCCAATTTTATTGGAACTGACGCTACTGTTATTGGTGATGAACCCAACGATATCGGCTTTTGAAATCTTCTCCTTTCTGCCTGCCTTGAAAAATAAAGTGCAATTTTTACCGAAGATAGGCTTCTGTGGAATCTCTTGTCTGAGCGTATAGTCTTTATCAGCGGTGATATAACTTGGCATTTCTTCATCAGGGCCTAATAATATAAACACATCGCCATCTTTATCTACACGTGCCGTGCGCCCATTCCTGTGGATGTAGGCTTCTTCTGATGATGGCAAATGGTAATGGATTATATGTTTTACCTCTTTGATATCCAGCCCACGGGATCCTAAGTCAGTTGACACCAATATAGGATATGTGTTATTGTTGAACATTGCGATTGCCTTTTCCCTATCAATCTGATCTAAAGCTCCATTGTAAATGCCAGCCGAAATTGCGTGTTGTTTCAGATTTTGGTGAATTCTTGCCACTGCGTCACGGTAATTGGCAAAAATAATCGTTTTTCCTTCAGGTAAGCTGTAAAGCAGTTTGCGAAGAGTGGCAAGTTTGTCCTTGTCGTCACTTTCCACTTTCCATATGGTGGTCCTCAGCCGAGGTTTGTTTGATTTAAGAAGATTTAATTCCACAAAATCATTCATAGCCACAAATTGTGGAATTTCATTAAGCACCGTAGCTGATGTGAGGATTTTCCTTGATAGGTTAGGCATCTTTTTGAGCAATTTGCTCATTTCATTTTCAAAGCCAAGTTCAAGACTTTTGTCAAATTCGTCGAGCACCAGCTGTCGGACGTTAGTCAAACTGATATTCCCACGATTCACGTGGTCGAGAAGTCGGCCAGGTGTGCATATTATTATGCTTGGGGTATTTTGTATTGATTGCTTCTCATCGCCTACGTTATGACCGCCATATAGGGGCGTGACCTTGTGGCCTATGGCTATAGTCTTTATCACTTCATAGATTTGAATGACCAATTCTCTTGAAGGGGCAATGATAACAACTTGCAGTTTTTCTCTATCAAAGTTTTTAAGTGCTTTAAGCACTAAAAAGGAGAACGCCAGGGTTTTGCCAGAGCCTGTCGGTGAGTAAATGATTGCGTTTGAACTCGGTTTGACTTCCTTAATTACGTTCTTCTGCAAATCATTTAATTGGTGAATGTTTAATTTTTCACCGATTGCAGCTATGATCTCCTGCTCTTTCATTTGTTTTATTGAAATCTAATTTTGTATAGTACACCTTGGGCTTGGATAAGAAGTTCGCCCATATATTCTGCGCAATCGTCTACTTTACCTTTAGTGGATTTGCTCAAGTCGATTACGTTTTGCATTTTTCGTCTCGATAAATCCCAAACGTATAGTTGTGAAGGTTGCTCTTCAGTTCCATCGCCTACGGGCAAATACAGGAAACCGTACTTGACCATTGCCCCTTGTGCTATTAGCTGATTACAATGTGGATAGTAATCCTCTATAATGTAGTTTTCCATTAGGTTTTTTTCTGATAACAGAATCGTTTGAACATTTTTGCTCTTTGTCGATATTAGAGGCAATTTGAATTTGACAATTCTATGCTTGTTGTTCTCATTAGTGCTGCCAATCCCATACAGAAAATTGTTTTCTCGGTCAATTGTCCACAATAAAGTGTTTTCAAATAGTTTTTTCGCCTCTTTTAACTGAATTTTAGCCACAAGTTTTGAACTTTTCAAATTGTTTACGATTCGTTCCACTAAAAGAATGCCATTTTTCATCACATTTTTCTCTTGGCTGGATTGGCTGACGAATAAGAGTGGCATTTTGTCGGAATTAGCAAAGAATTGACTGCTAAAACAGCATTCGTTTGGCAGGCTTTTTTCTGAAAAACCTGTAAGGCTGGTGGTTCCAACTTTGCTTAACGTCGATCCGTCGTAGTGATAAGTAGAGGTAGTGCCATCCTTTTGAATGGCTACAATATACTCACCCCAGCAGTCTATGCCTTGAAGGCTTTGCTCGGGCGAACTTTGAAGAGACCCTATTAATTCACAAGTGTATTGGCTGGCTGCCAGTCTCACTTGTGGACCGGTATAGTAATACCGGTCATCTGCTATAGCAATGATGTGGCAAAAAGCTACAAAAGCTATGATGAAATATTTTTTCATTTTCAGTGTGTTAAAATATCAATTTGTATATGCTGCCTTGTGACTGGACAAACAGTGCACCATCATACACGCTGCATGATGTTAATTTGTCGCGGGTGGCAGTGGATAAATCTATCATATTGCGCATCATTTTGCCATAAATATCCCAAATGAGCAGGCGTGAAGCGTCTTTTTGGGAGCCTGCTCCACAGGTGATAAACATCTGTCCGTTGTTGATATATATGCCATTAGCTGAATTGATGCTTTTGCCTTGATAGTAGTCTTCAATTGTGTATGCCTCAAGAGCGTCAGCGCTTTTGAGTTTTACGTCTTGTAAGGATTCGTTGATTTCAGGAACGGAGAATCGCAGAATTTGATGCACGCCATTTTTCAATGTGCAGAAAGCATAGAGGAAATCATTTTCTTTATCGATAGCCCATATCACATTCTTTGCCTGTGTGTTTTGCAAGGAAATGGTTTGCACACATTGCACGTTTTTGAATTTCTTTTCCACCTGTTCCACGTACAGAGTGCCATTGTTGCCACTCACATAAATCAGGGGTAGCATATCATCGTCGCTGATTTTCTTTAATCCAAATGTTACGTTGTAGGCATTGGCAGTTTTAGAGAAAAATGAGAGTTTTAGCTGTTTTTCTTTCTCCAAACCGCTATTTTGGATGTTGTAAATGGTGATGATACCAGAGGACTGAGTGCTAACTAAGAAACCATTGTATATGTCCATACCTTGGTATAGTTGTTTCTTATCGCCTTGCAGTTTACCGATATTTTTACTTTGGAAATAATGGGCTTCAAGCTGCACCTTTTCCCCATAGTAGTCATAAGCATTTTGTCCAAAAGCCATGAAAGGAATGGCAATTAATGCAAATAGCAGAATTCGTTTCATTTTTTGATTTTGTTTTAAAAAAACATCTTTTAGTCTAAATAAAAACAGAGTACCACCAAGTGAAAGAGACGTTGATAGTATTCTGTATGTGTTGTATTAAGGAAGGCACTGTTTTGTGCTCCGTAATTTAATTATTTTTCTCTGAGGGTTTGTCAAAGGAGTTTTTCACCCTATCCTTTGGCTGTGATGTTGTGGAGTTTGATGTCGATTTTTTATCATCGTTTTTCTTCACTTCGCTTGATTTCTTGTCTGTGGTGTTATGAATTGTGGTTTGCTCTTCTGTTATGTTGTCGGGAAATTCTGTATCGATGTTGCTCTCTTGCATTGCTTCTTCGTCTGGCTGGTCGCTCTCGTCCTCGTTGACTTTTGTGGGTTGGTCTTCTTCAAAATCAGCGTTGTTAAATTTGAAAAAAAAGTTATTCTTGTTTGAAATCAGATTGTCGAGATATGGCTCGTTTGAAATAATGTCTTTAATTTGTTGAGCGTAATTTTCTGCTTCCGCATCATTTCGTAGCGAGATTTTCTGATAGGTGCTTTGTGCCAATCCCAACAGCTTTTGAATGTCGGAAGTGTCATTATCGCTAACAGCCTTATCGAGCAAGCTCTTGAACTGATCCACAGAAATGGAGTCAAGGATGATTTCATCAGAGAGTTTGTGTGTGTCTTTTTGTTCGGAGTCACTTTTTGAGCAAGAAACGCCCCCTATAAGACCACAAAAAAGTACTATATATAATAATGTCCTCATATTGTCTTCTAAAAATCGGGCGAAAGTTACAAACGATTTTTCATTTGACAAAGTAATTTCATCATATATTCTCATTTTTTAGCATTCTTCAAAATTCTTCTTCAATTTATATGCTTTATGGTTTTTAGCTTATCTCTATAAGGTACCTAGTCGATAATTTGACAAATATTTTTTGTAATTTTGCACATCAAAAGTGATATGTATTTATGAAAATTGGTATAATTGTTGCAATGAGTAAAGAACTTGCTTTGCTCAAACCACTTCTTCAATCGCCATCTTGTCAGAATGTTAAAGGCTATGAATTTATAGAGGGACGTATAGGTAAACACGATGTGGTGGCATTGCAATGTGGTATAGGGAAGGTGAATGCCGCCATTGGCACAGTCACGATGATTTACAAATTTTCACCTGATGTGATTATTAACACCGGTGTCGCAGGAGGTGCCGACGCCTCTGTCTGTGTGATGGATGTGGTGGTGGGTGAAAGAGTGGCCTATCATGATGTGTGGTGCGGACCTGAATGTGAAATTGGTGTAGTGCAAGGATTGGGCAAATACTTTAAAGCAAGCCATACTATCATTTCAAAATTGCCCCACTCCCCTATATTGAAGTTTGGCTTAATTGTATCGGGCGACCAGTTTATTGACTCAATTGATAAGGTGAACGCGATTAAGAAATCTTTCCCTGATGCGTTGGCGGTGGATATGGAGTCGGGGGCTATTGCCCAGACTTGTGAGCTAATGAACATCCCTTTTTTGTCGATACGTATTATTAGCGATTCTCCAGGTGCAAGTAAGAACAACGTTGGGCAATACAATGACTTTTGGTTTGATGCTCCAACGCATACTTTTGAAATAGTAGAAAACTTATTGAATAATCTTTGACCTATGGAAAAAATAACAAGTTTTACAATCAACCATCTGAAACTCCTTCGTGGTATATACGTTTCAAGAATCGACACGTTGCCTAATGGCGATGTGATTACCACTTTCGATATAAGAATGAAACAGCCTAACCGTGAGCCGGCAGTAAGTCAGTCGGCATTACACACTATTGAGCATTTGGCAGCCACATATCTACGCAATCAACCACAGTGGAAAGACAAGGTGGTTTACTGGGGTCCAATGGGCTGCTGCACAGGTAATTATTTATTGATGGCGGGCAAATTGTCATCAAGAGACATATTGCCGTTGATGCAAGACACGTTTCGCTTCATCGCGGAATATGATGGTCCTATTCCTGGTGCTACAGCGCGCGATTGCGGCAACTATACGCTCAATAATCTCCCCATGGCTAAGTGGGAGGCAAGGAAGTATTTGATTGAGGTACTTGAAAATATGAAAGAAGAGAACTTTGTATATCCCCAGGATTAATAACACACGCAAACACGACCAATACGTAAGTGATGACACAAGATTATAACAAGGCAAATTATCTTAAACTTTTGTCGAGAAATTTTCCAAATGTGGCTACTGCCAGCACAGAAATTATTAATCTCGAGGCAATATTAAATCTCCCTAAGGGGACCGAGCACTTTCTTGCTGACCTTCATGGTGAATACGAAGCATTTCAGCATGTGTTGCGTAATGCGTCAGGTACCATTAAGAGAAAAGTGAAGGAAATCTTCAACGAAACGTTGAGCAATGGTGAGCAGAAAGAAATCTGCACACTCATTTATTATCCCAGAATGAAGCTCCAACTTGTGAAGGCTGAGCTAACCGATAATTCCGTGCTCGAGGACTGGTACTTTATTACAATAAATCGACTGGTGAAGATTTGCCGTAATGTGTCGTCGAAATATACCAGGTCTAAAGTTCACAAGGCGCTACCGCCGGATTTCTCATATATCATTCAAGAATTGCTTCACGAAAAATCGAATGAACTAAATAAGCAGGCCTATGTGGATGTGATTGTAAAGACAATCATTTCTACCCAGCAAGCCGACGATTTTATCGAAGCCATGTGCAATTTGATTCAGCAACTATCTATCGACGTTTTGCACATTCTTGGAGATGTTTACGACCGTGGCCCATATCCTCATAAGGTGATGGATGTGCTATGCAGCTATCATAACTTTGATATTCAATGGGGTAATCACGACATACTTTGGATGGGTGCAGCAGCTGGCAACGACTGCTGTATTGCCAATGTGGTTAGAGGCCAGTTGCGTTATGGAAACCAAAGTGTGCTTGAAGACGGTTATGGCATAAATATGCTTCCATTGGCAACTTTCGCCCTTGATGTGTATGGCGATGACGATTGCTTGCAGTTTATGCCCAAGCAGGAAACGCAACCCGCAGGCTCAAAACAACGCACCAATCATCTTGTGGCCAAGATGCACAAAGCTATCAGTATCATTCAGTTTAAACTCGAAGCAGCCACTATTATGCGTAGGAAAGAGTTTGATATGGCTGACCGGCTTTTGCTTGATAAGATTGATTTCGATAAAGGTACGGTTCGTGTAGGTGGTGTGGAATATGAAATGAACGATACCAACTTCCCGACAGTAGACCCGTCAAATCCATATCAATTAACTGAAGAAGAGCAGATTGTTGTAGATAAATTACACAATTCATTTAAGAGCAGCGAGAAGCTGAAAAAACACATGAAATGCCTTTTTACAAATGGTTGTGTATATACAGTGACAAATGGCAACCTACTTTATCATGCCTCAATGCCACTCAATGCTGATGGCACCCTCAAGGATATTGATATTCGCGGAAAGCTGTATCATGGTCGGGCTTTGCTCAAAAAGGTGGGCGCACTAATTCGATCAGCCTACTTTGGTGATTCTGATACCGAAAATTACAATTTTGCACTTGACTATGTGTGGTATCTTTGGTGTGGAAAGGATTCCCCTGTGTTCGACAAAGACAAAATGGCTACGTTCGAACGCTATTTCATTGATGATAAGAAAACGCATAAGGAAATTAAAGGTCAGTACTACACCCTTCGCAACAAGCCCGAGGTGTGCGATATGATACTTGATGAATTTGGGGTGAAAGGAAATTTTCGCCATATCATCAATGGGCATGTGCCGGTACTGACTATCGAAGGAGAAAACCCGGTTAAAGCTGACGGCAAGTTGATGGTGATTGATGGTGGTTTTTCAAAGGCTTATCAGCCCAAAACCGGCATTGCTGGGTACACATTAGTTTACCATAGCCGTGGCTTCCAACTTGTTCAGCATGAACCTTTCACTTCCATCACTAAAGCGGTAGAAGAGGGACAAGACATTAAATCAACTGTTCAACTTGTGGAAATGGCAAATCATAGGATTATGGTTAAAGACACCGACAAGGGTGAAGAACTCCAATCGCAGATTTACAACTTGAAGGAGCTGCTTTCTGCATACCGAAATGGCGATATTAAAGAGCGGGATTGGCACCCCATTACAAATAAAATGTAGCGCTGTCAGCAAGATAGATCTTTATAAAATTATCACAAAAGGGTTAATCTTAGCCTGATTAACCCTTTTGTGATATATAGAAAGAAATATTGCTGTCCGGTAAAACTTTTCTAAACAAA
>ERZ808278.1410-NODE-1410-length-10161-cov-3.797645_pt1 | contig 10161 bp, 4 predicted proteins | sample MGYA00521239_ERZ808278 | MGnify/ENA primary metagenome ERZ808278 (study PRJEB31516, sample SAMN03275600) | gut metagenome | biome: mammalia-associated habitat; material: feces | host: Papio cynocephalus | place: Kenya | collected 2012-07-17 ... | reverse complement strand
GTTTTCACAAAAGAGCTTTTTAAAAATCGTCGCGAACGGAAAAGAAAAATCGTTTTAAACCGAAATTATAAAATAAAAAAAATTATTGGAGGAATAGTGAAAATGAAAAAGATTTTAAGTCTTGCATTGACATTGCTTCTTGCCGCGGTTATGCTTATAAGCTGCGGCACATCGGGAGGTTCTGCGAGTAATTCCGGGAAAGAGCCCCAAAATTCTGCGGACAACTCCGCGGATAACTCTGCGGGCGGTTCGTCTGCGACGGATCCCACGGAAACCGTTAATCTTCATCCCGACAAGAACATCAAAACTACCATAAGGGTTGCCGTTGAAAACTACGCTTCGGAAAAGAGAATTATTGCCCAGATCGGCGAACTTCTTACCAAAGAATATCCGAACGTAACCGTTGAACTCGAACCGTTCACCGGCACGATAAGCAACACTTACGCGCAGTGGTACAGAAACAAAAACGTTCCCGACATTCTCGTCAATAACAGTATGGATATGTTCGGACTCAGCGACAAAGGTATTCTTTACGACCTTACGCCTTATATCGAAGCCGAAGCAAAAGACGCGGAGAGCAATTTCGATATCAACGATTATTACGAGTCGTATATAAAAATGGGTCAGCAGAATTTCGACGGAGCTCAGCTTATGATTCCGCGTTCTGCGGACAGAGTAGTCTGCCATTACAACAAAGCCATTTTCAAAGCCGCGGGCGTTGATATGAGCCTTGTAAAAAACGGTTGGACGTGGGAAGATTTCCTTAAAGTCTGCCAAACGCTCAGAAGTTATTACGACGCTCAGGGCGGAGAGGTTGCCAAATACACGCTCATCGACCCGTATTTTACCTGGGAAGCGGTTTATAACCCCATTTTCGAAAGCTACGGAGTTCAGTATTTCGACGACGGCAACGTTACGCTCGACAGCAAAAACACCGAAAACGCCGTTTCGTTTATCAGATCGATAATGGATAACAGATACGCAGCTAAACCGTCCGTAGAGCAGGCGGGAATGGCTGCGAACAAAGGCTGCATACTTTTCCACTCTCAGGCGGTTTCGCTTATGGCGAACAAACTTAAAGATTACTATCCCGACGCCGAGAAGGTAAGCGATTACTACGACGTCGTAACGATGCCCGTAATGCCCGGAAACGAAAAAATCGGCTGCGGCGCGGCAGGTTATTCCGTTTATACGGGAAGCAATAATAAAGATATCGTATGGCAGTTTTTGAAAAAACTTCTTTCTAAAGAGGGACAGAACATTATGGCGGACAGCGGCTCCAACTACGTGCCCGTAAGAAAGGATATGGCTGATTATACCGACCCCGAAAACCACTGGGGTAAAGGTTATGAGGACCTTAACCTTTCGGCTTACACCTACAACTGCGGCGCGGGCGACGATCCCGACTGGAACTGCTATACTTCTTATATCGCTCAGATAAACCCGAAGCACGTTTCGGGCGTAAGCGGCGCAATTTCGTCGTTCATCGCGAACTATTGCAACGGAAAAGAATACGCGACGGCAATCAAGAGTTGCACGAATGCGATAAAGAGTATTCTTATCAGATAAGATAATATGTATAACGAAGAAGTCAACGAGACAAAAAAGCTTCTTGCGAAATATAAACGGGTAAAGACGATAAAGGACGTCCTCTGGGGGCTCCTTTTCGCCTCGCCCGTAATAATCGGCGTGGCAGTGTTCACTTTTTACCCCGCGCTCGAATCGCTTTATTACAGCTTTACCGACTACGACATGTTCAACGAGCCGACGTTCAAGTGGTTTAACAATTACAAGGTAATGTTCACCCTTGATCCGGACTTTTGGGTAGTGTGGAAAAACACCCTTTTGTATGCGGTGATATCTATCCCGCTCAATCTTCTTCTGGGCTTTTTCCTCGCGCAGGCGGCAAACTTCAAAGTTAAAGGCATAACCGTTTACAGAACGCTGTTCTATCTGCCCGTTATAATTCCGAGCGTTGCGAGCGGACTTCTGTTTTCGGATATGTTTCTTGTGGGAACGTCCGGCATATTCAACAATATGCTGAAAGCGATAGGCTTGCCCGAACTGACCTGGTTCAGCAGCGAAAAGACCGCGCTTGCCACGTTTATATTTATGAACGTGTGGAACGTGGGCGGCGGAATGATAATCTGGCTTTCGTGCTTTAAAAACATTCCGATAACCCTTTACGAGGCTGCCGAGCTCGACGGCGCGAACGCATGGCACAAGCTTATAAGCATAACGATACCTATGTCCACGCCGATAATCTTTTATATCCTCATCACGGGTATAATCGGTTCGCTTCAGGTAAACACTTCGCTTATCGTCGGTGGAATCGACGGACGAGGCGTGGGTGATTCGCTTTACTTTGTCGCAATCAAGATTTACAACGAAGCGTTCGGCGGAAGTTACAATATGGGCTACGCAAGCGCGTTTGCCTGGGTATTGTTCCTCTTTATCGCGCTTTTAACGTTTCTCGTGTTCAAAAAATCCAAATGGGTATTTTACGGAGAGGAGGGATAAGATATGGAAAACGTCGGAAAAGAGAAATTCGGTAACGCGAAAGTCCATAACGTCCTCGTTAAAATCGTGCAGTACCTGGTGCTTACCGTAATCGCGGTATTCCTCGCGTTCCCGTTTTTTCTGCTCGTGATGCGTTCTTTTATGACGCAGGTAGACATAAACGCGGCGAGGATAATCCCCACGCATTTCACGCTCGACAACTACAAAAAGATATTCTCGGAGAACAATTATCTTCTGTATATCTTCAACACGCTTAAAGTTATCGTGTTCAATATAATAGCCGTTCCTCTTTCGGCTTCGCTTTGCGCTTATTCGTTTTCGAGGCTTCAGTGGAAGGGCAGGGAATTGGTTTTCTCGTGCGTACTCGCAACGATAATGATTCCCGGAACGGTTTTGCAGATTCCCCTTTATTCGCTGTTTTATAATCTTAAATGGCTCGGGAATCTCAAAGCTCTCACGATCCCTGCGGCGTTCGGCGGCGGCGCGATAAACATTTTCCTGCTTCGTCAGTTTTTAAAGGGTATCCCGAAGGAGCTCGACGAAGCCGCGACGATAGACGGCGCGAATATTTTCAAAAGATATCTTCTTTTGATTCCGCTTTGTTCGCCCATACTCATTTATATTATGGTCGGCACCTTCTCTTCGGGTTGGAGCGATTTCTTCGGTCCGCTCGTATATTTAAGCGGTAACAAAGAAAATTACACTCTTGCCGTCGTAATTTATTACGACTCGCTTTCGGGCGAACTCGCGACGGCAAGCTTAAAAATGGCGGCGGGCGCGTTTATGGCGTTCTTCCCGACAGTGCTATTCATTCTCTATCAGAGAAAGCTCATCGACGGAATTATGGTCGGAGCGGTCAAAGGTTAAAATTTGCGGATAAACCGCATAGAAAAATAATTTTCAGGAGGAAATTATGATAACAAAAACAGTAAAAAAATTGTCTGTCGCAATACTTGCGCTGGTCTTTACGGCGGCGCTTGTATTCGGCGCGATCGGTCTTTTCCCGACAAGCGCGAAGGCAGACGGGGCAAAAGCACCGGAAGAAGTTTTCGATCTTACCAAAGGTCCGAACGATTCGATCGGTCAACCAAATGCGGATGCGGCAGGAAATTTGCTTAAATTCCGTTTTCAGGGCGTAAATCTTTCGGACGGAAGCTTTATGGAGGACGCCGTAGTTTCCGACGGAGTCAAAATCGGCGATCTTATACTCGTCGATAACGGTACTGCAAACAAGACCGTTTCCCAGTGGGTTACCGACAGCGGAACGAGACCTTTCAGAATAGCGGTTTACGGTCCCGGAATGTATCTCCAGTTTGAAAACGGAGTTATCAACAGAGACGACGTTAAATACGTTACTTTCAAAGCCGGCTTTATGCTTTTCGAGGGAACTGCCGGAACTGCAGGGGATTGGGTATTCACCAAAACCGCTTCCACGAAGGTGGACGGCACGGAAATCGCTTCCGATATCAAATTTTACGTAAATCGTGCGGGTAATACCTACGATTACGCAACGGATTCGCTTGCGGTTAAATCCGCTCCGACCAAAACCGTTTACGAGATCGGCGAAACGTTCGATCCCGCGGGAATGGTTCTCGAAGCGACCACCGTTACAAGCGGAACTAAGGCGATAAACGTTACGAGCGGAATGTGCTCTTCCGTAGATCTTTCTACGGCAGGCAAAAAAACCGTAACGGTTTCTTACGGCGGAAAAACCGTTACACAGGAGATAACCGTTAAAGCTGCGGAAAAAACGCTTACTTCCATTGCTTTTAGAAGCGGAAGTGTTTCTATCGAACAGAACGGAAGTATCGGCGAAATGACGGTAAGCGATCTTAAAATCACCGCTACGTATGAAGGCGGAGAATCGGAAGAAGTTGACGTTACAACCGATATGATTTCCGTCGATCCTGCGAACGTAGGCGTTGTTAAAGGTAAAATCGCTTACACCGTCGGAACGCAGACGAAAACCTGCGAGGTAGACGTAACCGTAACCGAAAGAACTACCAAGTTCGACGCTACTAATATTTATCCCATCCCCTTGGACGGATATTATACGGGCGAGGACGGCGGAACGAGAGTTCTCGAGGATAGCGGTATCAACATTTGGTTCACCACCAACGCGGGCTTCGGCGAAGAAAAAGCGTATGACGGTCTTGGTGAAAAATGGTACGATGGCAACGAAGATATTCATAAAATCATTAAGGCGCACGTTCTTATAAACGGAAAGACCTTCGACGAACTCAATGCGGAAGGCGCGGGTCTTGCAAGATTTTTGATTGGTTGGTACGGAGACGGCGTGTTTACTCTTCGTATTCACACCGACGGTTCTTTCAGAGCTGCAAACGTTGAAACCATAACCTTGCTTAAAGGTTTCCAGATGTATAACACTTCGTTTCAGCCTCTCGGCGTTCCCACGCCTTGCGACTACACCGTTGAAGCTTGCGCTAAGCCCGGTACGTCGGACAAAATGCTCGTAAGAAAAACCGAGAGCATAGAAATCGTGTCGGCTCCTACGAAAACCGAATACTATACCGATGAAAAATTCGACGTAACCGGTATGACGATCAAAGCCGTTTACACTGACGGCGGATATGCAATCATTCCCGTTAAGGACAGAATGGTTTCCTGCGATCTCACGGCGGTAAGCGACGCTTCGCCCGTAACCGTTACCTACAACGGAAAAACCGTTACGACGAACGTTAAAACTTCCGTACGTCCCGCAACGCTTACTTCGATTGCCGTTAAGGACGGAGGAAAATTGTTCCTTAAACAGTATTCGCGCACGATGAGGCTTACTCCCGACGCGAAACTCGTTCTTACCTATTCGGATAATACCACCGAAGAAGTTGAGCTTACGCTCGATATGATTTCGGGTTACACCAATGAAACAGTCGGCGACGGAAAAGCTACGGTAACTCACAACGAAAAAACCTGCGAAATAACTTACACCGTTTCCGAGTACGACGGAACTTCGACCTTGAACGGAATAGAATACGGTCTTGTCGAAAAGCCCGATAAACTCGACGGAATAAGCATAGAGTTCAAGAGAACGGACGACGATGGACTTAAAGCTCTTTGGAATACCGATAAAGCCGTTTCGGCGGTATTCGGTAAAACCAACGGCGATTTCGTCACGATAAACGGCGAAACGGTAACCTCGCTCGTTGCCGCTAAGAAGGTAGCCCGTATGTGGGTATACGGCAAGAGACTCGGCTTCCACATCGACGACGCCGAATTTATGGCAACCGTTAAAAACGGCGCGGAGATTTGCTTCCTTCCCGGTTTTGCATGGTCCAAAAACGCCAACGACGCATGGGGCGCAAACGATAAATACGGGGAATATTCGATTATCGAAAACGCAGTCGTGACCAAACCTATGTATTTCTGCTTCAAGAACGGAATATCGAATAAGGTTTTAGATACCATAACGCTTAAGGGCGAACCCAAGAACACTTATTATAAAGACGACGTTATAAACGTTTCGGGACTTTCTCTCGAGGTCGTTTATAAAGGATTTGAAAAGGAAACCGTTGAAGTAACCGCAGCTATGTGCGAGTATGATTTCTCGACCGCAGGCGAAAAGACGGTAACCGTAAATTACGAAGGCAAGAGCGTTTCCTTCACCGTAACCGTTTCCGACGTTAAACTTACGGGTATCGAAATCGTTTCCGAGCCGACTAAGAAAGAGTACGACTTCGGTATCGAAAACGAACTTAACACCGAAGGACTTGTAGTTAAAGCCGTTTACGACAACAACGAAAAGACGGATATCGACGTTTCGTCGCTCACGTTCGAGGGCTTCGATTCCCGTTCGTTCGGAACTCAGACGATAACCGTTAAATACGGCGAATTTTCCGAGACCTTTGAAATAACCGTAGCCGACGTTTCCAAGAACAAATACCTTTCTATCGACTACGATTCGGGCGCGGCTTCCTATGAGGATACTCAGCATAACTCGCTCGTTATAAGCTTTATGTTAAACGGCGTATACGAGGATCTCGGCTCGTTCTGGGGCACCAACAATCACGCTTACGTTGCGGACTATATGCTTATTAACGGCGTGAAAGTTTCCGAGCTTATCGAGCAGGGTAAAGTAACCCGTCTTTGCACGTGGGCTTCTCAGATCGTAATCCACCTCGATACCTGCGAGCTCGTTCCCGCAACGTGGGTAGATAAGAGAGCTAATCCCGACGACCCGAACGATACGGGTATGCATTATATCGAAGGCGTTTCCGAAGTCGTTGAAACGGTAACCTTCCTTCCCGGCTTCCAGTGGTATACGACGAGCGGCTCCGCAAACTGGGGTAACTCCGCGTTCAATAAAGCCACTCTCGTTGAAGGCGCGGTTTTAAAAGAGAAAGTGGAACTCACGAATCTGGACGGCTACGGCTGGAGAAGAGAGCTTAAAAAGGATGAAAACGGAGAGGTTGCAAAAGACGCTCTTACCGTTGTTTCTCAGCCCAACAAGACCGTTTACAAGGTTGGCGAACCTCTTAAACTCGACGGTATGGAAGTTCTCGCGAAATACGCGGACGGCGGAGAAGTCATCATTAACCCGAACTACAGCCAGACCAAGGGCTTTGACAGAAACAAGGTAGGCGAACAGACCATAACCTACACCTATAACGGCGTTACCGTTTCGTTCACCGTAACGGTCGTCGAGGAAGATACGGGCTCGTCCGATTCCGGAAACGACGACAGCGGCAGCAGTGCGGAAAACCCGACCGAATCGTCGGACGGCAGCACGAGCGAGTCGAAAGGCTGTCTCGGTTCTATCGGCGTAAGCGGCGCGGCAGTCATCGGATTGTTTGCCGTGGCGGCGATCTGCTTTAAAAAGAAAAAAGAAGATTTATGAAAAATAAAATAAAATTGGCAAGCGGAATACTTGCATGCTCGTTTGCTCTGACGGCTGCCGCCTCGTGCGGCACCGTCAGCGGTGGCGGGTCGGAGTCTATGAAAAACGAATCGACAGAATCGGTAGCGGAAAGCGTTTATCACGGCTACGACGAAGCTCTGCGCGTTAAAGATACGAGAGACATCACGGACGAGGAATACACCGTTTTAAACGTGGTGGGAACGGACGATTACGGCAGAAAAATAGTCACCGTGGACAGCAAAAAGGATAACGAGAAGTACGTGGGAATGTTTTTCTTCCTCACGCTCGGTCAGCACGCCAACCACAAGGGTATTTACGACATAAGCAAAATCACTCAGGACGGCTTGGATCTCGACGCGTTTCAGTCCAATTCGCAAGCTTCGCCCGTGGGTGCGGCGCATTTCTGGGGCGAACCCGTTTTCGGCTACTACAATTCGACGGACGAGTGGGTTATCCGTAAGCAGATAGAAATGCTTACTTTGGCGGGAATCGATTTCATCGTTCTCGACACCTCGAACGCCGTGCTTTACAAGCAGGTCACCGACGTCCTGTTCCCCGTTATGCTCGAATACAAAAAGGCGGGCTGGAACGTTCCGAAAGTTATGTATTACATCGCGAACAACGATAACGACAACACCGTTTATCCGAATTGTCTGCGCGAGGTTTACAATTATTTCTACGCGACCGATACTTACAAAGATTTGTGGTTCTGCCCCAACGGCAAGCCGCTTATCACCCGTCACGAACTTGCCGGCGACGACTTTTTAAGGACGTTCGACGGCGGAAAATATCTCGATTTCTTCGAGTTTAAAACCCGCCAGTGGCCTATAAACGACTACAATAAAGACGACGGCGCGGCATGGATGGAGTTCGAGTATCCTCAGCCTATTCACGGCGACTGGATTTCCATTTCCGTGGCTCAGCATTACAGCGTGCGTTTCAGCGACACTATCGGTACTCACGGCAGAGGATTCGACGAGACCACCGGTCAGAACGACCACGAGAATTACGGTAAAGGTCTTAACTATCAGACTCAGTGGGAAACCGCGTATAGTTACGACAGTTTAGGCATAAACGTAAAATACGCATTCATAACGGGCTGGAACGAGTGGGTTGCCGAGAAGATGAGAGATTCCTCTTCGGGCGAATATTTCACGGTCGATCAGTTCAATGAGGAGTATTCGAGAGATATCGAGCCCTGCGTGAACGAAAAAGTCGCGGATAATTTCTATATGCAGACCATCCGCAACATAAAAGCGTTCAATTACAGAGAGGCAAAGCATTACGTTTACCCGAAAACGACGGTCGATATGACCCGCGACGGCGACGAATGGAAGGATATCAGAGCATACGTCGATTTCACGAACGATTGCAAGGATCGCGACGCGTTCGGAATGGTCAAAACGTTGAAGTATACCGATAATTCCGGCAGAAACGACATCGAAACCGTCAAGGTTGCGAGAGACGACGAATATCTCTATTTCCGCGTTACGACCAAGGATAATATAACCGATTACACTACGGGCGACGAGAAGTGGATGAATATCCTTCTTAAAACCGACAACGGCACCTCGCTCTGGAACGGCTATAATTATGTTCTGAATCGCTCGGTTTCGGGCGACAAAACGGCGGTTATGAAGGCTTCTAAGGACGGGAAAAAGCTTGAAAAGTGCGGCGAGGGCGAGGTTAAGGTTTACGGAAAAACCATGCTCGTCAAGGTCGCGCTTAAAGATCTCGGGCTTTCTTCCGACAACTACCATATAGAATTTAAGGTTGCGGATAACGTTGCGGCGTACGACCACGTAGAGCTTTATCGCTCGGGCGACGTTGCGCCTATCGGCAGACTTAACTATTCCTACGGATATTGATTTGTCCGTTATTGCGGCTGTTTCCCGCCCTGCGGGGCGGGAAACAGCCGATTTAATTAAAATTATGAAAACGAAAATAATTGCTTTTTTAATGATGTTTGTTATGCTTTTCGCGTTTTCTTCCTGTACTTCCGGCGGAAACACGACGGGAAGCGAAAATTCGGGCGGCGAAAGTTTGTCCGAAAGCTTATCGGATAGCTCGGCAGAAACTAGCGAAAATGAGAGCGTGCACACGCCCAAGGGGTATTATTACACCGCGATCTTAGGCGACAGCATAACCGATAAAAACGTAAACAAGGATATAATCACCAGCCATTACACCGACTATCTTTACGAAAACTGCCCGTTTATAGAGAATATTCAGAATCTCGGTTACGGCGGCTCGTGCATAGCGGGTCTCCCCGACAAAGCTGGGAAAATGAGCCCTTCGTTTATCGAAAGATGTAATCAGATTTCGGATGAAGCCGATCTCATAATAATTTTCGGCGGAACCAACGATTACGGCATAGGCTCGTCCACTCTTCCCAATCCCCTCGGGGCTTACGGCGACGAATCGCCCGAAACCTTTTACGGCGGACTTAAAACGCTTATCGACGAGATAGAGACGGCTCACTCGGAGGCGAAAATAATTTTCGTCACGCCGATTTTCAGAAGAGACCAGGAATTAAGCGGGCTCGTGAACGAAAATATGTACGGGTTCGGCTTGGGCGATTACGCGGCTGCGATAAAGGAAACGTGCGAAAAGCGCGGCATAAGCTGCATCGACGCATTTAACGAACTTACCGAAATTAACGCCGAAACTTACGAAAATTACGAGCTTGACGGCTTGCATTTAAACGACGACGGAAACGTGCTTTTAGGGCAGTTCCTCGCAAAAAAGCTTGCCGAAATTCTCGA
>ERZ808278.1409-NODE-1409-length-10162-cov-4.263580_pt1 | contig 10162 bp, 13 predicted proteins | sample MGYA00521239_ERZ808278 | MGnify/ENA primary metagenome ERZ808278 (study PRJEB31516, sample SAMN03275600) | gut metagenome | biome: mammalia-associated habitat; material: feces | host: Papio cynocephalus | place: Kenya | collected 2012-07-17 ... | reverse complement strand
TTTGCTTTTAATAGTTCATCTTGTCAAATTCCAACTCATCGTACAACATCAACAACATGGAACTGGTATGCTTGCGGGTATTATTAACTAAATACCCGCGCGATATTGTTAAGTAAAGATTTCCTAGAACCATAAGATTTATATGGTTCTAGGATTTTATCACTTAACAATGTAGCAAGATGGAGTCTTTTGAATCTGCCAAGGGATTGATCGTAGACTCAGAACTTGGCAGAGCGCTTAATATGTCTACAGAAACAACAATGCTTGACGCCGCAAGTATGATTGTTCATGTTCCCGTATATGACACTGATGTTACTGCTGTTACAAATACTGGAAAATATGGTGTCGATACTAAATACGGAGCATGGATGTATATCCCCAAAAATGCATACTACAAAGTTAATCATTGGCTTCAAATTCCTTGGAATACTTTGAGTAAATTCTTCGGAACTGCATCTGCATCAAATGTGTTGGCTGATAAAACATTTACATCTGAAAACGGTATTAAAATTACAGGTGCAATGCCAAGCTATACATCTGGATCAGCCGAAGCTGTAAATAGTTCGAAAACTCGTGGATTTGATACTACTTATGGGGTATGGATGTATATACCAAAAGCAGGATATTATGGAACAAACTATTGGCTTCAATACCCATGGAATTCTATTAAAGGACTATTGGGAAATGCTACTGCGGAATATGTTCTATCAGGATATACATTTACATCTAGCAGTGGAATAAAGATAACTGGAACTCATAAATATGGAGTTCAAATATTATATTTAACAGCAACATCATCGTCAACGACATATAGTTTTACTATTGGTGATGGATCAACTAGAAATGAATATTGGTTTTATGCCCCAATTTCAGTTAAAAATCATGTACTTTGTGGTGCATACTATAATAAAAAAGGAGTTACTTCAGGAGGTCATGAATACTGGATTGTTAATCCAATGATGATAGGTTCACAAGTTAGTGGAAATTGTTTCTATAGTCTTACAAATGTTCAATCAGATATTAAAACAAGTTCCAACCCATGGTTTCCTTGTGGAGAAGCAAGCACTGAATATACTGTGACTCTTTATTATGTCATTCAACCATAAAAAAAAGAAAGGTATCATTTTGATACCTTTCTTATTATAACTCTCATCCTATTTCTGGTTTTTGACCCCCCCCCCCGATTAAATTGCGTCTCTGCAATTCTTCTCTGGCAGCTTCTTTCTTTGTAGTTAATGTGTTTACATCATTGAAATTATACATACTGCAAACTTCCATTGGGGTTAATTGTGTAGCTCTTTTTGCAAATTGAGCTAATTCTGAATCTTCCCAAAATCTCACATTTTCTGGAAGATTTTTGCTAGATCTTGTTAATTTCCCGATGTCAAGACCGTAATTTTCTTTCATAAACTCAAGAGTTTTATTTAATGTTATACGATCTTTGATACCGCAAATAACAACGAATTCATTAATGTTGTTATTCTTGGCAACATCCAAGACTTTTTCTTTAAAAGTCTTGGATGTTTTAAGTTTTGAAACTGACACTGTATATCCAACGTGGAAGCTATCCGGTATATAAGTTTTGCAACTTCCGGCAACTTTGGATATATATTGATATGGGATCTTTTTAGACTCCATAATATTCAAAACTTTTTTCACTCTTTCACAAATAGACGGAGTTGAAACGTTTAATCTCCGAGCCATTTCTGCATTTCCAAACCGATTAATGATCTCTAAGAACAATTTCAATTGATTATTCGACCATTTTCTGCACTGAATTGTCCAATCAAAATCATTGAAATTATTCAATCCAGAAAATTTAGGAATCATTTCATGAACGTCTTTGATTTCTTTAACAGATTCTTTTGCTTCTGTTATTTCTTCCGATGGAGTCAGATCAAATCCGATAGGATTTTCATGTGAAGTATCATCGAATACTAATTCAATTTGATTCCTCACTGGTTCAATTCCAGCATATTTTAAATATTCTGGAATTTCTGGTGCAGTATACGTATAATTCTCTTTATAAACTACACGTTTATTATTCACAAATTCATCCAGATTATCAGATTTTGATGTGTGATTCAATTTCTGATATTTTTGATGCTGTTCACTTTCCATCATTTTCTGATACCCATGAACCTTTTTTGCAAGGTTTAAATACTCATCATATGACATTCCTGAAATGTTTCGTATAGCACATTTCTGAATTAATCTAAATAATGAAGGATTGAGCTTCATAGAAACTCTTATGAAATTTTCTTCAATATACTCTGCAGTATACTGATCGATTCGCTCGGTTCTGATAACCGATACAGTATCATTGAATTTTATTGGTATCGACCAAAAATCATCGAATGCGTAATTCGACGATGATAAATAAAGCAAAGCAATACTACTGTGATTGCTTCTATACGGTTCAGAAATATCTGATGATAATACTAAATAATGACGTGGAATGTTTACGCCATTTCTAATTTTATTACAATAAATAATATTTCCTGCTTTAATTTTCTCGTCAATAATATTGATTTCTTTCATCTTTTTACCCCTTCTTATGTAAAATTAGTTTGTTAATAATTTAGTGATTGCTGCAATTCCAATAATCACTAATCCAATCACAAACATTTCAAGATCGTCATTCTTCTGTTTCATCTAAGTCACCTCCATTTATTAGAAGATCTCTCTCATCCATGAGATCATTAATCTCGTCATAGATTTGCTGACTGAATTCGCCATTCTTTTTTGCGAACTCGTCATTCGCTTTTTCAAGCGTTTTTACTCTTTCGTCAATCTGACGAATTTTTAATTTAGAAACCATTTTGTTTCTCCTTTCATCTTTATTTTCATAAAAATTGTATATCAGTACAAAAAAAAAACAAAACTTGGGTAATTTACGTTGATGTAAATTACCCAATAAAAAGTTATAACTCAAATATTAATTCTGGATCAATTCGCATAATCATAAGCATCAATGCATCATGATAAATAAATTTTTCGAAAGTTGTAACATTTTTCAACCCAATATTCGATTCAATCAAATGATGTGCAACGGTTTCATCCCGAATAAATTGTGAGATTTTTGGAAACCATGCCGGATTTACCTTTTTCTGTACTATTTCTAAAGTTTCTTTACGAAATGATTTAAATAATTCATCATTTGTTAAAGCACCTCCAGTAAAAGAAAAATATAGCGCATCTATTCCATGTATAAATTGATCATACAATTTACAATATTGCCCCATAATTTTTCGAATCAAATCTTCAAGATCTTTACCATAATAGAATTGATTTAATGCGTCAATTTCATTAATTAATTGAAACAAATCAACACTCATTGAAACTATTTGTATTCTGGTATGATCTTTTGGTTGATCCGAAGTAACCGGATAGAATAATTTTTGAGTAGTAAGTTTATATCTTGCATCGCAAAAACTAAAAATCTTATCTGATAAATTTCGTAGTTTTAGTTCATTAATATCGTTTTGTGTATTAATAGTTGTTTTTATCCACATGTCCTATTCATCCTTATGAATCAATATAATTTTGATATCTAACTGCCGTTTTCGTATTGGTGAATATCCATGGTATCTTAACGCATTTGATGATTTGTATCCTTTTCGTTTTATAACCATTCTTCTAAGATTTGTAGTATACAATATGTCAAAAAATTTTCCCACATATTGTTGACTTACGGATTTTCTTTTCATATACCACACCTCATATTTTATCCTTTCTTAAAAAAAGGTAGAGAAGAATGAAGTTCTTCTCTACCAAATTTATCAATGTACAACTTCTTTGTCGTTGACCATTTCGGATTCTTCTTTTGATAAAAAGATCTCCGGCTGATCTCTTGATGTAACACGCACTTTAAAATGCTCTTTTTGGAAGGTTTCGATATTCATAAGAATATCGTAATAATTCTCAATGTTATCACCAAAATCAATCTGTACTGTTGTTACATTTTCTTTTTCCATCTTTATTCGTAAATCTTCAATAAACTCTGGAATGAAAACATCTGGTTCCTTGGAATCATTAAACATGAATCCTTTGATGTTTCCAAATGGAGTTAAAATACCACTTGTGCCTGGCGTTCAATAATGAACAGACTATATCTTCATCTAATATATTCTATGACCAAATATATTAGAGCCTCCCGTTTCGGATATTACTCCTACGTCTACTCGCTTCGTGTATTATTCCTAATACCTTATTTTCAAATCTCCTAGCGTTGGTTTACTATTTTAAGATTTCTCTTTGTGAGATTATCTAGCTTTCCCTAGTCGTTGAGCATATATAATCCTACATATGATTATACTTTGCTGCGTCGGTTGCATCTATCTCTAAACTTGTTACGATATCTCCGGAGTTACCCTTTGCCCCATTTCTGGTTCGTATTTAGTGAATATAACGATGTCGTTCCCGCATAATTAGAGAGGGATTGGTACTAATCTTTTGCAAAATTAGCCTGACCTCAAATTCAATCAGAATTGCCACAAGTAAGTAAATCTATATTTCCAATAAAAGATGGATGAATGTTTCGATATTGCATACCAATATTATTGGTATTTTTGTTTCCGCTATTACAATCAAATATTTTCATATTTCGCCTGACTATATCTTCATCTAATATATTCTATGACCAAATATATTAGAGCCTCCCGTTTCGGATATTACTCCTACGTCTACTCGCTTCGTGTATTATTCCTAATACCTTATTTTCAAATCTCCTAGCGTTGGTTTACTATTTTAAGATTTCTCTTTGTGAGATTATCTAGCTTTCCCTAGTCGATGAACGTGTCTTTCATTCGTAACGGATTATCTCTAGTATATACATAACGAGAAGTTCCCGTTTTAGAGAGGGTTAATCAGCACCAGAAACTGATGTATTAATCAATGTTGCATGATCCGTTATGGACCTTTTTATAATTAATACTCCAAATAAAATGCTGTGTGGTCCTTTACTAGTCCATTTGAACTTTGTAAAGAATGTCATATCATTGATCGTCTCATCAAATCTCAATACTCCGCTTGACAAAATCTTTAATGTGTGTCGCTACTACACATTGAGTTATTTTAAACTCCTCGGTCTTTCGATCACGACGTTGAGACTATATCATCACCTCGATATATCGAGGTGCGGGGCGCTTCCATTTAATAGATTTATTTTGAACTAATGTCATCCAAATACTAACCGCTTGGCTGTACTCTACTTGCTTCGTGTATTATATAATAATACCTTATTTTCAATTTGCCTAGCATTGGTTTACTATTTAAGAATTTTTTCTATTGCAAATTTCTAGCTTTCGATAGTCGTTGAACCTTGTCGTTTCTTTTTTTCTTAAATATTTATAATTTGAAAAATCGTAATACATAGTGACGTGTTTCCACTTTTTCTTATGCAAAATTCCACTAAATGTATTTTTGTGCATATGGTATTTATCACAAATATATTTTGGAGATTTATTTTTTAAAATCAATTTACAAATACTTATTACTGTAATTTCACTATATTTATTATTGCACATTTCACCAAATGGATGGTTTGTTAAATGATTTCGTTCAGCATGATCTACATTTTCTTGATGTGTGCACCATTCAAGATTCCATATGTAATTATGTTTTTTATTTCCATCCATATGATTGACATCAGTTTGATGTTCTTTTTTATTTAAAAATGCTTCTGCAACTATTCTGTGTATCCATAAATTATAGTGATTATTGTTATAATGCAACGTAATTTTTACATATCCGGTACCATTACTATTACATGATAATTCTTTAACATTTAATACAGTGGATTTTCCAAAATATATATTAAATATTCTTCCAAAACTAGAAATTATATATGGAGTATATTCATGGTTCAATCTAATTTGCCTGAAATCTTCATATATCATTCCATTTTCTCCAATATATGATAATCTGTGAATTCCCATAATTTTATTTATTTTTTCTTTTGTGAGTTTTTTGATATTATCACCTCCTATTATTTTATTTATTATATATATATTATAAAAAGAAACGACCTTGGCTGCTGAGTACTCATTTTTAATTGCACTTAGGATTTTCACCATATGCAATCCTCTTACTTTGTTTCTACTTTCGTTCCATTTAGGCACAGAGGCTTTAGAGACTTCCAGCAATTCACCCCGTTTGCAATACTTTTTTTAAAAAATATTGGCACTCAAGTTAATGCATCTTCTGAAGAATTACATCATCAGAAACTTTAAGCATGTCAACAAAGTTAATCATTTCTGCTTTGCTTCCCATAGAGAATACTCGATTTAATTTCTTACTTAATTCTTTTGTAAGAAGAGACGCAATATATTCATTACAACGAATACGTTTGTTTTCCAAAGACAAATTGTCTTTGATACGTAATTCATTGAAATTCATCATTCCATACCGAATCAATGCATATGCATCAAAGGTATGATATGGATGCATTTTTAAAATTTTCTTCGTTGTCTCATCTAACATACGTTGAAAATAACGAAGAATTTCTTTCCCTTTTTCAGGTTTTCCATTATTTCCTAATTTCTTATACCAGGTTTTCACATCATACAACTGCTGTATTGTGGTACGATTTGATGTAATGGTTAATAATCCGCCAACAATGGATTGTACATATTGGTATTTATCAAAAAGAGCCCTATCAATTTCTATGTAGCACTTAGAAGAAATTTGAAAATAAATATTCTTTTCATCATCGATATCATCTAAAGATGGAAGAAATCGAATAATATCTCCAACGTATAACTCTTCTAATGAAGAACGCAATCCAATTGCTGCATAAAGTAACATGATTGGAACACATTTCATGAAAAGTTTTACATTAAAAACTGGAAGTTTATGAATGATTCCTTGTGTATCTTCAGATTCAATCATGGTTCTCTGAATTTCTACAGGCATCAAAGATTTAAACTTTACAGAATTTTTTGTTGTATACGTAGATTTTTCCAGCATCTGATAGAGCAGATAATATCGTTTTCCTTTGATGAAATAATAGCCATGTTCATCTGCCAAAGGAATTAGAATATCTTTTTTCACCGTACGTTCTTTGATGATTTCTACTTTTGTTTTTGGATCTACCTCTGGAACGGTAATTTTAATCCAGATCGTAAGGCATCCAAAACGGTCATAATTAATAAATTTATAATCTACTTTATCTCGTTTTCTCTGAGATTTCTTTCGTTTATATATATGATCATTGATGTCGATGGTGGATTCTGTGGTATTATACTTATAATCCACGATTTTTAAGTTTGGACAAATTTCCAAACTTTTCCATGCATCTAATACATATACCCACAATGGATCATCTGCACTTTTATTCATAAGATCGATATTCAAACGATCTTCGTATCCATTTGGATAATCTCTCAAATACTTCAGCATTGACATAAGAAATGTACTCCTTTGTGCAAAATTTGTATGAGCCGGAAGAAATCAAAAATTGGTCTCTTCCGGTCTTATTTTAAAGATCTATGTAAGATCTTTAAATTTCATTTCTTCCTGTCGCAACTGCGTCATTTTTACCGCTGTGCTTTACAGACGGTTCAACTTTGAAGAAATAACGATCTTCATCATCTCCACCATCCTGACAGGTAATTTCTACAATTCCTGCTACAGTAATCTGGTAAATGGAAGATCCCTCTTCCAGTCTCTTAATCTTCATGCATTTCAAAATAGTATCATGAACGATTAAGAAAATTATCAGGATTACAGATGCATTTTCAACTGCCACATTCAAGACATTCTTAATATGGTCTTTTGCAAATGCATTTGCTTCTCTGATGACACTTTGCGAATCCACAGAAAGGTTGGATGATGCCCACTGCGCACAGATTTCGTCAGACCGTTCAATTGACTCATCTGTCTCGATGGATTTATGAGATTCGACATCATACATATAAAATGCAAAATTGCCGGATTTCTCATCATCCTCGTTATCACTTGTATCATAGCCAAGTTCGATCATATCCATGATATTTATGCAATATTGGGTATAATCAGTCTGTTTTGTCTTTAAAAATCCAACATATGCAGCAATCGTTTCAGCATAAATAGCAATTGCTAATTTTGGATCCACAACAGCTTTAATTTTTTGACGAATTTCCATCGCTGCTGCTTGACCAAACTGATTGATATCCTCAGTATTGTCAATAACATACATATTGTACCACTCCTCATAGCGTGGTGTTTCCTGTTTTTTGTTTCCCATTTCTCTGTTTTCTCCTTTCATTTTACAGATTTAATTAATCTGTTTACTTGAAGATAATATATCACCGGATGTGCAAAGTGATTAAATTTTCAAAATATATAAAAAAGAAAGAATCTATTTTGATTCTTTCTTTTTCAAATATTAATTGGTTTCCGGAACTGACCATTTTTCCTTTTGAGACAAATAATAGTCTACCCCATAATTTATTTCAAAAGGAAACTGCTGCGGCATTATTTCAGCTTCTGAAATAATGCAAGAAAAGCAATTTCTGAATGATTTTGATTTTATCATCTGTATATAGCCCAATGCCATATAATCAATGACAAAATGCTTAATAAGCATTGAATTTTCATCATAAAATGCAGAAATTGCAGTTTTGTGCGAGAACTCATCTTGTAGATTATTGAATATCGACATTAAAGAATTCTCAGAATTATTTAATTTAATGAACCGTGCTCTCGCGATCACGGTATAAATTATAACGTGTTTGTGATATAATTCTGTTACAAATTGAACCATCCGAGAAATATTTGGATCTCCGTCAGCGAATTTTATCAGTTCTTCCAGGAAAGAACTTTCTTTTGATATCAATTCAACAAGTTTAATGACAGACTCTTCGTCCGTATACATTTCTGTCCGTAAATTGAAAATGAATTCCTCGTTCATATTTACCCCCATATATTATCGATCATTTCTAGGAATAATAGTTGCGTGCCTTCCCGCACGAAGATACGCTTGAACTGTAACCCAATCTTTAAGTTCTAAGCCAACACTATAAAATCTCGATGTTTTATTGACAAGCACAAAATTTATTCCCAATGCTTTTGTGCATGATACCAATAATTCAATCGAAACGTTTTCAGATCTAGCAGCCTCTGAAAGAGTTATATATCTGCAAGAATCATAATCGAATTTCGGAAGATCTACTTTTGGTAAATCTTTTTTCGATATAGCAACTACAGATGCTTTTGTACCTCTTTTTACAAGAAACCGATTAATTTGCAAAGTTTTCAAACGGTTTCTGACCGGTTCCCTTTTCATATCTAAAATTTTCATCAAATCATGAATTGTCAACATTGATGTTGGATCATAATCGAGTACTACAGATTCTGATTTTTCTGCAGATGTCTCTTCTAGATTTGAAATTTCAGCATTTTCAGATAATTCTACATCTGTTGAGAATTTATCATCATCTTGTTTCTCATTATTATCGATGCTGGATTCCTGATGAATGTTTCCTAATATACCAGCGGTTGTAGGTATATACTTGTTTTCATTCAAATAGTTCAATGTAATTTCTGCATTGTTTGGTGCTTCTCGAAGTTCGAATGTTGATAATTCACCCTTTAAATATTCGATATATGCTAAAAATTTCTTATGAAAAATACCAACGAACTTATTAGAAATTTGGAGCAGATATTTCAAATATTTGTATTTAGCAAGTTGCGTTGCGTACGCACCAAGCAAATAGTTATTATATACATCTTCACGTATATCTAATATTTCTAATTCTGAGTTATTATACGCAAAATATATTATCGTGTATATTTCTTTTACAGATGAATATATGTCAGATATGAGAAAAGTTTCTTCGATGATTTTGATAGTTTCATCATCGAAAATGGTTTTTCCATACTCTTTCAAATAATCGGATTTTAATTTTTCATACTTCTTCTCCTCTTTCGTTTTCTTAACATCATATGTTTTACGAACAAATAATGCTGTATCCTTTCGATTCTTTTTCTTTTTTTCTTTCATCTTTCCCATAATTGGTTCTCCTTTCGTTTTAAAGAAAATTTAGATTATATAACTCTTTCTATATAATCACTACGTTTAAATACTATATTTCTATAGTAAAAAACAGAGAATTGTGTTACCAATTCTCTGTTACATAACGTTTCACATTATCAATCAACATAACCGGAATCCCATATT
>ERZ808278.1408-NODE-1408-length-10163-cov-2.831223_pt1 | contig 10163 bp, 7 predicted proteins | sample MGYA00521239_ERZ808278 | MGnify/ENA primary metagenome ERZ808278 (study PRJEB31516, sample SAMN03275600) | gut metagenome | biome: mammalia-associated habitat; material: feces | host: Papio cynocephalus | place: Kenya | collected 2012-07-17 ... | reverse complement strand
ATCACCGCGATTCCATACTGAAGATCTGATTCAATACCGGTATCATTAGCCTCACGATACAACTTGCACACATTGTCAAACAGGCGGACAGCGTACTCCTGCTCCACCTCTACAAATCCGGCTGCGATATCTCCGTCATCCAGTCTTGCCAGGATCGTATTTTCCGGCAGGTGTTCCTGTAAAAGATCAGCCGTCAGGCGTATCATCTCATTTCCCTTATTCCATCCGTATACATCATTGATCAGGCCGATACCGTTTGCATTGCAGACAACTATCGTAAACGGATAGTTTCCTCTCTTTACCGCAGCCTCCATCCGGCTGTAGAAGCTCTGCTTGGAATACAGCTGTGTAAGCATGTCCCGTTCTACTTCCAGATTATTCAGTATCAGAAGATGCCCAATATCACGGTTCTTTTCATCCCGCAGACAGATAAACTTGCACTGATATACCTTAGAGCCGGTAATGCTCGTATATTTCCATTCAAAAACCTGATCCGTGTCAGTCGTCTGTAATCCCCGAAATCCGCCGATCTGCAGGAAGTCCGCCATACTCAGTCTCGTCTGATGGTCATTTAATACCGGAAAAAGCTTTCGCATATCCCGGTTACTGTCTGCAACATATCCTTCATAATCAAACAGGATCAGCGGGGTTCCCATATATTCGAGCACCATCTTTCTGGTGGTGTTCAGCACGCTCTTTGAAGTATAGTCAAAGCTGTTCCAGTAAATGACCGGACACATAAATCCGTAAACCAGCACGGAAATATCCGCCCCGATCTTCCAGATTCCCGAAACATAGAAAAGATTGATCCCGGCAACTGCCAACAATACCAGCAGACTGTTGGTAAATCTCGTGCGGTATATTTTGGGCACTGTCATCGTTTTGCGGACAAACATCAGGATAATGATCGCCACCATGGCGTAGGTCAGCGCAAAGTGCACATATCCCAATGGCTTTATGACATACTGATACCGGATCGCATAAAAAGAATCTGCATCATAATGGTAGGAGAATACTATCTCCTTAAATATGCCGATTAGCATAAGCACCGCATCCGCAACTACAAGTGTCATTGTCAGATAGGGCAATACCTTATTTTCATTTCTGCTATTCTTCGATCCCGTGAAATTCATTGTATAACGAAACGCTGATAAAAGAAGAAGATCAATCAATATAAAATAGACACTCGTCGTAACAGAGGCTGAGTGATAAGAATCTGCAATGATTCTGGAAAAATATGCGGCATTGACTGCACCGGCCATCAGAAAGACATTTCCCGCCACCGTGCTGCTCCGTCCCTTTCTGGAATATGCACGTGCTGCGTAAACTATCGCGATCACAGTTGCCAGTCCATACCATAAAAAATATTGTAAATGCTCCATAACCCCTTCATTCCCCTTATTTCTACTTAGACTTGTACATTTTATCATTGCCAAAAGCAATCTGCAACCAGTTTCTTCCACCGATCCGCTAAAATTGTGTCTGTGAGAATTTAGTCCATAATCTGGTATGGTCAAAAAGTTTCGAATTGGTACTTTTTACAATGCCATAATATTTTATAATAACCATAAAAAAAGAAAGAGGAGAATGTGTTATGAAAAATGAGAAATTACTAAAGATTGTATTTACCGGTATCTTTGCAGCACTTTCCTACGTTGTATTCACCTTTTTGCAGATCAAGATCCCGCTGCCTGGGGGAGATGCTACTTCCATCCATCTTGGAAACGCTGTCTGCGTCCTTGGTGCTCTTCTGCTCGGTGGTCTCTACGGCGGTCTGGGCGGTGCCATCGGAATGACCATCGGTGATCTTTTCGATCCGGTCTATGTAGTGTATGCACCCAAAACTTTTCTTCTTAAGCTGTGCATCGGTCTGATCACTGGATTGATTGCTCACAAGCTTGGACATATCAGCACGGAGAAGGACAACAAAAAGGTGTTAAAGTGGACGATCCTTGCCGCAGTCGGCGGTCTTTTATTCAATGTAATCTTTGATCCTCTGGTTGGTTACTTCTACAAGCTTGTCATCCTCGGCAAACCTGCCGCAGAATTGACATTGGCATGGAATGTTACTGCCACCTCTATCAATGCCGTAACCTCCACAATCGTATCCGTTGCGGTCTACATGGCTCTGCGTCCGGCCCTTCAGAAATCCGGTTTGTTCTTTACTATCGGAAAAGCAAAGAATGAATAATAGTTACTATACTTCATTACATTATTATAGAAGAGACAGCTTCACAGGAAGCTGTCTCTTCTGATATATCTCTTCTATATCATAATACCTTGTTTATTCCGTAAAGGAAATTTCAGCATTTCCCATTCCACAATCAATATCCATTCTATAATCTGCATTATTGTTTATATGCTGATCTCCGGATTGAATATTACTGTCTCCAACGCTCACATTTCCCATTCCGCAGGATATGGTATAGTTATAGTCTGTATAGGAACCATCAAGGTTGATCACTGCGCTTCCCATTCCACAATCAAGGTTCATATCACCATTGAGCAGTCCATTCAATTCTGCATTTCCCATTCCCATAGAGATGTCCACGGAATCTTCTACCTGGAAATTCTCTACGATCAGTTCACCGGCACCCACATCCAGCGTCAGATCTTCCGCCTTCAGATCTTCTATATTTACACTTCCGGCTCCTACTATCACATCTGCCTTCTCTGCCGTAAAACCCTCTATGGTACACTCTCCAGCTCCGGCATTCAATGTAATCTTCTCTGCTTCAAGCGGAATGGATGAAAAATAGCTTACCCCCATCTCTAATTCTGCATCCTCGAGCTGAATATCCTTCGGAAGATACAGCTTTATTCTGGGTACATTTTTCATATCAAAATCCCAGACTTTTGTATTTTTATGTTTATCAACCAGCTTGAGCGTATCTCCGTCCAGACCGTATTTGACCTCTCCATTATTCTTGTTGATGATCAGTTCTATATCCTCGCTGTCTGCTGTGTAAATATCCAGATAGCAGGCATCCATTGACAATTTGAGATTTTTAACCTCATCCTTCGGGTAGGTTATCTTTTCACTTTCCTTCCCGGCTTCCCTGCTGCCTTCCCAGTCGTTCTCCTGTTCACGTTCTTCCCATTCTTCCTCATCGAAGATGTCCATCACATAGCCATCTCCTCCATCTGTATCTGCACGCATAACATAATTAAAAATGTCCAGTTCGGCATGATCTCCATCTACAAAATGAAACTTGATTGGAAAATTATGTTTGGCCTGTACATTCTCCAACATACTCATATGGGTAAAGTTATCCAACATTCCAAAGACCAGAAAGAAAACCAGACCCACAGCAAACAATACTCCTGCTGTCACAAGACAGATCTTGGTAAATTTTTTCATTTCTTTTTTCCTCCTCTATGAAAAATCTTGTTCCATAAACTTTTAAATCCGCGGCAGATCGCCGGAATTGCTTTTACACACAACATCACCAGCAGCCAGACAAACAAAATACCAAGCGCCAGCATGATCAGTGCAGCACCTATCAAACTGAGACCACCAATCGGAGCAGCAACCAACTGTGTAAATCCAATTACAAAAGCCAACCCTGCTCCCACGACCAGCGCAATTCCGGTTATCACAAAAGCAATCACCAGTGCCACCACAGTTACCAGTGCCGCAAACAACAGTGCAAAGATTGTAGCCAAAATACTGATCCAGACAGGAAACGTAATAATAATCAAGGTGATGATTACCGCCATAGAACCGGTAGACATTTTCTTTTTCGGCATAGGCTCTCCGTCTGTCACTCTTTTTCCATATACGCCTTTACCATTTGTATTTTCATAATACTGCTTCTGATAATAGGAATTGTCTGGATTCGATTCAAACTCAGGTGCTGTCTTCTTCTCTTCCTCAGAGATATTCCCAGCCGCTATCATCTCATTCCGAAAGCCCTCGGTTTCTTTCTCGTGATAACCTGATTCTGTGAATTCTCCAGTGCTGCCTTCTTCGGAAAGACCTGTCCTGATCGCCTGTGCAAGCTCCTCAGGTGTTCCGAGTGCTGCAATCACCTCAGGCAGGTTTTCATCTCCCGCATCATCTAAGTAGTCATTGTAATATTGAATTGCCTCCTCACGTTCTGCCGGGGATAAATCCTGTAGCAGTTCTGTCAGACGGCTTATAAATTCCCCTCTATTCATGTTTCAATCCTCCCTCAAAGATACTGTTCAATTTGGATGAATAGCGATACCATTCACTGATGTACAGATTCAACTGCGCGCGGCCCTTTTCCGTGACCTTGTAGTAGCGTCTGTTTCGCCCGGCGCACTCCATGTCATACACCTCCAGACACTCCTCTTTCTGTAATCTTCTAAGTACCGGATAAAGCGTCGATTCAGATATCTCTATCACATTTCGGACTTCCTGTGTGATCTTATAGCCGTAAGTTCCTTCTGTCTCATGAGACACTACGGCAAGAACGATCGCGTCCAACAATGCCGCACCTGTATTAAAAACCATGCGATATACTCCTTTCCTGCTCCTGACATACTTAGACAATTGCGAAACTCATATGTTTTCACTTTGAAGTGTACAAATCAATAACCAAGCAAAGGACCCTTGGAAGACGCTGGTACTTAGTGGCTGTATTTTAGCCACTTACGTACCATTGCGTCTGGAACGGAGCGAAAGCGCGTCCTAGCTGGTTATTCGATTTGCACACCTTCAGCAAATATTTTTAGTTTCGCAATTGTCTATCCTGACATACTTCATTGCACTTCCTGCCATTTAGCTTGCAGTAATTATAATATTATATGACGTATAATATTGTTTCTGTAGATACTATACGTCATATAATATTGTATGTCAATAAGTATTTATCAAAAAAAATACCCGAACAAGGTTTATCGCCTTGTCCAGGTACTTCTAGAAAATAAAATTAAGATCGGGAAGATTTCCAATCGTCCCGCCAACATATCAATAATCAGCATAATCTTGGAAAGCACGCTGTATCCTCCGAAATTACAGGTTGGCCCGACCGCGTCCAGTCCGGGGCCGATATTGTTAAAGCAGGCCAGCACCGCCGTAATATTGGTCAGCACGGAAAAGCCGTCTATCGATATCACAACAAAGCTGAACACCAGAATAAACAAGTAGGCCGCCAAATAAGCACTCGTGTTGTCCAGCACCTGTTCCTCCACCATCTCCCGGTTCATCCGGACAACCTGTACCTTCTGTGGATGCAGGATCTGCCGTACATTTCTGCGCAGGCTTTTCAGCAAGAGCAGGGTTCTTCCGCATTTAAATCCGCCGCTCGTACTGCCTGCACATCCTCCCACAAGCATCAGACAGATCAGGATCGCCTTGGAAAAGCTCGGCCACAGATCAAAGTCTGCCGTGGAAAAACCGGTGGTCGTGATAATGGATGCCACCTGAAACGCCGCATCACGGATCGTATCTCCCCACGTGCCATACATTCCCCGGATATTCCATGCGATCAGGGCAATGCTTCCAAACACCGTCACCAGATAAAACCGAAGCTCCTCATCCCGCAGCACGCTCTTGACCTGCCGCAGAAGCAGCAGATAGTAACAACTGAAGTTGATTCCAAACAGCAGCATAAACACGGTACAGACATTTTGAATATAAGGACTGTAGCCCGCCATGCTGTCATTTTTGATTCCAAAACCTCCGGTACCTGCCGTGCCAAGTGCCGTACACACCGCATCCAGTCCGGGCATTCCTCCCAGTAACAGGAACAAGACCGTTAAAACCGTCAGTGCAAAATAAATATAATACAGAATCTTTGCCGTATCCTTCATTCGCGGCACCAGCTTGGATACCTTTGGCCCCGGGCTCTCTGCCCGCAGCAGGTGCATCGTGTATCCATCGCTCTGCCTGCTCTCACCTCCGAGAGCCAGGACAAACACCAGAACTCCCATTCCTCCCAGCCAGTGAGTGAAGCTTCGCCAGTACAGATTGCCCTTATAAAGGCTCTCCACATCGGGCAATACCGATGCGCCCGTCGTGGTGAAACCGGAAACTGTCTCAAACAGGGCATCTATAAATTTCGGTACCTGCCCTGAAAAATAAAACGGCAGACATCCCAGCAGACTGATCATGATCCACGCAATGCCAACACAGATCAGTCCCTCTCTGGCCCGGAAGATATTCTTTGTCTCCCGGCAGCACACCGCAAGCAGAATCGCCGTAAGCATCGTCACCGCCATCGTGACCAGAAATCCATAGATTCCTTTTTCTTCTTTATAGTAAATGCTGATCAGAAGCGCCGGCAGCATAAATACTGCCTCAACCATCAGCATCTTGCTGATAAACTTGCCAATCAATCGATAATTCATATCAATCCCCACTCTATTCAAAAATGTCATTCAACTGGTAGATCACTTCATTTCTGCCAGTAACAATAATCACAACATTTCCTTTTGTATAAGAAGATTCTCCACTCGGTATCTCAAACTTTGATCCCCGGGAGATTCCGGCCACACGGATATTCTTTTTCAGCCGGATATTCTTGAGCGGTTCTCCGCAGTGAAGCGTATTCTCATCGACAATGAACTCTATAGCCTCCGCCTGCCCATCCGCGATCACATGGATTGCCTGCGCGGCGCCCGCCTGGTTTTTCACGGCACGCACATACCGTACAATACTGTTGCAGCACAGCTCCTTCGGGCTCATCACACTCCCCAGGGAAAGGGAATCCAGCACCCGGTTGCTCGTCAGTCTGCCAAGCTTTGTGATAATCTGCGGAACTTTACAGCTATTGCCGAACAGGGAAATAATGATATTCATCTCATCCACCCCGGTCATCGTCACAAGCACATCGCAGTCATCGATTCCTTCTTTTTCCAGCAGAACCTCGCTGCTCGCATCGCCGTGTACGACTGTCACCTCCGGCAGTCTCTTGGCAAGATCCAGACATCTGTCATGATCCTGTTCTATGATCTCTACCATAATGCCATCTTTGGCAAGGAGCTGTGCCAGATAAAAGCTGAGTTTTCCTCCTCCGCACAACAGTGCTCTCTTGGCCTTATGGGTTATGATCTTTATATTTTTCAGAAATACAGTCAGTTCCTTAGGCTGCGCAGTGACAAAAATTCTGTCTCCTGCCTTCAGGATAAAATTACCATCTGGAATAACTGCCTTGCCGTTCCTCAGTACAGCACAGACAAGGATCTTACACCGCACGATATTTCCAAGATCGTACAGGCTCACATCCTTCAACAGTGACTCCTCACTGATCCGCAGCTCCACAAGTTCTACCCTTCCTCTTGCAAAGGTATCTCTTTTCAGAAAGCCCGGGTATTTAATGATCCTTTCCATCTCGATTGCGGCCATTTTCTCTGGATTGACCATCATGGACAACCCAAACAGATTGCGCATCTCGTAGATCTGATCGGCATATTCCGGGTTCCGGATTCTTGCGATCGTATGAATATCAGGATTCATGCCATGAGCCGTTGTACAGCACAGCAGGTTTATTTCATCAGCACCTGCCAGTGCGATCAGTACCTCTGCCTCCTGTACTCCCGCTTTCGCAAGAGTCGCCATGGATGCACAGTTTCCCTGCACAACCATCACGTCATATCTCTCTTCACTGCTCTCCAGCACTTCTGGCTTGGAATCAATCAAAGTGATATCATGTCCCTCTGCCACAAGCTGTTTTGTCAGCGTCGAGCCGACCTTTCCGTCCCCAGCAATAATGATCTTCATTGCCACGTCCTCCGTTTCACACATTCCCTTGTCATATCTAGTTTTGAATTACCGGCAGTTCTCCTAGTGCTCCATCTTCCAGAAGAAAGCACTGTACGGAGGAAGTTCACTTCCCCCACCGAAATCATGGGGCTGTCCTGTGATCAGATCCACTGCCATGCCGCAGCCCGCATCAAAGTGAGCCATGAAACTCTCGGAATCTGCATTGATCGCTACCAGAACTCTCTCACTCTCACATTTTCTCTCAAAGATACACTGCTTGTTAGTCAACAGTACCGAACGGAATCCACCATAGTTAAGCGCCGGTGAATTTTTCTTGGCCTCCGAAAGCTTTCCGATGAAATCGCACAGTTCATTCCACTGCGGCTGCTCAAAGCAGGCTCTGAGTGCCGGATCCCCCTCGCTCTTGTTGGCCTTTGCTCCCCACTCACTTCCATAATATACACAGGGGATTCCCGGCATACCAAAGCACAGCGCATAGATAAGCGGCAAATGCTTTTCATTCGTCAGATTGCTGGCAATTCTCGTAACATCATGGTTATCTACAAAAGATAACAGGTGCTTTCCTTTATATAAAGTCCAATTCTCCGGTCCAAACTGTCTGAGCAGCGAATGGTTGATCTCAAACATATTCATGCTGTTAAAGCTCGAGAACAGTCCCTTATAGCACTCATAGTTTGTTGCCGAGTGCAGCATCTGGTCATTCATAAGCTGGTTGTAGTCGCCGTGCAGCATCTCGCCGAGCAGGAAGAAATCCTGTTTCAGCGAATCCGTATAGCTGCGGAGTCTTCTCACAAAATCATGGTCAAGACAGTAGGCCACATCCAGACGCAGCCCATCAATGTCAAATTCATCGATCCAGCCCTTGACGCTATCCAGAATATGGTTTACTACCTCTTCATTGCGCAGATTCAGCTTAACAAGGTCATAGTTTCCTTCCCAGCCCTCATACCAGAGCCCGTCGTTATAGTTGGAGTTTCCTCCAAGGTTGATATTAAACCAGCTCAGATAAGGAGAATGTTCTCTGTTCTTCAGAACATCCTGAAATGCCCAGAAGCCTCTTCCCACGTGATTGAACACTCCGTCCAGTACCACCTTGATTCCGTTCTCATGGAGCTTCTGGCATACTTCCTTAAAATCTTCATTGGTTCCGAGACGACAATCTATCTTATGGTAGTCTCTCGTATTATAACCATGGGTATCCGACTCAAACACCGGAGAGAAATAAATCGCATTGATCCCCAGCTTTTTCATATGAGGAATCCAGTCATTCACTTTCAGAATACGATGTGTAAGCTGACCGTCATTCTCAAACGGTGCCCCACAAAATCCTAACGGATAAATCTGGTAAAACACACTTTCATAAGCCCACATAGTCACTCCTCCTGTCTGTAGCACTGTACTTTCTTACGTCATAATAAATAGTAGCATCATAATATCTATATATGGTTTTATCTCTTTTGGCAAGTGATTGCAAGAGAAAAAAAAGTATTTCCCATTGACTAAATCAGTATTTTTTGGGTGCACTAAAATGCGATAATCGACTTTTCCACAGCTTTTTTCGATATATTTTGTTATTTCACCCCATTTTTGCTATAGAAATCCCCAATTTCCACAGAGTTATCCACATTTGACACTTGTGTCATTTTGTGTAGAAATCGCAAAATCAACTGTCAGTTTTTATGTCATACTCTTATAAATTTCTTTTTTTCGTTTTTTTGTTCTGTTTTTTCATAACCATTCATTCCAAAACATCTCTACTTTATGACCAATCCGGTCAACATCCACAATCTGTTGACTTTTCCATTCTCTGGGAAACAACTTCTGATAGGAAGGCATCAGAAAACGCTCATCGAGCAGCGCTACAATTCCAAAGTCCTCTTCTGTCCGGATCACTCTTCCTGCCGCCTGCATCACCTTGTTCATTCCCGGATATCGATAGGCATAGTCAAACCCATTCTCTCCCTGCTCATCAAAGTGATTTTTCAGGAGCTCTCTTTCGTTGCATACCTGCGGAAGTCCGGTTCCTATAATGATCGCCCCGATCAGGCTGTCCTTCTTCAGGTCAATTCCCTCGCTGAAAATGCCACCCATCACACAGAATCCAAGGAGACTCCTCTCCTCCTCCATCTCAATTTCCATATGAATAACATCCTCCAACACACATTCTTCGTTTCCTACAAAACGGTTCAGGAAATCTTCTCTGGCCTGTTCATTCATATGCTCCCCCTGCAGGATACACTCTGTTTTGCCATCTGCATTATAAGTTTCCATATAAACCTCATACACCTGTCTCAGAAAGGCGTGGGATGGGAAGAAGAGCAGATAATTTCCGTGTCGTCTGGAAACAATTTCATCAATATAAGCCGCAATCCGGTGAAACTCTGTATCGCTTCGCCTTGTATATTTACTGGTCACATCGTTTCCAATATAAAGGCCAAGCCTCTCCGGGTTGAACACTGACCTGGCATAT
>ERZ808278.1406-NODE-1406-length-10170-cov-4.782007_pt1 | contig 10170 bp, 5 predicted proteins | sample MGYA00521239_ERZ808278 | MGnify/ENA primary metagenome ERZ808278 (study PRJEB31516, sample SAMN03275600) | gut metagenome | biome: mammalia-associated habitat; material: feces | host: Papio cynocephalus | place: Kenya | collected 2012-07-17 ... | reverse complement strand
GTAAGAAAACTTACCGATTAAACAATCGAAAAGCATCGATTGAATAACGGGGTCTTTAACGATTTCGGCAAAATATTCGGCGACGGCTTCGTCGTTGGAAACGTCCACAACCTCGTTTCTTTCGTTTAAAATATCGTCCATTTCGTCTTTCCTCGTTTATTCGCAAATAATTCCGGCAAGCTTTTCGTACTTCTTTATAAGTTCCTCTTCCCTTTCCGTTTTGTTCGGAACGCTATAAAGCAAACATTCCTCCCATTTGAATCTGTCTATTTCCGGAATCCCCATATCGTCCACGGATTCTATCATTTTGGTATTCAAATCGTAACCGAGTTCGCTGAAATCGTAAAGCATTATCTTTTGCTTCATAACCTCGATTTTCTTATACGCGCTCGCTCTTAAAAGCCTTAATTCGTCCGACTCCTCGCCGTTTGCGGCTTTATCCACGCTCGCAACGGACGTGGGACAAAGAATAATTTGCTTCCTGTAATTGTTCTTTGCCATTTTTATCTGGTCGGGAATTTTCGTTTCGAGATAATCGAGCGTGCCTATCCTGAACTGCAACGTGGGGCGCATACACATAACGAAATACTGCGCGACCGACAAAATGAACAGCGTGGAAGGCTGAACGCCCGCGGCGCAGTCGAAAATAATCGCCTTGGGGCGGTCCTCCTCCGCCATATCGTTGAGCGCGTTGATTATATCGAAAAGCGGCATATCCTTTTTCATCGTTTTGAACTTGTCGTCCGAAATGGTGCTGGCCTTCATATCCGCGCCGCAAAACAAAACGCTTCCGTCGTCTTCGAGGCCGAGTTCGTTACCCACTTTTTTGAATTTTTTAAAGAAACTGTCGGTTTCAACCGATTCGAGCCCGAAGTTGGATATTTCCGAAATAACGTCGCCGTCGTCCACGAAAAGATTTTGCGACGAAAACGGCGCGTTGTTGAAAACGTTTTTGGCAAGAATGGTGGTAAGACCCATACTGTCGAGGTCGGCGTCGAAAACGAGAATCGGTTGATGCGCCGTCGCTCCCAGATTTTTTGCGATAAAAGGCAGCGTGTTGAAGCAAGTCGTCGTCCGGCACGCTCCGCCCTTATATGAATTGAAAGATATTATTCTCATTTGTTATTCTCCTCGTTGACGTCCTTCGCTTTCATAATATCGACGTCGTGGTCCTTGCAGGCGGCAAAAACGTTTTTAAGCGAATTGTCTTTGTCCGCGTCCTTATTTTTACGCCACATAATCATAAACGAACGAACTTCTTTTTTCATCGTTTCGTATTCTTCCTGAACGGCTACGTTTCCGTCCTTGTCGCCTATATCGCCCTTGCAGCCGACGTTCACTCTTTCGTTCGCCTCCAAAACCCCGTCGAAGGCAAGTTCGATAAGCGGGCGAAGCTCCTCTGCGTCGCGTTTTACGTCCGCAAACTCCTCGCGGGCCTTTTCAATCGCCGCTTCTTTGTCGTTTGAATTCGCGCCCGAAATTTTAACTCCGTCCACGAACTTTTTAACGGTGGCGTTATCGCCTTTGAGGAACACTTCCGCGTCGTCGTCGTAAACCGAATCGAAATCCACGCTTCTGTTGTTGATTTTGCTCAGAACGATAAACGAAAGCAACTTTTTGAAATAAGACGAGATTTCCTTTTCGATAACGGATTTCATCATTTTGCTGACGGCAACGTCTTCGTCGAGCGCGGCAACGGCCTTCGCGGCGGATTCCTCTCTCTTCTTCATTTCCTGAACGAGATTTTCCTTTTCCTCTCTTTCCGCGGCGATTTTGGCTTCGTATTCCTCGGTGATTTGTTGAAGCCTTATCTTGTATCTGTCCTGAATTTTAGAGAGATTGTCGCGAGTTATGTCCATTACGAGGTTTTTAAGGGTGTTCGAGCCGTTCTTTTCAAGCACGAGCTTTCTTATAACCGTATCGTCCTCGGAAACGTCGCGTTCGGTTTCGCCGAGCGAACCGTCGGCGTAATCGATTTTTTCGGTAATCTCCTGTTCCACCGTTCCGACGAGGCTGTTTATGGCCTTAAAGCCCAGCTCGTAACGGTCGTAATAATCGAAATAGTCGTATGCAATCGCTTCGCAGTGTCTTGCGGTGGAATAAAGGTCGATTTCGTCCTCGTTCCAAAGCCAGTCGCTCTTTTTCGAGTTCCTTCCGCGCTGACGGTGAATGGATTTTTTAATGTCCTCGTAAATATCCGTCATATCCGCTTGCGGATACTGCGTGAGCGCGTTGACTATCATTATCTTCGAGGAAAGAAGCAACGGCCTTATGTTGCTGACGGCAAGATTGGCTTTGTTTAATTTTGAAATGTTTACCGAGTCGGTTTTAATATCGTCGGTGGTGAACATAACGTAATCGGTGTCTACGACGCCGAGCCTTTGCATATCGTTGAACTTTCTGTAACCGACCTGAACCTGGTCTATGGCGTCCTTCGTGGCGTTGAGATAATTCCTGTACTGCGGAATTTTCATCAACTCTTCCTTATGGCGGCTCGAAAGGAATTTTTCAAATATTCTTGCGACGAGATAGTATTTATCGCGTTTTTCTCTGTCGTTATACTCCCCGTAAAGCGGCTCGTGCGGCTTGCAAAGAGCTTCGACGTCCTCTTTGAAATTGCCGTTATAACCTATTTTATCGGCAACGGAGCGAGCGTACTCTTCGAGTTCTTCGCCGAACGTATCTCTGTATTTTATCACGTTGTCGTTCTCGTCCATAAACGCTCTTATAACGGTTTCTTTATCCGTGTAACCCATCATCGTTATCATCGCGACGTATAACGGATTGAAAAGCGCGGAAGAGCGGTTACTGCTTTGAATCTGCTTTATATCTGTGAGCGCGAAATCGAGCCCGTCGGCGTAAAACAAGTTGACGCCGTAATAATTCTCGCTCGCTCTGTCGTAAATATTCACCGCAACGCGATACATTGCTTCTTCGAGCCTCGAAACGAGGGTTTTGCCGAACTTATCGCCGCCCGCGTTGAAGCAATCGAGAAACTCCTCGTCCCTTTTCGATTCGTCGGAAGAATTGAATGCGTCCTGAAAACGGCTTATCGCGTCGACGACGGCGTAAGTGTCGTTAAGAGTGATTTTTTTGGATTTTAAAGTGAAGCCCCAGCCCTTGTAGCCGTTGTTTTCAACGTACTCCACGAATTTTATGGCGATACGGCGAAGCGTTTTAACGCAGTTGTCGTAAAGCCCCTCGCGGCCTTCGTTTATTTCGTCCACGGTTATTATTTCTCTTCTCTTTATCGCGCGGCGAAGATAAACGATTGTGGTGAAAACCGTTGCCATAGTGAAGGTTACCGGCACGGAATTATCGTTTTCGTCGTAAAAAATATCCGCGCAGTCGTCCTGCGAAATTTTCGGGCTTAAATCGAATCCGCCGTTCTCGTTGTCTTCGGAAACGTAACCGATAACGGTGTTTAACATATCCTTAACGCTCGCCTTTTCGTCGTCGGAAAGATTCATACACGATTCGTCGCCGAAATTGCAAATCGCAAGCAACGAGCGCAGGTTGTTGCACACGTCGAGAAGAATTCCGCTCTTTTTGTTCTTTACGTTAAGCGCGTAATAAGAAAGAAGCGATTTCTTTATCTGCGAGGAAACGTTTTTCATCTCCTCCGACCATTCGGTTTTAATCTCCGCCACTTCGTTTACGTTTTTTCCCGTAGTATCTGTCATCATTTATCTCCTTTTGTGATTAGTTCCGTATTTCTTACGTATTTTTCCGTTTCGCCGACTATTTCGCCGTCGAAAACCATTTTGCCGAGTTTTACGCACCCGAAAAAGGCTTTGTCGCCTATCGCTCTGACGGACGACGGGATTTCCACGCTTTCGAGGAAGATGTTTTCCTCAAACGCGCGCGCTCCGATATATTCGAGCCCCTCGGGCAACTTAACCGTTTTTAACGCGCCGCACACGAAGGCTTCGTCCGCGATTATCCTGACGCCCTCTTTAACTTCCGCTTTTTCGCCTGCGTCGTCATCGCCGAATTGCACGCCCAAAATAACCTTGTTTTCCACGTTGTTGAACAAAAACGTACCCATAAACGCGGTGTTGTGGCATTTGATAAGCCCCGCTCCGCCTTCCGCAACGGCGAGATTTTTGCAGCCGTAAAAGGCGTATTCATCGATTTCCTGCACGTTTTGCGGCACGATTATTTTCTTTAAATCGGCGTTTCCCTTAAACGCCTTTTCGCCCACCTTTTTCACGTACGGCGGCAGCTCCACCGAACCGTCGTTTCCGGCGTATTCGAGAAGCGTCGTTCCGTCCTCTGCCATTTTGAAATCGTCCGGATTGTTTTGAAGAGCCGTAACGAAAGGACAAATCATTTTTAAAAGCGCGGCGAAAGCGTCCTGCTCGTCGGGATAGTGCGACAAAACGACGCCCTCGTACCTGTTGTTGCCGAGATAATAACCTATCGCTCCCTTTTGCCTGTCCATACTGAAATAGTATCTGTCGATGATAAAAGGAACGAAAAGATGGTCGTCGTTCTTGGTTATTTCCCTTATCATCGAAATTTCCGTTTCCACCTCGGGCGACGTCAACGAATTTTCGGAGGCTACGAGCACGAAAACCGACGCGTCGAGTATTTTATTGTAAATCTGCCTCGCCCACTTCCCGTTGCCGAGATTTCCGTCGTACCAACAGCACACTTTGTTTCGCGTAAGGTATTCGTAAAGCCTTTGCGTAAGTTCCTTGTCGCCCGATTTGTTGGAGTGGCTTATAAAAACGTATTTCTCCCGATTATCCTTTTCCGTCATAATCGTTTCTTCCCCCTTTCGGTTAAAATGTATTTTACCTGTCGCAGTGGATAATGTGAATATCCTCGTCCTTTAACCCGCGCGACGATTTCGCAATGCAGATATTGTGATAAGTTCCGCCCTGGTTTATCGGCTTTCCGTCCTCGTTTTTAAGCTTCGTGGGGACGCCGTCCCAAATGGCGATAAGCCTGTCGCACTTGCCGATTATGTATTTCGAGGCTTCGAGATAACCGAACTTGTCGTCCGGGATAACCTTGCACGAAACCGTTTGCGCAAGAAGATGCCGCATATCCAGTTCGTCCTTTTCGTCGAACTTATAATTGTATTTTTTAGAATCCGCTTTTATTTTCGCGATATATTCGTCGTAAGGGAACGGCAACGCCGCTTTTATGGTTATGCCCATTTCGTTTGCACATTGCGATATAAGCTGGTCCGCGCCGTAAGCGAAATTGGTTCTTACGACGACGCGGTAATCCTTTGAATAAGAAGCTAAAATCGCTTTTATTTTCGCACGCAACTCGTCGTTGTCCATAGGTATGGTTCTGTGTCCGCAGCCCGCGACGTTAAGAGTGGGCTTTCTGCCCTCTCTGTAACTGTAAATTCTCACGCCGTGGCCGTAAGAATAAAGATAATCCACCATATTTTTTATGGCGTCCTCGGATTTTTTCTTTTCCGCTTTTGAAAGACAATCGTAAGGGACTATATCCTTGTTTATTCGTTTTTTATTGCGCTCTTCGAGCGTTTTGTAATTTTTTCCGTATTTCCAGCCGGCGGCAAGTTTTTCCTTAACCCACCTTAAATGCTCTTCTCTCGCCAAAAAACCGAGGTCGTTGCGCGCGTTTTCGTTTTTGCGCTTATCCTCGGAGGACGAAAACCTGTAAATAACGGGATAGTCCAGCTCTTTATCGCTGAAAAAACAGTTTATAAGTTCGAGTTTATAGTCGTAAGACTTCGCCTGTTCGAGGTTTGAAAGTTTGGTTTCGAGGTCGAGTTCGTTAAATTCCGGCACGCTGCCGCTTTTATCGAAGGTTTTATTATAACTTGCGTGAATGGCTTTTGCAAAGTCGCAAAGATTGACGAACTTGTCCGACGAGGCGAACCTGCGGTACGTTTTCTCCTTTTTCTTTTCCCGCGCGACGACTTTAAGTTCGGGTTGGTTTACAAGAAGTTTGTTGATGTCCGCCGCATATTCTCCGCTTTGCATCTTACCAACCGTTCCGTTCAGCCTGCCTTCCTTCCCTGCGGGCGTGAAAACGTAAAACGAATCGTATAAATAAGAAACGCTCAATTTGCCTCTTTTTATTTCAAACAAGGCGTCCCACGGGGCGGGGTCTTTTTTCGTGAGCAAGCCGAACGCCGTTCTGTTCCAATCTTGAAGTTCGTCGCAAAGCACGAGCAAATGCGCAAGCGGGTGCTTCTTCGACGAAAGAGCCGTGTTTACGTTAAGCCGCGCCGCAAGCTCGAATCTGTTCAGACTGTTATGCAGCAAAATCGCCGTAAGCACGTCGAGAGTTTTCAAATCAAGAGTTTTGCCCGCGTCGCTTATAAGCCTTGACAATATCACCGCGCTGAAATAGCCGTGGTCCATATATTTCTTTTGCCCGACGAACCTGTGGTCTAACGCGTCGAGCGTAATCTCGTAAGAATAACCGAATCTTTTTTCGAGATGACGAGCCAAAAGTTCGTTCATCGTTTTATAATGCGGTTCAAAAACCTCGCAAACCGCACGCTTTGAAATCTTTTCCGCCTCGCAGGCCGTATTTAAGTCCTCTCCCGGCTTGCAAACCGAACGCTTTGAACTCTCTCCCAAGGCGAGCAGGTTTTCCATATTTTCATAGGAAACGTAAGGCGAAGCCGCAAAATCCTCTCCCCACAACTCCTCGACGTAAGCCCTTATCTGGGCGTGGGCAAGTTCAAACGGATAGCCCACGTCGTGAAAAAGCGAGGTAAGCCCCCACAAGTATAAAAACTCGGAGTAGCCGTTCTTCAAACCGTAAAAATCGTTAAAAGTTTTTCTGAAATCGCCGTCGTGAGAATAAACCGCCAGGCCGAGCGCGAAAACGAACACCGAATGCGAATAATGGTCGCGATGCCTCGTGAGAAGTTCGCCGGAATGATATTCGTGGTCGGACAACAATTCGAGCAATCGGCTCATCGAGTCGTAACCCTTTCCGAAAACGTTGTATATTTCGCAAAAGCAAAAATAAACGGAAAACGCGTCCCCCTTTTTACCCGTTTTGCAAAAAACGTCCAAAGAGTTCTTTATGCACCTTGCGTCGCTTTCGTTTATATCGAGCTTATTCCCGAAAAACTTATCGCATAATTCGCCGAGCGATTTCATCTTTCCCTTTCCCCCGTCGTGATTTTTTTGGTTTTATCCGCGTTTGTAAATTTTGTAGCCGTTGTTTTTAAGCAAGAGCCACGCGTCGTCGAGAAGTTGATAGTCGTATTTCTTCACGTCGGCCTCCGCCGTCGTTTTACCGTCGCGCTCGGCGATGATTTCGCCGAATTTTTCAAGCCCGGCGTAAGTCGTCAGATTACCGTGATGCCGAAGCTCGAAATCCTTGCCGTCGGTATATTCGCCGTTTTCGTCTTTCGCGGTTTTAATCTCTTCAACCGTGGCCGGAACGAAACCCTTCATTATCATAAAAGCGTTCCAGCGGAAATGTTCCGTTTCGGCGAGAATTCTGCGCCTCGAACGGCTGTTTTTCTCGGAATCGTCTATCTCGATTTTGCCGTCCTCGCCGATAATCTTCTCGTCGCCGGCGTAAATTTTCAAATATTCGTCGTAACCGACTTCCTCTTCGTTTTCGTCCGCGCGGCAATAGTCCAACCCCATAAGGTTGAGCTTATATCTTAAACTCAAACAGGCGTAAACGTTCGATTCCTTTTGCGTAACCGTTTTTTCCACAAACCATTTGAGCCGAGATTCCCTTACGAACTCTTCTTCCGTTTTCCCGTTTTTATCGTCCTTCGCGGCGTCGTAATCGTAATTGCGCATAATCGCCATTTCCGTGAATTTTTCAAGGATTATATGCCCGTAATCGTAAACCACGCTTTCCTTCGAGCCGAAAGAACGGCAAAGAGTCGTATCGGTAAAAAGCCCTGCGGCTTCGCCGTTTCCCTTGTCGTGAACGCGCACGAAAACGCGATAATTTTTCATTCCTTTTTCTTTCAGAAACGCCACGACTTTGTTCGCGACGCAGATACTTAAATAATCCTCCCCGAGCGACACGACGACCGCCGTCACCGCGTTCGCGTTTTTGCACAGCGTCGTTTCCAAAGCGTCGAAAAAACTTATGTCGTCGGTATCGATTGGCAGATACTCGTCTATCGTCGGAAGCGCGGGAAGCGGAAGGTATTCCCCTTCGGCTTTAACGCTCCCGTCGTCGTTGAAAAAATAGTGCTTATATCTGTAATAATCCTGATTGACGGTCGCGCTGTCCACCGAATGTTTTTTATCGAACAAGAAATAACGAACCTGTTTTTCTTCGATTTTTCCGTTTGCGGAACTCGTAAGAAACTGGTTGTTTGCCGCCATAGAAAGGAAAATTTGCCTGTTCGTTCTGCCGAAGCCTATCATTGCGACGTTTATTTCGGCGTTGCTCTTCACAAGCGACGCGTCGTAATCGATTTGCTCCTCCGTCATAAGCCCCGTGAGCGGATAATTATCGATAAAATCGACGGCTATTTGCCTGTATTCGTTGACGTAATGCAAACAACCCTTCGATTTTTCTTCGTATTTTGCGTATAAATCCTCATACTCGCAAGAGCCGAAAACGTAAATATCGATATAATTAACCGCGTCGGCTTTAAAGCCGTTTATAATTTCAATGAGCCTCGAACAAAGGTCGAGATTAGTTTTATCGTCCTTTTCGTTGATTATGATATTGACTTTCTCTTTTCCGCCGTCGAGTTTCTTCAAAAATATTTCCAGCTCGCGTTTAAGCCAAGCCTCTAACTTTCCTATCTTCGCGCAGGATTTGTAATGTATATTCGCCTCGAACATTTTATCCTGTTCGGCCTTCGTAAGCGTGCCTGCGATGAGCTTTTGAACGTTACAGGATTTATAAATATATCTGCTGTTGTCGTTATAACCGAGAATAATACATCTCGAACCCTTGCCTTTGCGCATAGAATTGAGCGAAAACCAGTTCCAGAGAGATTGATTGATGAGCGAAAAGGTAATCATAAGAGCGTTGAGCGTAACGAGCGTATAGGATAAGTAAACGCAAATGCAAAACGCAAGGTTTTCGGCGCATAATTGCATTCCCAACTCGAATCTTAAAACGACGAGATATAAAGATTTCGCTATCGAATTGAAAATACTGTCCGCAACGCCCATTCCGTTATAGTAAGAACTCATAAAGAACATAGGAACGGTTATGAGGTAAATTATTACGCACTTGCCTTTTTTGAAATTTTTGATAAAGGCAATCCTTTCCGCCCTGTTTAAGGTTGCGTATCTCAACGCAAGGCAAAGCAAAAGGCAAGCCATTAACAAAATACATATAATCGAAACAATCGTGTATACCATTTTCCGTCCCTCAGCCAAGCCGTAAAATCCTTACGCGGTTAAATCTCGTTCGGCATAAATCTCGCTCGGCATAACCGAATTAAGCCTCGGAAACGCGAAACCGACGCGGCTAAATTCGTATTCATTTTGTGAAATCAAATCTTTATATCCCATTATATAATACTTTTCGCATTTCTGTCAACAAATATTGCGTTTTTTATCATATTAGTTTACGCTTTCAACGGATAAATTTCGGTTTATGACGGGTTTTTTAAAGTCACACGGCAAATCGGCGCACTGCGGCAGGCAAATCGGTGCGCTGCGGCGATTTACCCGCCGCAGCCATAACCCGTTTCCAAAAAAGCAGGCCGCAAATTGACGCTCGACGGCAAACGGGTTGCCGCGTAACGACTTCGCTTGGATAACACACCACGAAAAAGGACAGGTTGAAACCTGTCCTCGTTTTTCTCGATTTTCATCTCGCCCCTTGCCGTTTCACTTTATTGTTAAGGAATTTTGCCGTTTCCCGCTTGCGGGAACCCTCGGCAAGAATTTGCTTCGCAAATTGACGCTCGACGGCAACGAGTTGCCGCGTAACGACTTTGCTTGGACAACGCACCACGAAAAAGGACAGGTTGAAACCTGTCCTTTTTCGTGGTGCGCCATAAGGAACTCGAATCCCTAACCTTTGGTTCCGTAGACCAACGCTCTATCCAATTGAGCTAATGGCGCATATCGATATTTGATTTTAATTTCGCCACGCAAACGAAACGTCGCCCGCTTGCAAAAGCCGACTCAATACGCAAAACCACGAAAATCTTTCCGCTTCCCCGATTGAGCATTGTTATTATATATACTTTTTCTTCATTTGTCAAACGTTTTTCGGCCC
>ERZ808278.1405-NODE-1405-length-10173-cov-15.254991_pt1 | contig 10173 bp, 9 predicted proteins | sample MGYA00521239_ERZ808278 | MGnify/ENA primary metagenome ERZ808278 (study PRJEB31516, sample SAMN03275600) | gut metagenome | biome: mammalia-associated habitat; material: feces | host: Papio cynocephalus | place: Kenya | collected 2012-07-17 ... | reverse complement strand
GTTCATACATAAGCGTAATCCTTTTGATTTTTTGTTTGTCAGACAAATTTTAAGGTTTTACGCTTTTTTTGTAAATTTCTACTGAAACTCGAAATTCGGGCTATGTAGTTGTTAGGTATTAAGGAATCCTGATCGAAGAAAATCAAATAATCACTTTTTCTTGTGATTTCCAGTTTTAGACATTTATTAAATGCGGAAGAAAGTCCTAGATTTTCATAATTTGGAAAATACAAAATATTCTTTATATCTTTGAATATAACTGCGTTATCTTTATTGGGAGTGTTATCAGATAAAATGACGCTAGAAACTTGGGATGAAAGTTGATTTATGTTTCTAATAACTTTGCAATCGGGATTATACAGAGTTACCAAGGCAATAATATTTTTCATTTTTTTACTCCAGAACTTTTTTTATATTGCAACACAGAAGTAAAAAGACGCCACATAAACTGTGAAAATGGAATAAAAACAATGAGCTTATTTATATCATAAACAAAGCAAAGAATTATAAAGACAAAAGTTTCAAGAAAATAAAAAATTGTAAAACCATATCCATCTTCATAATTAAGCAGTTTCCTCAAAATATAAAAAAATGTTTTTGGAATTGAAAAACAGATTAATACAATTAAAAAACAAATCAAAAAATTCTGAATAGAGCATATTGCACATATTGAAGAAAAATAATTAAAAGTTGTTAGCACAAAAACTGTAATAAAATTTACAAATGAACGATTTGAGTTATGAATTATATAAGTGACGATTAACACAAGAATGCAACATAAATAAAGCAATGCATTCTTTTGGTTTACAGAAAAATATAACAATGCAACACAAAAAAAGGAAATCAGTATCTTTATTGCAGAAAAGAATATTATGTTTTCTTTTAAATATTGCTGTTCATTGTCATCTATTCTTTTAGAAGGATGCGGATCTTTACGAATGCATATAGAATCATTCACTATATATCCAAATTCGTATGTACTTAACATCCCTATAAAAGCAACAAGAAATGACAGGATAAATTTTAAATTTTCAGAAGGCATCCTAAAAAATAAACAAAGCAAAAATTGCGGAAGAATAACCATATTAAAATATGAGATAAAATGAAGGCCTTTTGAACGTGAATGCCATGTGTAGTAAAAAGGAATAATATACTTAATCTTCATAAAACCCAGCCTTGTTAAAAACTTTTTTATTATATTTTGTAAAAATTATTTTTCTTGAATTTGAAGCTTTTAATAAATCTAAATCTTCAATATTATCTGTGCAAACAAACAGCTGCGAGTATGTATAATTTTCATCAAGAGTCTTTTTTTTCTGATATTGCGGAGCTTGCAAAAAAGGAATTTTTAATCTTTCTGCTGCATGAAAAACTATTTCGTATGGGGCATTCGAAACAATCAAACAAAAATAATTCTCATGCATTTTAGTTTTCAGAAGATTAAGTGTCTCTTTGTTAAATTGAAGTTCAAATTGAAAAACAAATTCTTTTGGAATTTTTTTATAACAATACCAAATAAATTTATACATTTGTTTTCTGAAAAAATGAGAAACTCCTCTAAAAACAAAAGAAGAAAAAAAGTTCGTTTTGTAATAAGCATTAAGAATTTCAATATGCGAATTTTTATCCCATAAAGTTCCGTCAAGATCAAAAGCAGCAATTTTTTCGACATATTTCATAGAGCAGACTCCGTTATAAAATCTTTCCAAGGAAGATAGCTATCAATTAAAGTAAATCCATTGTTCGGGAGATAAAAAAGTTTAATGAATGAAAGAACAAAAAAAGCAATTATAATTGCATTCACGCAAGGTTGTAGCCACTCAATTTTTTTATAAAAAGTATTTTTGCAAAAAAGAAGACCATAAGCACTTACGCCAAATCCACAAATTGAATAGTAATATCCAAATCTAACAAATTGATCAAAATTTCTCCCCATTCCATTAAAGATTGCAACTATTAAAAAATTCAGGAGAAAACTTTTACGCTTCACTTCTTTGCTAGAATTGTGATATAGAATGATAATAAAGATATAAACAGCAATAGTAATAATAAAACCTATTCCAGAATTATAGTTTTCTTGTTTTCCATATTGTTGCAAGTTCGTATAAACATAAATCAAATCAACAATCCTTTTTGGAAGAAAAGAAAAAAATGGCAATGACAGAAATTGCAATATAGAATTAATCAAGTTTAAGCCAAAAAAATTGATTAAAATGTAAACAAATAATAGGAGAAAAGCCGCTTTTGTTTTTATAATAATTTTACTTGTCCAATATAAAGGAAAAGCAAACATTGCTGTTATGTGAAATTGGCTGGCAATGAATACTATAAAAATCCATTGGACTAACGAAACTTTTTCAATTTTTCTTGTTCCAAGAATCAAAACTGCTATTGCAAGCAATTGTCTAGTCTGTGCCATTTCTCCGTTAAAAAAATGATTCATAAAATAAAATAGAAAAGATACAGCAGAGAAAAGAACATTTTTCGAAATTGAAGTATAAATAAAGTAACAGCAAAAAATTGAGATAATTATTTGCAGAGTCCAAAAATTTCCATAAAAATTTTTTACAGTTCTATTCAAAAATAAAAAGCCTGGTTCAATGTTTGTGTTCGATGGTGCTAAAGATTCATTAAAAATTTTCATATACTCAAAATAATCTGCACCTGTCTTATACCGGAAAGCGCAAAGACATAAACAAATGAACAAAGCAAAAAACAATATGAATTTATTCAAGATTATATATGAGTGAGAATTCTGTAATCCAACTTTCTTAGCAGAGGAAAAACTTAGAACAAGCAAAATGCAAAGTACAAAAAAATAAATCAATTAGATTTCTCCTAACTTTTCAATTTGTTCTAAAAATTTTTTAGCATTGCTTCCAGGCATAAAAAAACTTTGCATATTTTTAACAGCTTCAGCATACAATTTATAAATTTCAGATGACTTTTTATCTGCAATGGAAATGATTAATTTTGCTAGTTCAGAAACATCCGAGCAAACAAGCTCTTTTTGACTGCCGATTAAATAATCGTCAAGATAACTGGAATGAAGTCCCAAGATTGGCTTTTCATAAATTATGGAATCGACAAGAGTGCCACTTGCTATAGCAGTACAAATATTATCCGTAGTCAATTGGAGAGAAAAATCAATTTGCTTTATTTTGCTAATGAGTTCATCTTCAGATAAAAATTTATCAGAAAATTTTAAAAAACTTTCACAATCTTTTGGGCAAGGCTCTAGGCACATTCCCAATATTTCAATGACAATTTTTTTAGAACGAATTTCTTTTTTCAGCAATTTTACAAGTTCAAAAAGGTTCTCACTTCCTTTGCGTTTTACCGCACTACCTATCATTGCAATTACTAACGGCTTATGGAGTTCAAATTCTTTTTGCTCTGTATGAAATATTGCAGGATGATTTATAATAATTATTTTATTTGAAGGATTAAAAAGATGTTTAACAGCATTATAAATACTGCTTCCTAATATAATGTATTTCAAATAGACATTTTTTTGCCGAAACACAAGATTCATCTTCGAAAAGTATTTTTTACTTTTATAATCAAAAATATCAGAATTACAATTGATACAATATTGAAGCTCACCATGAAGACAAAGATAAACAGGTTTACTGAATAATTTAGATGAGAAATTTATTGCCTTGACTGAAAATGGAAAAGCAAGACCTACAAAAAAAACATCATCTTTCTTTTTTAAAAGTATTCTAAAAAAAACGGCTATTCCGTTAATTAAATCCTTTATTTTTCTATATTTGATTTTATCAATAAATTTTCTTGATTTAAGTTTTAGTTTAGAAACACATTTTTCCTTTACAATCTCGCCATGCGCTTTTTCAGAATGAAAAACAATTTCCTCGTTCTGCGGATAGACTTTATTTAGAACTTCTATCATTGCCGAGTTGAAAGTTGTATGGACACCGCCAGAAGCGACAAAATCAAAATAATGAATTTTCATTTTTATTCCTTACATAAACCATCTGTCAGGACGGCAGATGTAGTTCAAATTTTAGTTTCTTGTTCCAATCACTTTTGCAGGAATTCCAGCAACGACCGCAAAGTCAGGAACATCTTTTGTTACAACAGCACCAGCGCACACGACTGCGCCTTTTCCAATTTTCACACTATGCAATACAGTCACGTTTACGCCAATAAAGGCATAGTCTCCAATCTCTATTGAGCCGCCCTTTGCACAAAAATCTTCGCTTAATCTGTATCAGCCTTTTCTAAAAAAATTACATGGAATATACGCGACAATTCTGTTTGTAAAGAAACGGTGAAGATTAACTAGAATAAAAATAATTCTGCGGATACACTTAAAAAAAAACGAAATCAAGTTCATGTATTAATTTTCTCCATACAGTATTTTTGCTATGTCAAAATCAGGTTTTACCTGCAAGACTGCCTCTGTTTTTTTTTCAAAAACCGAAAAATTTTTATCAAGCCATCGTTCTTCACTTCCGAAAAGTTTTGAAAGCGTTTTTATACGGCTGTTCATACCAGCAGATTTTCCTATTAATGGAACAACCCCAAAATTTTTATTAAAAAGCAAACTGAACACAGTGCCATGAAATGAGTTTGTAATCACATAAGCTGCGTTATCAACAAGGCAAAGCCATTCGGGAATTGTGGCATACTTTTTTTTATAACGATCGATTTTTGAGTTTCCTGTAACGTAGACAACTTCAAGATTCCTGCTTTCTGCAAACTTATATGCACTGGCAATGTCAAAATCACAGGTGTTATTAAGTATATACAAAAACAAATACGGTTTTTTTGGAGCAACCGCATTTTCCGATTTGTAAAAATTACGGTATTTTTCCGCAACAAAAAGCAGCGTCGGATCGCAGCGGACTTGAGCATTTTCAAAGCCACATTTTTTACACAGCTCAATCCCACTTTCCTCGCGGACAGAAACGTAGTTGAACTTTGCAAGCAAAGGGGAGATTTCTTCAATAAATTCATCTTTTAAAGTGTCACAGCTCCAGCTTGCAGCATAGCTAATACGCTTTGTTTCAGGTTTTCCAAAATCAAGAAAATAGGCATGTATAAGATTTCTGCATTTTTTTATGTTCTTGCAAAAACTGAAATTCCAGACCTGATCACTTCCCGCAATATAGACATCAGCTTCTGGAGGATTTTCTTTCAGTTCCGAATATGAGCTATATATTTTTTCTGACTGGACAATATATTTGTTTCGGAAATCCTCAAAATGCCGATCGTGAAGTTTCGCTTCCACAATGGATTTTCTTGAATTAACTTTATTGTTTAAATATTTGAAAAGCAGGATTGGATTCAATGCCTTCAACAAGCGAATAAAAACAGGACTTCTTGTAAAATCATTCTGAGAGTTATACCGTATTAAAAAGGCATCGTGTCCTGCGTCACGCAGATATTTCTGGAGTGCATAGCATTGCAAAAGCTGACCATAATTGTCGTTTGACCACCAGAAAGTGAGTATTCCGACTTTAAGTTTTTTTGTTCCAGCCATCTTTTTTTTGGCTGAAAAGATAATTGATTTTATCTGATTTCTATTTTTGAAACTTGTTTTCTAAAACAAGTTTTTGTCCAGCAGAAAATCCGTGATTCCGATGTTCAGAACGCCGTCTTCATCGTACCAGCGTTTTCTTATGTCGGCGCGTACAATTATTTTCGGGAATGAATCTCCTGTGAGCGAAAAGGGCTTGAGTTCTGACGCTGTCTTCTCTTCGGTCTGCAACGCAAAAGCCGACTGGACATAGACTTTCTTTCCGCCTTTTGAAGCTACAAAATCAATCTCGCGCGGAACACGCACAGAATTCTTATTCTGGTTCAGCTCCCTTGAATACACAACGCCCACATCAACAAGAAATCCGCGGATTTTAAGCTCATTATAAACCACATTTTCCATGATATGCGTCATCTCCTGTTGCCTGAATCCAATTCTCGCATTTCTTAAGCCAACATCCTCACAGTAGAATTTGCTTGGAAAATCAAAATAGGACTTTCCGCGAACATCGTAACGCTTAGCCTCGGAAATCAGGAACGCATCCTCAAGGTGCTTTATGTATGAAGAAACAGTAACGTCTGAAATTTCAGTTTTCTCTTTTGAGCGGAGTGTGTCAGCAATTTTTTTAGGATTTGTAAGAGAGCCGACAGAAGAGCAGATTAAATTCAGAATCTTGGAAAGCACATCCTCGCGCTCAATTTTTTTACGCTCAACAATATCTTTTATGTAAACCTCAGAAAAAAGCGTGGAAAGATACTCCATTTTTCCCGCTTCATCACTCTTAGAGAGCACAAAAGGAAGCCCGCCGTAAAAACAGAATTCCTCAAACGCATCGGATTTTTCGCCGTCATACACCGACAAGAATTCTGCAAAGCTTAACGGGTGAACCCTTATTTCATCGCTGCGCCCGCGGAATTCCGTAAGAATATCTGATGAAAGCATTTTTGAGTTCGAGCCTGTAACGTAAACATCAAGATTCTGATACTCACGGAAATCATTCAGAACATCATAAAAAGTGATTTTTTTGCCTTCAGGATTGTAAGGATTCTTAACTTCATCCGAAAGCTGAATCTCATCGATAAAAAGATAAAACTTTTCCGACTTGCCCTGAATCCTGCTGACAACAAATGAGGAAAGCTCAAGCGGATTTCTAAATCGTATATCGCGAAGCAAATCAAGCTCAATGGAGATGATGTTCTCTGGCTTCGCTCCTTTTTCAAGCAGATAATCCTTGAACAGGACGTGCAAAAGATAAGACTTTCCGCATCTTCTGATTCCAGTTATGACTTTTACCTGCCCGTTCCACATAGACGAAACAAGTCTGTCCAGATACACGTCACGCTTAATTTCCATAGCAGAGTTCCTATTAAAAAGTTCAGCCTATAAAGGCGCTACTTTTTAATAAAAAATATCATTTTTTACAAATATGCTCAATACGGTAAAATGGTAAAAAATTTATGCAAAAATCAGGACCTTGACTCAGCTGTTTTTAGTTTTTTGATAACCCTTAAATCAAAAATAGAAATGTCAAAGAACTTATAAAACAACAGGAAAACACCGTTGTCTTATCAAAAATCAATTGTCTTTTCAGCGAGCCTCCTTTTTATTTTTTATATTTCGAATATGCCATAAACATCTTGCTGCAAAACGTTTCGTTTTCATAAAAAAAGAGTCCTTTCCAAATTTTATGTACAACTCATTAATTTCTGTTCTTTCAAAATTTTTAAAGAAGATATTTCTCTTTTTAGGGCGCTTCTTACTTTCAAAATATGCAGGATTGAACTTTACAGCCTGACCAAAATCAGCTTCTTTTATGCAGCAAGAGTTCTTTATTGAATCAACTAGTCTTTTTCCTTTTTCATTTTGAACAATTACAAGGCTTGTCCCTTTGTCGTCAAAGAATTCTTTTTCAAGGTTTTCAACTCCCCAAAAATCCGCAAGCGTTATATCTGACTTGTGGCTATTTCCGCGGGATGAGCATTCATAGCAACTTTCGCGAAGTCCATTATCTTTTAAGAAGAGCTGCATATATTTATCCTTTGTCAAAGGCTGCCTGTTTTCACTGCCATTCGCGAAAGTGAATGACAGTGAAAACAGCTTCCAGCCGTCATTCTTCCGCCTGAAAGCTGTTTTCACGATCCGCGAAGCGGATTTTTTTTCGCGGAATTTTATATACTTTTGCCAGAGTGCGGGGCTTGGAACTCCGTGGCAGATAACGTCAACGGTAAAAAGATTCTCATAGTACTTTTTTAGGAATGCCTTTAATCCGGCAATCTGGCACGGTGTTCCTGTGTAAAGGACCTTTCTTCCGTCATCAAGAAATTTTCTGCATTCCGAAAAACTTCTTTCCGTGCGGCTCTGCAGATACTTTGATCCGCGGAATCTCTCAAGCCCGCAAATGGAGTCAGTCCAGCCGTGCATTACAGAAAAATCACTGTCAAATTCCGCACCGAAAACAACGCCTCCCTCAGCTATCACTTTTTCAGCAAGAACAGTGAACATTCCGCCGGAAGAGCTTTCAAGACGGATTTTCTCGTCATTGCAGATTGCCGCATACGCTTTTCTTTCTGAAAAATCAGTTGAACTTCTTACGTTCAGAACAGGGCAAATTTTCTCGCAAAGCCTACATTCAACGCAAAGAGAAGAATCAATTTCAGGGTACAAGAAGCCCTCATCATTCGGCGTCATCGAGATTGCGGACTTAGGACAAATCTGTCCACAGGCGCCACAGCCGGAGCATTTTAGAGAAGGAAGACTAGGCATCAAAAAACCTCCTTCGCATCATATTCAAGACAGAAACGCGTTCTGATTTATTCATTCCAACAAACAAGATAGATGCTGAAGCAAAGGTGACGGACAAGAAGACAACGCAAATAAAATTCATAACGCCGCCTTTAATGAAATAGCGAGCAGCAACAGGAACAACCGCAGACAGAACTGCGACGGCAAAAATCGGCAGGCACACGCTCATCAAGAAACTTCGTATAGAAAAGCCTGTCAAAACTTTTACAATAAAAAGACGCACAACAAACGCAATAAAAGTTATACAGATTGCAGCGACAAGAACACTGTATGCAGGAAGCCCGCATTTCAGGCAAACATAGCTTGCAGGAAGATTCATAAGCAGGATTCCGCCCACAGCACTCTGATAAAGCTTTATTTTTCCAGTCGCCTGCGCAAGCGTCATGATTGGATAGCTCACAGAATCAACCAAAGCATCAATCAGAACTAGGCGAGCAAAAATCACGGCATTTTCAGGCGGATTTTTAAGCCAGACATCCAATACAAACGGCATTTCGAGCAAAAGCGGAAGCGTAAAAATATACATCAGAAAAAATGTCATCCTGCAGCCGCGGAAAGTCAGCGAAAGACATTCCTCTTTTTCTTCCGCGGCATAAGTCTTTATAATCTGAGGACGTATCGCTGTTGAGAAATTCTGGCTGAAACTTGTTACCGCCGCGCTTACCTGCGAAGCTATCGCCCTGGCAGCATTCACAAGTGAACCGAAAAACTGGTTCAGAAGAATATTCACAATCTGATTTTTGAATACACCAACAGAGCTTCCGAAGAGATTCCATCCGACATAGCTGAACATCCCGGAAAACAGCTTCTTATCCCACGACAGCCTGAACCTGCATTCCTTGTAATGCCTCCTGCAGTAAAAACGATAAAGTCCAGTGTTTATAATTGCCACAAACAAAAGAAGTATTCCGTAAAGAATCAATTTGTCCGCCACAGCGATTTTCAGGACAAATGCAACTGCAAGTTTCAGCGCCGCCTCGGCAATGCTCACATACGCATAGATGCTCATGTTCTCATGGGCGATTATCGCGCTCATGTACGGTGTAGTCATAAGGGTGAACAGAAATGATATGACCGCACACTGATAAATCCATTTTGCGGCAGTCATGCGCTCCAGCGGAATCACAAGCTTGTTGCATACGAACCAAAATCCCAAAGTTTCCGCAAAAATGACAATCACAGCAGAAAGAAAAGCGTAGATTGTAAGAGTTACGGAAAATATATGCGGAAGCCCGGCTTCGTTTTTTCTCCCCATCTCAAACGAAAAGAAACGCTGGCTTGCAGTCGCCATCGCGCCGCTCAAAAAACCGAACATCATGACCACACCGGCAACAACATTGTAAATCCCGTAATCTTCCGCGCCGAGCGTATTCAAAACGACACGCACCGTGTACAGCGACACGAGCATTATGAGAATCTGACGAAAATATAGAGCGAGCGTGTTTTTTGCTATGCGGGATGTATTGGACATTCTTAAAAATCACCTCTAAAACTCTGAGAAGCCGTTTCAAGCCACTCTTCTTTCTGTTCCATTTCTTCATCACTCATAAAATCCCTTCCGCAGTCATAAATCACCTGCGCTTCAATCACGCTTTTTCTGATTTCTTCTCCGCAAAGCCAGACAGACTTATCTTCATCCGCAGTCGGCGACAAAGTGCATATATATAGAAGAATTTGTTCAGTTTTGTCCGCTCTTAGCCGTTCAAGCACAAAAGAAAGCATCGCCTCGCTTACGCCGTTAGGGAAAATCACAATTTCTTTTTCCGCCCAAGAGCCGCCGGCTTCGTCTGTGAGAAAATCGTGCATTTCATTTATTTTTTTCTGCGTAAATCCGTCCGGGGCACAGCCGCAGAGAATGGCATGTC
>ERZ808278.1404-NODE-1404-length-10178-cov-3.271461_pt1 | contig 10178 bp, 7 predicted proteins | sample MGYA00521239_ERZ808278 | MGnify/ENA primary metagenome ERZ808278 (study PRJEB31516, sample SAMN03275600) | gut metagenome | biome: mammalia-associated habitat; material: feces | host: Papio cynocephalus | place: Kenya | collected 2012-07-17 ... | reverse complement strand
ACTCGGCGGCAAAAGCCCCGTCGAATATTTTGCAGCATTTTCGGACGACGAGCTTATAGCTTGTTTGAAAGAAAGCGTTGAAAAAGGATTTGAAGTGTCGAGTTTTTTATGCGATGAAATCGAAAAAAGAGGCGGACTTACGGACAAACTTTGCGAGGTGATTACGGTTGACGGCAACGACGAACTTGCAACTTACGCCGTAAATCTTCTCGGGGCCGAAGTCGGCGTGGAAAACCTCGAAAGGTTTATCGATATTATAACCGATAAAAACGTTGGAGAAAGCCTTTCGGAAGCCCTTACGGAGTATTTAAGAGATAGAGGCGATATTGTTAAAGAAAAACTCGTTGCGGTTTATCCGACGTGCAAATGCGGAAAAGAAAATTTGATTGAGATTATGTCGAGAACCTCGCGTGACGACAGGATTTTTGAAATTTTGATTGACGAATTGAAAAACGACGAAAAGAATCTTGCTTTGAACGCCGGATACGTCGCCCGTTACGGCGACGAGAGAGCGTTGCCCGTTTTGGAAAGGCTTATCGAAAAAGACGGAATAACGTATTACGATTTCAAAGAACTCAAAAACGCCATAGAAGAACTTGGCGGGGAATGTAATAAAGTTTTTAAAAAATAATTTAAGAGTCTTCTTCATAGATTAAAAATATGAAGAAGATTTTTTTTAGCTCGTTCGGGGCGGCGTTCACGATAATAGGCAGCGTTATCGGGGCGGGGTTTATCACAGGTAAAGAAATTTCGGTTTTCTTTTGTAAGGACTTTTCGGTTTCCGGATTATACGCGTCGTTCGTTTTCTTTTTTCTGTTTATTTTTGCTTTGTCGGTTTCGCGTGGGGGAGTCGTTGAAAAAATCGTCGGGTATGCCGTCGCGCTGACGGGGATAATTATCGCGTCTTGTATGACGGCTGCTCTTAACAGTCTTTTCAAATCGATATTCCGTGAAACGGAAAACTTTAAAATATTTACGATAATTACGGTGTTTTTTGCGGTTATTGTGTGTATAAAAGGCGTGGGCGCGATGAACGCCGTTTCGATGGCTGTAATGCCGTTCGTTCTTGTTTTTATCGTCGTTTTGTCGCTCGTTTCCGCGGGTGATTTATCCGTGAAAATCAGTCCGCAGGGTAAAGACGGCTTGGTGTTTCCGTTGCTTTACGTCGGGATAAATTGCCTGCTTTCATCGAAAGTTATCGTAGATTCCACGAAGGGACTAACGATGAGGAAAAAGCTTGTCTGCGCCTTTTTCGTTTCTTTTTCACTTTGTCTTTGCATTTTCTTTATAGGCGTGCGCGTGTGCGGAAAAGAGGGCGAAATGCCGTTTTTATCCGCGCTCGGCGACAACGTAATTTGTTTAAAAATTGCCGTTGTTATAACGTTTTTTTCGATTTTTACAACGCTTGTCGCTTCGGTGTATTCCGCTTTCACTCTCGCAAAGGGAAAGACGAGCGTATTACAAAAAATTATCATAACGCTCGTCTTTTTAATGTTTTCGAGATTCGGGTTTTCCGAGTTCGTCGAAAAGGTTTATCCCGTCCTCGGCGTTATCGGCGTGATATATTTCGTCAGTGTTTCGTCAGAAATTTTTCTAACAAGGCGACGAGCGCGTACATTACTCCGGCAAGAATGCAGAGTATTACCGTCGAAGCCATAACCAAATCGAGTTTGAAAACCTGACCGCCGTAAACGATAAGATAACCTATTCCTTGCTTTGACGTCAGGTATTCGCCCATTATAGAGCCAATCCACGCCATTCCGACGTTTATTTTCAGGCAGGAGATAAAGGTCGGTAAGCTTTGCGGAAGCACGAGTTTTTTCATAATCGTGAATTTGCTTGCGCCCATCGATTCCAAAAGCATAGTTTTTCCTTTATCGGTGGCCAAAAACCCGTTTTGCATTGTGATTATCGTAACGATTATCGTGATGATTACCGTCATAAAAATTATGGATTTAACGCCGCTGCCGAACCATACGATGATTATCGGACCTAACGCTATTTTCGGTAACGAGTTAAGTACGATAACGTAGGGCTCGGCGATTTTCCTGAAATTTTCCGACCACCAAAGAGCTAAGGCGATAGCCGTTCCCAGGACTGTTGCGATTAAAAATCCAATCACGGTTTCGTAAACGGTTGTGCCTATATGAAGCCATAAATCGCCGGAGAGGAGCAAGTCTTTCAGGGTTTTTGCAATTCTTGACGGACTGCTCGATAAGAAACTGTCGATAACCCCCGTCACGGCAAGGACTTCCCAAAGAACGAAAAACGCGCAAAGTATAAATATCCGCATAAAAACGACGAATATCTTCGTATTGCGCTTCTTTCTTAAAAAGAGTAGTCTTTCGCGCGAAATTTCGCTTTTGTTAATCATAATTCAGCTCCCTCCATAATCTTTCAAACCATTTTGAAAAACGCGGGTCTTCTCTTCGTTTGAGCGGCGAAACGTTTTTATCCAAATCGATGATATGAACGTTAAGCACCTTTGACGGACGTTTGGACAAAACGATTATTCTGTCCGCCGTGGATAGGGCTTCGGAAATATCGTGGGTGACCAAAAGTGCCGTCTTTTTTTCTTTTTTGATTATATCGTATAAGTCGTCGCAAACGGAAAGCCTCGTTTGATAATCGAGCGCGGAAAACGGCTCGTCTAAAAGCAGCAGGTCCGGCGAGGAAGCCATCGTCCGTATAAGCGCGGCGCGTTGGCGCATACCGCCCGATAATTGCGACGGGTATTTCTTCCGAAATTCCCACAAGCCGTATTTTTTCAGCAGGCTATCGACCTTGGCTTTTTCCGTTTCGCTTTTGTTTTTCTTAACTTCGAGCGGGAGATACGCGTTCTTTTCAATCGTTCTCCAAGGGAACAATTCGTCTTTTTGAAGCATATATCCTATCGAGTTTTTTCCTTTTTTTATTTCCTCGCCGAAAAGCGTAACTTTTCCGCCGGTCGGTTTTAAAAGTCCGGCAATTATGGATAAAACGCTCGTTTTTCCGCAGCCGGACGGACCGATTATTGCGACGAATTCGCCGTTTCCTACGCCGAACGATACGGACTCGATAGCCCGTACTTCGTCGGTATCGGTCTGATAGGCGAGAGAAATATTTTGCAGCTTGAGTATTTCGTTCATCTTTTGCGTTTCCTTATTTCCGTATTTCGGCCGTTGGGTATTTTGCGGGTTTCGGCTCGGTTTAGCCGTAAACTTTCTTATAAACCTTTTCCGCTATATCGTTGTACGCTATCGACGCGTAGTCAACGCGTTCGTCGAGTTCGCCGGCGTTTTCCATAACCGCTTGAAGATTGTTGAAAGCCGTTTCCGTCATAGCCGTGTTTTTCGTCCAGGCGTCTATGGAGAGATAGCTTTCGAGCGAATCTTTAACCGAAGTCAGGGCCGTCCCCGGGAATTGCTTCAAAATGCTTTCCGCAACCGTGTTTTTGTCGGTTTCTTCAAGATATTTAATTGCCTTTTGCAAAGCCGTGAGGAATTTTTCGAGAATTTCGCCGTTCTTTTCGATATAGCTTTTGGAAGCCATAAAAGCGGTGTAAGGTATTTCGCCGCTTTCCTTTCCGACCGATGCGACGATATAGCCTTTTCCCGCCTTCGCGTATTCGCTGGCAAGAGGCTCGAAGAGGGTGGTGTAATCTCCCGTACCGCCTTCAAAGGACGGCCCCATAAGATTGAACGCCACGTCGTTGTTTAACGTTATGTTTTCGCCGTTTTTAAGGCCGTGCTTATTGACTACGTATTCAAACGTCATTGCGGGTACGCCGCCCGTTCTTCCTGCAAGAACGGTTTTGTTTTCAAGGTCTTCCCATTTAAAATCAGGCTCGGGTTTTCTCGAAACGAGGAAAGAACCGTCGCGTTTGGTGAGTTGGGAAAAAACTTTGGGATAATCGGTTTTGCCCTCCTTAAAAACGTAAATGGCGGCTTCGACGCCCATAAGACCTATATCCGCATTGCCGGAAAGCAACGCCGTCATAGATTTATCTGCGCCTCCGCCGTTGGTAAGCTCGATTTCGATTCCCTCTTTTTCAAAGAAACCGTTTTCGATTGCGATGTAAAGCGGCGAGTAAAAAATGGAATGAGTAACTTCGTTTACGCGTAATTTAACGAGCTTTTTATCCGTTTCGGCGCCGCATCCGGCAAGGGAGAAGATAAGACAGCAGATGGCGAGAAAAATCGCCGTAATTTTTTTCATTTATAACTCCTTTAACCTAAATTCGACCAAAGCTTTCGAGCGCGGCAAAAAAGACGCGGCAAATACTTTGGTTAATATATCTTATGCGAGCGTTCTTTTATTTGACATTGCAAGAGATTTATACTATAATATACAAGTTATAACTTTTTCGGAGAAAAGATTATGGAGATGAACAAAACTTACAATCCTTCGGATTTTGAAGAGAGAATCTACAAAGAATGGGTGGACAAGGGGTATTTCACGGCTTCGCCGAACAGGGAAAAAATTCCTTTTACCATCGTTATGCCGCCGCCGAATATCACGGGGCAGCTTCATATCGGCCACGCTCTCGACGAATCCGTGCAGGACAGTATAATTCGTTTCAAGAGAATGCAAGGTTACGAGGCTTTATGGCTTCCGGGAACGGACCACGCGTCTATCGCTACGGAAGTTAAAATCGTCGAGCAAATGAAAGCCGAAGGGCTTACCAAAGAAGACGTCGGCAGAGAGGGATTTCTCGAAAGAGCCTGGGCGTGGAAAAACAAATACGGCGGAAGAATAGTCGAGCAGCTTAAAAGGCTCGGCTCGTCCTGCGATTGGTCGAAACTCGCTTTCACGATGGACGAAAGATGTTCGAGAGCCGTAAAGGAAGTTTTCGTCAATCTCTACAACAAGGGTTTGATTTATCAGGGAAAGAGAATAATAAACTGGTGTCCTCGTTGCAGAACCGCGCTTTCCGACGCGGAAGTCGAATACGTCGAAGAGCCGTCGTTCTTCTGGCATCTTAAATATTTCATCAAAGGCACGGACAAATATCTCGTCGTTGCGACGACTCGTCCCGAAACTATGTTCGGCGACACGGCCGTTGCGGTAAATCCGAAAGATGCGAGATATAAGGACTTAATCGGCAAAACCCTTATTCTGCCTATCGTCGGCAGGGAAATTCCCGTTATCGCCGACGAATACGTCGATTTGGAATTCGGCACGGGCGCGGTTAAAATCACTCCCGCGCACGACCCGAACGACTTCGAGGTCGGTCTTCGCCATAATCTTCCCGTTATCCGCGTTATGGACGACGGAGCGATTATGAACGAAAACGCAGGCAAGTACGAGGGAATGAGCCGCTACGAGTGCAGAGAAGCGGTGGTAAAGGAACTCGAAGCTCTCGGCAACCTTGAAAAAATCGAGCCGCACGCGCATAACGTAGGGCATTGTTATCGTTGTCACGATACGGTTGAGCCTATCGTTTCCAAGCAGTGGTTTGTCAAAATGGAGCCTCTCGCAAAGCCGGCAATATCGGCCGTAAGAAAGAAGAGCATTAAGTTCACTCCGCCGAGATTTACGAAAATCTATTACAACTGGATGGAGAACATCAAGGACTGGTGTATTTCCCGTCAACTTTGGTGGGGACACAGAATACCCGCTTATTATTGCGACGAATGCGGAGAAACGGTCGTTGCGAAAGAGCAGCCTTCCGTTTGCCCGAAGTGCGGGGAAAAGAAATTCCATCAGGACGAAGACGTTCTCGATACTTGGTTCAGTTCCGCCCTTTGGCCGTTCTCTACGCTCGGTTATCCCGAAAAAACGCCCGAACTCGAATATTTCTATCCCACCGACGTTCTCGTCACGGCTTACGATATTATTTTCTTCTGGGTTGCGAGAATGATTTTCAGCGGAATAGAGCATATGAACAGGATTCCTTTCAAGGACGTTCTCATTCACGGCATCGTGCGAGACGCGCAGGGCAGAAAAATGAGTAAATCGCTGGGAAACGGCGTAGACCCGCTTGAAATCATCGATAAGTACGGCGCGGATACGTTGAGATATTGTTTGCTTAACGGCATCTCTGCCGGTAACGACATAAGATATTCTGCGGAGAAGCTCGAAGGTTGCAGAAATTTCATAAACAAAATTTGGAACGCCTCGCGTTTCGTCTTGATGAACTGTGAGGGCAGAAACGTTAAAAACGACCTTGCGGACGTCAAACTCGTTGCTGCGGATAAGTGGATAATCTCCAAACTTAATTCGGTGATAAAAGACGTCACCGTAAATATGGAAAAATACGAAATCGGGCTTGCGTGCGCCGCTTTGCAGGATTTTGTGTGGTCTGATTTCTGCGATTGGTATATCGAGCTTTGCAAGCCGGTTTTATATGGCGACGACAACGAGAAAAAAGATAACGCCGCAAGCGCGCTTTGCTACGTTCTCAAAAATATGCTCAAACTCCTTCATCCGTTTATTCCTTTCGTGACCGAAGAGATTTACGACCATATTCCCAACGTAACGGGAAGCATTATGGTGTCCGAGTTCCCAAAGTACAACGCGAAACTTGCTTACAGAAAAGAAAGAGCGAATACGGAAAAAATTATGGATATAATCAAATCCATAAGAAATATCAAGGCCGAAACGGGCGCAGCTCCGTCCGCAAAGGTTGATATTTACGTCGTAACGGAAAACAAGCGCCTTATCGAAAACGGAGCGTCGTATATTCGTAAACTTGCCAACGTCGGTGAGATTAAATACGTCGAAAGCAAAGAAGTAATAGGCGAAAAAGTGGTTTCCAAGATTCTCGAAGGCGCGGAAATTTACGTTCCGCTCGGCGAACTTGTCGATTACGAAAAAGAACTTGCAAGGCTTAAAGGCGAGCTTGAAAAAACCGAAAACGAAATTAAGAGAGCCGAAGGCAAACTTTCCAACCAAGGCTTCGTTGCAAAAGCTCCCAAGGCCCTCATAGACGCCGAAAAAGCAAAATTAACAAAATTTACGGAAATAAAAGAAAAAATCGAAAAGAGTATCGCCGAACTCAAAGGCTGATACGTTGCCGAGCGCGATTTAATCGAACCTGAAACAAAAAGGTTGGTTCCGCCCGGATAGCCGCGGGCGATTGAGTTAAATCTGCCTTGCGGCTTTTCGGCGGTTTAAACGCGGCCGAAAGCGATAGACTTTTTATTTCCGAAAAAACGGAGTAAAAAAAATTGAATAATAAAAAGACATTGAAAGTAAGATTCCTCGGCGGCGTAGGCGAAATAGGCAAAAATATGACCGCTTTGGAATACGGTAAGGACATAATAATCATAGACGCCGGTCTTACGTTTCCGAACGCCGATATGCCCGGTATTGACCTTTTGATACCGGACATATCTTATCTCGTTCAAAATAAGGACAGAATCAGGGGTATCGTTTTAACGCACGGGCACGAAGACCACATCGGCGGGCTTCCTTACGTTTTGAAAGAAATAAACGTTCCCGTTTACGGAACGAAACTGACGCTTATGCTTTGCGAGCATAAATTGATTGAACAAAGAGTTCAGAATTATTCGCTTAATTGCATAAAACCGTCGGGCGTCGTAAAACTCGGGTGCTTCTCGGTTGAATTCGTTCACGTCAACCATTCAATCCCGGGAAGTTGCGCTCTCGCAATCAATACGCCCGTCGGGATAGTGTATCATTCGGGCGATTTTAAAATCGACCTTACGCCGATTAACGGCGAAATGATAGATATTCCACGAATTTCCGAAATAGGGAAGAGAGGGGTTACGCTCCTTCTTTGCGAATCGACGAACGTCGAGCAGGAAGGATACACGATGAGCGAGCACGTCGTCGGCGAAACGCTTGACAGGCTTTTTGCCGATAACGCAAAAAGAAGGCTTATCGTGGCGACGTTTGCAACGAACGTTCACAGGTTGCAACAAATAATCAATCTTGCGGAAAAACATAAGAGAAAAATCGCTTTTTCGGGAAGAAGTATGCTTAACGTCGTAGACGCGGCGTCAAAGGTAAACGAAATTTCGATTCCCGAAAATCTCGTCGTGGATATAGAAAAGATTAAAAACTACGCCGATAAGGATTTGGTTATCGTTTCCACGGGCAGTCAGGGCGAGCCGATGAGCGCGCTCACGAGAATGGCCGCAGGCGAATATAATCAGGTTCAGGTCGGCAATAACGATACGATAATTATTTCCGCTTCGCCAATCCCCGGCAACGAGAGAAGTATTTATCAGGTTATCAACAATCTTTACAGGAAGGGCGCGGACGTCGTTTATAAATCCATAACGAAAATTCACGTTTCGGGGCACGCCTGTCAGGAAGAGTTGAAAACCATTCACACTCTTTTAAAACCGAAGTTCTTTATTCCCGTTCACGGCGAATACAGGCATTTGAAAAAGCATTGCCGTTTAGCCAAGGAAGTGGGAATGAAAGAAAGCAATATGATTATTGCCGATATAGGCGACACTATCGAGATTACTCCGAAGAGTATGAAGAGAGGCGAGAGATTCCAGTCCGGAACGAGATATATCGACGGACTTTCCATTGACGATTCCGAAAACGTCGTTAAGGACAGGAAACATCTTGCCGAAGACGGATTGATTATTGCGATTTGTTGCGTTTCCGAGGATACGGGAGAGATAATTCAAGGGCCGGAAATCATCAACAAGGGCTCTATTCTTTCCGACGCGCAGGTTGCCGAGGCAAAGAATATTATTACGAAAACGCTCGGTTCTTTCGATATGAAGTCGATGGGGGATATGAGCGAAGTAAGAAATACGATAAGGAAAAATCTCAGGAACTTCGTTATGAAAAAGACGAAGAAAAGTCCGATGATAATTCCCGTTATAACCGAAGTATAATGCACGAATACGTTAAATCTCTCGCTATTAAGAGTGCGGAAAACGCAGTGTCGAAAGAACTTTTAGAGTTGAGGGACGATTATAGAAGCAAAGGAATCGCAACGATTTTAACCGAGAGTCTTAACAGCCTTATTTTAACGGCAAAGCTCGTTAAGCCGACGAAGATTCTCGAATTCGGAACTTCCGTAGGCTGCTCGGGCATCGCGCTGCTAAACGCTTGCCCCGAGGCAGTGTTATACACCGTCGAAAGGTATCGTCCGGCAGAGGACGAGGCGATGAAAAACTTTAAAAAATTCGGCTTGGATAAAAGAGTTTTTGCATTTTTCGGCGAAGCGACGGAAGTGGTTGACGAGGTTGGCGAAGGCTTTGATTTCGTCTTTTTGGATTGTAATAAATCGAAGTATAAGGACCTGCTTCCGAAGATAAAAGCGAAGATGAAAAGCGGCGGAGTTTTGTTTGCGGATAACGTTTTATTCCGCGGATATATAACCGGAGAGGTGAAAACTCCGCACAGACACAATACGATAAGAAACAATATGCGAGGCTTTCTCGAAACGATTTCTTCCGACGAGGATTTTATCACAGCCGTGTCCGATACCGGCGACGGGATAAGCGTGTCGTATAAAAAATGAAAGGTTCACGATGAATAAGTTGGAACTGCTTGCTCCGGCGGGCAATTTTTCAAAACTTAAAACGGCAATTTATTACGGCGCGGACGCCGTTTATCTCGGCGGAAAAAGTTTTTCGCTCCGCGCTTTTTCGGATAACTTTTCCGACGAAGAGATTATCGAGGCCGTAAAATTCGCTCACGGAAAAAACGTAAAAATCTACGTTACCGTCAATATTTTTGCAAAGAATTCCGATTTTGAAAAAGCCGCGGAATATTTCCGTTTTCTCGAAAAAGCGGGAGTCGACGCAGTGCTTATCACGGACGTCGGGCTTATTTCTTTGTGCAAAAAAGTTGCGCCCGATTTAAAGATTCACCTTTCCACGCAGGCAAACACGCTCAATAAATACGCCGTTAAGTTCTGGGGCGATTTGGGGCTTGAAAGAGTGGTTTTGGCAAGGGAATTATCTCTCGCCGAAATTAAGGAAATATCGGATTTTTGCCCCGAAACCCAGCTCGAAGCGTTCGTTCACGGTGCAATGTGCATTTCTTATAGCGGAAGGTGCTTGCTTTCCAATTATTTCAACGGCAGGGACGCCAATCGGGGCGAATGCGTTCAGGCTTGCCGATGGCAGTACGAGTTAAGGGAAAAATCCAAAGGCGGGGAGTTTTTCGGGATAGAAGAGGACGAAAGAGGTTCTTACGTTCTTAACAGTAAGGATTTGAATATGATAGAGCATATCGACGAAATGGCGGAAGCCGGTGTC
>ERZ808278.1402-NODE-1402-length-10180-cov-2.857481_pt1 | contig 10180 bp, 10 predicted proteins | sample MGYA00521239_ERZ808278 | MGnify/ENA primary metagenome ERZ808278 (study PRJEB31516, sample SAMN03275600) | gut metagenome | biome: mammalia-associated habitat; material: feces | host: Papio cynocephalus | place: Kenya | collected 2012-07-17 ... | reverse complement strand
ACCTGCTGTCATTGCGGTAGCAAGTACCATTGCCAATACTTTCTTTTTCATAATATTTCTCCTCCTGAATCTTGTTTCTATCTCAAACAGTACCCTCTCGGAATACTGATGCGACCTGTTGTATTATAGTCTTCTCTGCGTTTCCTTGCAAGAGCGTTTTTAAAGTACCTTGCTCAGGAAATTCCGGGTTCTTTCGTTCTGCGGGTTGCCGAACACCTCTTCCGGCGTACCGCTCTCCATCACGATTCCCTGATCGATAAAGAGTACCCTGGAAGCCACCTCTCTGGCAAATCCCATCTCATGCGTAACAATCACCATCGTCATTCCGGACTTCGCCAGATCCTTCATAACATCCAGAACCTCTCCGACCATCTCCGGGTCAAGTGCTGAGGTCGGCTCGTCAAAAAGCATGATCTCAGGGTCCATTGCAAGTGCTCTGGCGATCGCCACACGCTGCTTCTGTCCACCGGAAAGCTGTGCCGGATATGCGTCTGCCTTCTCCTCAAGATTTACCCGCCTGAGAAGCTCTTTGCCCTTCTCCACGGCCTGCTCCTTTGTCATCTTTTTCAGAAGCACAGGTGCCAGGGTAATATTGTCCATGATCGTCAGATGAGGAAACAGGTTAAACTGCTGGAAAACCATTCCCATTTTCTGTCTGATACGGTTTACGTTGATCTTCGGATCGGTGATCAGCTCATCATCCACATAGATCTCGCCTTCCGTCACATCCTCAAGCAGATTCAGACAACGCAGAAAGGTACTTTTGCCGGAACCGGACGGACCAATCACCACGACAACCTCTCCCTGACTGACATGCTCGTCAATTCCATTAAGTACGGACAAATCTCCAAATTTTTTATGCAAATTCTTTACTTTAATCATCTTTGTTCCTCATTTCTGCGCACGCTTTTGCGCATGACGAGTTTGTGTCACGTGTACACAGACACAAATCCCGCGATTAAAAAATTTCATCTGCCGGGTATACATCTATCTGGCGTCTGACTTTCTGAGTCTGTACTCGATTCTGCCGAGCAGAAGTGTCAATATCTTGATCAGAACATAGTAAATGACTGCCGTTCCGATCAGGGGTGCAAATGCAATAAAGGTCGCACTTTTGATAAAGTCACCCGCCTTCTGGATATCCATCAGACCTACATATCCCACGATAGCCGTCTCCTTGATCAGCACGATAAACTCATTGCAAAGTGCCGGGAAAATATTCTTGACCGCCTGCGGAATGACAATTCTTGTCATCGTCTGATAGGCGCTCAGTCCCAGTGATCTGCCGGCCTCTGTCTGTCCCTTGTCAATGGAAAGAATACCGGCTCTGATAATCTCCGACACGTAGGCACCGGAATTGATACCAAATGCGATCGCCGCAATGATCCATTTATCCAGATTGACCGACGCAAAAATAACAAAGTAAATGATCATCAGCTGTGTGACGGACGGTGTTCCCCTGATAATGTCCGTATACAGCCCTCCAAAGAATCTCGGAAGCTTCTTTTTGGAAAGGTTACAGAGTGCGATCAGCATACCGATCAGGATTCCCAGTACGATCGCAAGCAGGGAAACCTTGATGGTCACTCCCACACCGCTGACAAGCAGCTTGTAACGATCCTCTTTAATAAAACACTTATAAAATGTATCTGCAAAATTGGCCGTCCATTCACTAAACCAGTTCATTTGTTCCTATTTCCTTTCATTGCACTGCGATTATCCCAGTGCTGTCCTGTTGCCTTACTGTTCATGATAAAGTATCTTATCACATCAATTCATGAAAATAAAGCATAAATATTCAAATCTGTCGTATTTATATAAGCCCTAAGCCTCTTCCCGGAAACGGACCGTACCGGTTGCCGGGTCCATGGACTCCACAATGGCAAGGGACTCAAGCTGATATCCAAGGTTACGGATGATCTGTCCTCCGGTCTGAAATCCTTTCTCAACGGCAATTCCGATTCCCTCTACCTGTGCGCCTGCCTGGTTTACGATCGAGATCAGTCCCTGCAGTGCACAGCCGTTTGCAAGGAAGTCATCTATGATCAACACATGATCTTCCGGTCCTAAGAATTTCTTTGAGACGATGACCTGATTCTTACACTTATGGGTAAAGGACTCTACCTCTGCCACATACATATCTCCGTCAATGTTCACGCTCTGGTGCTTTTTGGCAAAAACAACAGGAACCTTAAAGTGCTGCGCCGCGATACAGGCAATTCCGATCCCGGATGCCTCGATGGTGACAATCTTGTTGATCGTCTTACCGGCAAAGCGCTTCTCCCACTCCTTGCCCATCTCCTCAAAAAGTGCAATGTCCATCTGATGATTCAGAAAGCTGTCCACCTTCAGAACATTTCCTTCCTTTACGATTCCGTCCTTCAAAATTCTTTCTTCCAGAAAATTCATTTGTATCCTCCCTCTCGTCTGTCTTTTGTTGCTGACCCCAAATACTCTGTTTTTTATTTTACAAAAAAGGCCTTGAATCATCAAGGCCTTCCTTTACATTTTATATATACTCTTATTTAACTGTTACAGCTGTGATATGCGGGTTAACTCCCTCATACCAGTATAAGAAACCTTCCATATCAACTGTATCGCCAACCTTCAGATTCTTTACTGCGTTGTAAACATCTGTTGTCTTGTCGCAAAGATAAGACTCTACGGTAAAGCTGTATGTCTCTCCGTTGCTTGATACCTTGAAATACAGGTCATCTCCGTCAGAACCGGAACCATCCCAGCCGTACAGATATGCTGCTCCGTCACCGGAATCTTCTACGGTCATATCTTTAAAACATACATACTGGTTCTGGTAATTAATCAGATCATCGCTTCCAAGCTTGTCTGTCACATCCAGTGCCTCAGCTACAAAGTTGCCATCCTCAATTTCATAAGTAGCATCTGTGATCTCTACTTCTCCGGACCACTCTGATTTATATCCGGTAACCTTGATCTTGGTTCCTACGGTAAGCTTGTCGTAATCTTCCTGTGTACAAGGCATGTTATAAATGAAGTATGCTCCATCCTGATCCTGTGTATAGAAGGTAGCTTTGCCCTGTCCTTCCTCTTCCCACCAGGCCTGTTTTGCCTGAACGTATGTCTCAACAACAACCTCTGTATCCAGCTCTGCTGCCACATACTCTTCATAGGTCATAACGCCCTCAGACTTTGCATCTGCTGCAGCATCCTCTGTCTCAGCCTCAGCTGCATCTGCCTGCTCAGCTTCTGTATCTGCTGCCTCAGCGGTATCCTCTGTTGTCTCTTCTGTTGCGGTTTCCTCAGCTGCTTCCTCTGTTGCAGCCTCGGTCTCTGTGTTCTGGCTCTCTGTCTGTGCAGATGAACCACATGCGACAAGTGAAAATGTCATAGCACCTGTCAAAAGAACTGCGATAAACTTTTTCATGTTACTCCTTGCTCCTTTCATCTTCTCCTCATGAATGTTGCTTAAAGCATCGTAACTATTCAACACCCCATTCGCGAAATCACCTTTTCAAGGCTTTGAACAGTTACAAAACATCGTAGTCATTGTACCCACAAATCCCAAATAAATCAATGTTTTTTTCGTTTTTTGCTCTTTTGCATGTCAATTACCACATAAAGAAAAATGCAAAACCATACAACTCCAAGCGAAATCAAAAGAATCACCGAAGTGGTCGGAAGCGGTCCAAGGTCCTGTTTACCGGACACATCTCCGCGTCCCTGCCCCAGCCGGTACAGCGCTGCAACATCCTGAAAAAGCGTATCCAGATAGGCATCATCGACCGTCTCTTTTCTGCGGACTGACTTCACAACGTTCTCGATCAGCTGACCGGATGCATCTCTCAGAGAGGCCGAACCGTTAAACACCGGCGTCACAAAGGTATCCCCGACGTGCTCCATCAACAGCTTTGAAGCCTCGATCTTCACCGCATAATGCGTATTGTTATCCTCCCCTGCCCTCGCAAGATAATCCTGATACTCCGCGGATTCCTGCGCTCTTGTTGTGACAGGGATATAGCCTTCTGTCTCCGCATAAGCCGTCTGTACCTTATCCGTCAGAAGATACTGCGCAAACAACCAGGAGGCCAGCACCTCCTGCGAATCCTTCTTATTAAAGACACAGACCGACGGTCCCTGTGAGATCATCTGCGGATGCTCCGTGTCAAACTGCGGCACCATCATCACTTCCGTCTCAAATTCCACCAGCTTGTCCTCACTGATATCGGAAAGTGGGGCGTCCGTTCCCATCCAGGTCGCGCCCGCCGTAGAATCCACTGCAAAGATACACTGTCCGGCATTCAGGAAGTTCGCCGGATAGCTGGATATCTTAAAGGTAGAAAAGGCTCTCGTCTTACCGTGCTCTGCGATCGTCTTTAAAAGGTCTCTGGTCGTATCATTAAACAGCAGGATGTCCCCCTGTTCATCCGAATACTCCGCCCCCTTCTGCTTTAGCATCTGGATCATCATATTGTCGGTGGACTTATAGATAAACGGGATCATCACGTCCTGTCCGTTGATGGCAAACTGCCCTTCAGCATTCTTTTCCATCGCCTTCTCGGAAACCTCCCACACAAAATCCCAGGTCAGGGTCTCCGGCAGGGTATAGCCCAGTTTCTCCACATAGTCCTTGTTCACATAGCAGGCTTCCGTGGAACGCATGTAGGGGAGCGCATAATGTCTCTCCTGAATGACTCCTTCCTCCAGAAACTGCGGAACGATCTCTGCTTGCGTTACACCGTCATACCGCACTTCACTGCCCCCGAGTCCATACTGGCCATCCGCCATAAGCTCATCAAGCGGCACCACCACATTATTTCCGGTCAGGTAGGTTGCTATATGATCCGGGTACGTGATGCAGACATTTGGCGTGGTATCGGTCGCAATGTTGGTGATCACATCATTGTAAATATCTCCGTAGTTCGTATACAGGCGCAGATTCACCGTAATGTTGGGATAAATCTCTTCAAAATCCCGGATTGCCTGCTCATAAATGGCCGTCTGCGTCTTGTTCGTATCATTCTTGGCCCAGAAGGTAATCTCATAATTTCTGCTCTCGTCAAATTCCGTAGGCACCGTAAATTCCTGCGAACCTTTGGCTCCGTGGCAGCCGGTAAGCGCTGCGCTTCCCGCCAGCAGCACAGCCGCCGCAAGACCTGCCCGGCGCACACCCTTTTTGCTCTGCTTCAAACCGTATTTTCCCATCAGCCCTTGGTTCCTCCTCTTGATACACCTTCCATGATCTTATCCCGAAACAGCAGGAAAAGTACGATCAGCGGTACCGAAATTACAACCACGGCCGCCATCATGGCCGGTATATTCTCCCGTCCAAAGCCGTTTTCACGGATCTCCTGGATTCCGTTTGACACCAGATAATAATTCTCATCATCCGTGATCAGGCGCGGCCATACATAAGAGTTCCAACATTCTATGATCTTCAGGATCGCAATCGTTATCAGCGTCGGCCTGCAGATCGGTACCATCACCTTAGCCAGATATTTCAGATCCGAGGTTCCATCCACCTTCGCCGCATAGTACAGGGAATCCGGAACCTGTGCGAAATTTTCTTTCAGCAGATAAATATAGAATACCGAAGTGACGGACGGCAGGATCAGACCGGTAAAGGTATTTCTCATCCCCATATTGGTGATGGTCGCATAGTTTGTGATGATCACAAGTTCATTCGGTATCATCATTAAGGAAAGAAACAGGGTGAACACCAGATTCCGCCCCGCAAATTCAAGTCTTGCAAACGCATAGGCTGCCAGTGTGATCACCACCATCATGACCGCCGTTGTCACCACCGTGAAAAACAGCGTGTTCAGCAGGTATTTGCCAAGCGGAACTGCCTGAAATGCGTCCAGATAGTTCTGCATGGTAGGTGATGTTGTAAAAAACGAGGGAATCCTCTCCGCATTGTACTGGCTATAGCTTTTTACGGATGTCAGTATCATCCAGTAAAAGGGAAACAGCACGATCAGTGCCCAGAGCACGAGAAATATATAGGTAATGACCTTCCCGGCACTCAGACTCTGCTGTGTTTTTTTCTTAGGTTGTAAGTAGCTGGCTGTGTTAGACATTTTCATCCTCACTTCCGACAGGTTCTGAATCGTTTAATAATATACATGTTTACGGCTCACTAACAGATTGATACAGGTGATCGTCAGCACGATCACAAACAGGATAATAGCAGCTGCCGACGCATAGGACGGATATCCGCCGCTGTCCCCGTAAAGCATGTCATATACGTATCCGACGATGGTATTCATCTCCGCAGCGTTCAGATCGGTTCCAAACAGTGCCACCGCGTCGCTGTACTCCTTAAAGGCACCGATAAAGCCGGTGATCACCAGATAAAAAATAGTAGGGGAAATCATCGGAAGCGTAATCTTCCGGAAAATGCGAAAAGCAGAAGTACCGTCTACCCTGGCTGCATTGTAGTAGCTCTGGTTGACAGATGCAAGTGCACTCGTGAGCAGCAGAATTTTGAACGGCATAACAATCCAGATAATATAAAGACACATAACCAGCATTTTGGCCCAGTAGGGTCCATCAATGAAATCTACCGGCCCCGCCCCAAAAAGAGCGAGCAGAAGATTCACCATGCCGTCTGTGTAAGCGGTCTTTTTGAAAAGCACCATAAAAACCAGACCAACCGCAAGCGTGTTCGTGACATAAGGAAGGAAATAGATGGTCTGGAACAATCTTTTCAGGGGCTTAATGGAACTGAGCCCCACAGAGATCAAAAGCGCAATGCCCGTAGAAAGGGGCACCGTAATGATCACCATCAGAAACGTATTTTTGAGCGCCTGTAAAAAATACGGATCATGGAGTACATAGGAAAAATTATAGATTCCCGTACCAAAATACGTCTGCGACGCGAAATTATACCCCTCTTCAAAGGAATATACGAACACGTCGATCAGTGGATATACCATAAAAAAACCAAGGAATAAAATTGCCGGCAGCAGATACAGCCAGCCCTTACTTTGCCTGTTTCTCATCATTAGCCCTATCTCCATATTTAATCGTATTTACAAGCGACTTGATCCGGCTCACATTCATATACAGAGTGTCCTCGCTGATATGCTTCGCAGCAAGTGCCTCCAGAATAGCCGGTTTTGCCTCCGAGGCAATCACGATCGTATCAATAAACTGGCTGATATCCAGCCCTTCGCTCTCCATAATCTTTTCAAATGAGCACTCATCTCTTCCCCAGAGCAGGAACAGACCCTTCTGCATATACAGACGGTCAAACTGCTGGGTTGCGTCGATGAAGATCGGCATATCCACGCCCTTATCGCCCATCATGGTAGACTCTTTATCAATGTATTTCTGCAGCCATTCGTAGAGGAACTGGTTGTTGCGGATCACTTGACTCGACAGCTTCCCCTTCTCTTTCAGCATCTTCTCATACCGGCTCTTATTGAAAATAAAGACCTTTCCGTCATGGTCGACATATCGTCCTTTGGCATCATGGCATGCAAAAAAAAGTGCCACGTCAAAAGAATACGAAAAGTCAAGCATCCGGGTAGGAAGGGCAAAATGCTGCGCGATCTCGATACAGGTCAGTTCATCAAAATCAAAGAGACGCTTCATTTCATCCACGAACCGGAACATCTGCGCATCTGCCGTATGAATATGATCCCCGCGCAGTCCTGAGGGGATTAGCACAAAATCACTGCGCGCCTGTCCGCGGAATACGATCACGTCGCCCCTTCCGTCAAGCGCACTCATATATTCCTGATAGGAAGCTACCTTATTCATGGACTTCCTCCATAGCTTTTCCAGGAAAAGCTTCGGTAGTCACTCCGCTCCCATTGTTCTCAAAGAAAATTCTTTCTTCCGTATCCTCTGCAAACAGAAGTACCTTGTTTGGTTTCAGCGCAAACCTTACGGATTCCTGCGTCTGGTCAACCTTGTTTTCGGCATTGATAATAGAACGGATCGCTTTTGCCTGACAGTCCTTGTGCGTAGAGACTACGCTGATATCGCGGCCCATCACTTCTACACGGGAAAGTCTGCATACAAGCGGCCCATCCTCCGCAAGGACAAAGCCCTCCGGGCGGACTCCCACCGTCACCTTCTGATCTTTCACTCCCTTTACCGGAAGTACGGCATCTTCGCCGATATAGAGCATTTCCTTTTCCACTCTTCCCAGAAAAACATTGATCGGAGGTGTTCCAAGGAATTTTGCCACAAACAGATTGACCGGATTGTCATAAACCTCCTGCGGTTTTCCGATCTGCTGTACAGTTCCGTCCTTCATCACCACGATTTCATCCGAGATGCTCATGGCCTCTTCCTGATCGTGTGTGACAAATACTGTTGTAATACCGGTTTCCCGCTGGATTCTGCGGATTTCTTCCCGCGTCTGGAGACGCAGTCTTGCATCCAAGTTCGACAAAGGCTCGTCCAGAAGCAGAACCTTCGGCATCTTGACCATCGCTCTCGCTATCGCCACACGCTGCTGTTGTCCACCGGAAAGTTCGTTGGGTCTGCGGTCGAGCAGTTCCTCGATCTGCACAAGCTTTGCAGCCTCCAGTGCCTTCTGATCCATCTGCTCCTTCGTAAGCTTCTCTGCCCCTTTCAGATTTTGCAGGGGAAATATAATATTCTGCTTCACCGACAAATGCGGATAGAGGGCATAGTTCTGAAACACAACGCCCACACCTCTTTTTTCGGGCGGCAGATCCGTCACATCCTCATCTCCGAAATAGATCCTGCCTGCGGTCGGCTCCTGCAATCCACAGATCATAAACAGGCTGGTACTCTTGCCGCAGCCGGACGGTCCGAGCAGCCCCACGAGCTTGCCATCCGGAATCTCAAAGTTAAAATCATTTACCGCTATCACATCCTCGCCGCCCTTACGGTTACGGTTGGGAAATCTTTTTGTCAGATTCTGCAATACAACTTTCATATATTCTATCCTGTCTCCTTGCCAAGTGGTCTTTCACCGACTTGATTTTAGCATACTTTTTCACCCACTACAATGCCACCTCACAGAAAATCAGGCACAGAAGACCTCTTCGTCAACTGTGCCTGAAATAACTTATCTTACCACCGGAACCACTTTTGTGAGCGGTACGCTCTTTGCATTTTGTTCAGTATCATCACTTTCATCATAACCATCATAAGGAGCATTGGGATCATGCGGTTTCTGCTTTTTGGATGCCCTGCATACCTGATCCTTATGCCTAAATACCCAGTCCAGATCATCATACCAGCCTGTATGTCCGGTGATCACCATCGGCGACAGGTTCCGCGCCCGGAGCTTCTGCTCAAACTCTGCCAATGACCTCTTCGCCAGCTCATTGTCCTCTGCCAGCGCATCCAGGAATGAGTATCCGCCATCCGGCCCAAACCAGATCGTGTCTCCTGTAAACAGATACTTATCATCAATCAGATAACAGAGGTGTCCCCAGGTATGTCCCGGAACCAGAAAGCACTCGATCTTGATATCTCCTATCTGAATAACCTGTCCGTCCTGTAGCAGAACCTTTTTGTTATCGGTCTTGACTAACGGCAGTTTGTACCATCCTCCGTAAACCTTGCGTCGAACCTCTGCCGTCAGGTACCGGTTCTCAATTTCACTCAGATAGATCGTTGCATTTTTAAATAACAGCTCCGTGTCAGTCTCCAGCGCACCCATGTGGTCGGTATCCTGATGTGTGATCAGAATGATATCAATGCTCTTGGGATCAATATCCAGCCAGCGCATTTTCTCTTCCAGCCGCTCGTAATTATAACCGGCATCGATCATGATCGTTCTGCCATTTTTCGTATAGAAGAAAATATTGGCTACATACTCTCTGACACAGCTGACATGCTCATCAATTCTTCCGGTATTCAGCGGCTTGAAAATTTCTTTTCCGCGAAACTTCATGGACATAAACTTTTCCTGTATCTTATTACCGACTCTGCTCATGTGGTCACCCTCCCCAAAAAAATTGTTTTTCAAACAAAACAGCGCTGATTAGTCTAAGCTAACCAACGCTATTCTACCACATTTTCCAGAAAAGATAAACGCCCTGTCTTCTTTTTCGACGCTTTTCACAGCAATACAAACAGCACAAACATCATGCAGGCATTGGCTACATTTCCCGTGCCGACGATCTTAAAGGGAAAAAGGATCAAAAACAGGGGCAACGTATTAAACACACACGCCCAGCGGGGCAGAGGTGTCACTCCTGTAAGAATGGCA
>ERZ808278.1400-NODE-1400-length-10194-cov-3.300819_pt1 | contig 10194 bp, 11 predicted proteins | sample MGYA00521239_ERZ808278 | MGnify/ENA primary metagenome ERZ808278 (study PRJEB31516, sample SAMN03275600) | gut metagenome | biome: mammalia-associated habitat; material: feces | host: Papio cynocephalus | place: Kenya | collected 2012-07-17 ... | reverse complement strand
ACGGCTTTTTTAAGGTGTATCGCAGGGTGATTTAACGGGTTTACGTTACGTTCGTTATGACCCAGAAGTTGTTCACGAACCCCACGACGATAAGGTAGATGTTCAAAACGATAAGAACGGGCATAAAAACCATCAGCATAAGGCTTCTTAAGCGGTATTTCAAAATGAACATGGCAAGATAAATTCCCGCCGCGCCGCCTAAGATCGCCGCGATGAAAATGCTTCCGTCGCGTACTTTGGAGCATTCGCCGTCCTCTTCGGAGTTCTTTTGCGCCCGAAGTAAGAGAAAAGAATACACGTTTATCGCTATATAGTACACCGCGACGAGAATCTGTATAAGTACAAGCATATAGAAAGTATGCCTTAAAAAAACGAATAAATTCAAAAAAAATAACCGATTCGGATAAAAAACGGCTAAATCCTTTGCAAAATCGAAAAAATGTGTTAAAATGTTCTTGTCCGATATTCGGTCAGCCCCCGCGGCTCAGCTTTATTATGGAGGAAACCGTATGAGATGTATGTACTGCGGTCATCTTGACAGCAAGGTTGTGGATTCCAGACAAACGGAGGACGGTACAGCCATTCGCCGCAGAAGGGAATGTATGAACTGCGGCAAACGCTTCACCACTTACGAAACCATCGAAACGACCCCCGTTCTCGTCATAAAAAACAACGGAAACAGGCAGTCGTTTGACCCGAACAAACTCAAAAACGGAATCATAAGAGCGTGCGAAAAACGCCCCGTTCCGATGTGGAAGATAGATAAGCTTGTGGAGGATATTCAGAAAACCGTGTATAACTCGCTCGAGCAGGAGGTTACGACCAAAGCTCTCGGCGAAATGGTTATGGACGGCTTGAAACAGATAGACGAGGTCGCATACGTCAGATTTGCGTCCGTTTATCGTCAGTTCAAGGATATCTCCACGTTTATGAAGGAACTGAAAAAACTTCAGAAGGACAACAAAGACGGGAAAGATTTAAAAACCGATTCGAACGGCGAGGAAAACGCCTGAGACATCAAAAATTTTCTACGGCGAAGAAACGTCCGAATTAATGAGAAAAAGAGGAATCAAAAATGAGAAAAATTATTACTGCATTGCTTGCATTTATGCTTACCGTAACAGCGGTTTGTTCGCTTGCCTCGTGTAAAAACGAGAACGCACCCGAAACGGGTTGGAATGTTCAAAGATTTGGAAATACAGGCGAATCGGACGAAAGTTCCGAAAACGGCGAACAGCCTCACAAGCTTGGTTTTAACGTTGGCGACGGAACGAAGGTCATCTCCGAAATCTGGGTAAATATCCCCAAAACCAAGGATGACAGCGTTGAGCTTTCCTTCGACGTTTATTCGTCCTCGAGCACCGATCTCGTTCGCAGAACTTCGCCCGTTTATCCCACGTTCACCCGTAAGATTTCCAAGGACGACGTTACGGACGCGAAAAAGAACCTTAACAGCTGGATAAAGCTCGATTTCAACAGCAACTGGAAAGATAAAGAGGTTAAAAACACCAGATACGTAATGCTTACCGTTAAAGGCAGATTCGATTTCAACGAAATCGTATTTATCGACGAGGACGGCAAAAAGTTCAGCGTATCGCTTTCCAAAATAGATTATTACTACGAGGACGGCTCGATTGTAAGAAACGCAAAGAGCACGGCACAGATATCCGATCTCGAGGACAGCCCGCTCAAACTTATCGACGAGCAGGATAAATTCGACCTTCGCGACAAGAAGTAATTTCTTGCGCTTAAGCCGATAGCCGATATGGTTTGAGTTTCTCTCGGCAAAGTCCGAGTCTCTTTCGGCTCGGCGGAAATTCAATAAAAAGCGGAAGCGATTCAGTATAAAAACCTGTTCGCTTCCGCTTTATTTTATAATTAAAGCACGATTAAATTCCTTTCGACAATTTTCCACTTCCCAAAATTGAAAATATTTGCATTTTGGGAAGTAGTGTGTTATAATTATATCGGAGGTGGCTGGAATGAAGCTTATCGAGCGTAGTTTTTATCTTGAAAAAATCAAAAACGTGATCGGAACGCCTGACATCAAAGTGATTACGGGCGTACGTCGTAGCGGGAAATCGAAATTACTTGAAGAATTTAAAAGATATATCTGCGATAATATTCCTGCGGCAAATATCGTGCATATAAATTTCAACCTTGCAAAATACGAGGGGCTCAAAGATTACCATGCGTTGAACGATTATATAGAAAATGCCTATGCGGAAGGCAAAGAAAATTTTGTTTTAATCGACGAAGTGCAGCTTTGTCCGAATTTCGAACTTACCATAAACAATCTTCACGCTCAGGAAAAATATGATATTTACCTGACCGGTTCAAACGCGTTTCTGATGAGTTCCGACCTGGCAACACTGTTCACGGGCAGAACGTTTGAAATAAAGGTTTATCCGTTTTCTTTTAAAGAATATCTCGAATATTACGATTCAAAGAATGTGTACGACGCCTTTGACGGCTACGTTAAAGAGGGCGGTATGGCGGGTTCCTACCTGTATCGCGATATCGAATCGAAATACGATTACATCAAAGATGTTTTTGATACGCTTATCGTTCGGGATATAAGGCAAAAGTATAAAATAAAAAATGCCGCCCTGATGGACAGATTGGTGGATTTTTTGATGGATAACGTGTCGAATCTCACTTCCGCGAGGAATATATCCGATACTCTGACTTTAAATAAGGATAAAATAAATCATAAAACGGTAAACAATTATCTTCAGTATCTTTGCAATGCGTTTGCGTTTTATAAAATACGCAGATACGATATTCATGGCAAAAAGTACCTTTCGTCCAGCGATAAGTATTATCTGAGCGACCATTCCTTTCGTTATGCAAAGCTAGGCACGAGGAACCTCGATTACGGCAGAGTTTTGGAGAATATAGTCGCGATAGAACTTTTGCGCCGCGGATATGAGGTTTATGTCGGAATGCTTTACAAAAAGGAAATAGATTTCGTCGCGATAAAACGTAACGAAAAGCTTTATATTCAGGTTTCGGATAACATTTCGGATCCGACGACTTTTGAAAGAGAAGCTTCGCCCCTTCTTCAGATCAAAGACGCATATCCGAAAACAGTAATCGCGCGTACGCGCCGTGAGCAATATGATTATGAGGGTATAACAATTATCGATATTGCCGACTGGTTAAATAAAATGTAAAATAAAAAACGGAAGCGGTCAGGCTATTTGAAACGCCTTTAGCTTTCGTTTTTTGTTTTTAAATTTTTATTTCCCAAAATTGAAAAATTTTCGTTTTTGGGAAGGGGAAGTTTTTTTATTGTGGCTTGCGGCGGGGCGGGTTATATATCGCTTATGCCTAGAAGATAGTCGGAAGTCACGTTAAAAAACGTCGCTAGCTTGATTATATAGCTCGCTTTCGGCTCGTTCACGCCGCGTTCCCAGTAGTCGATCGCTTTTTGACTTACTCCGATTTTCTCGGCAAGCGCCTGCTGAGACATATTCTTTTCGATTCTTAACGTTTTGATTATCTCGCCCATCATTATTGCATATTCTAGCAGAATTCTTCTTAAAACACTTTACAAAGAAGAAATCTTCTGATATAATCGTAGATAACAGAAGAAAACTTCTTGAAAACCGCACAAAAAATAGCTTTTATAAAAATGTGCGTATAAAAATTTGATTTTATACATTGACTATTTTGAAAACTGTATGCGCAGGCGAGAAGTGAGGAGAGTTTTAAGATGTTCAGTAATATAGGCGGTAAAATAAAAGCGTTGGCGGTGGTAATTTCTGTTCTGGGTATTGCCGCTTCCGTTATTTGCGGTGGAGTTATGGCAGCTAAAAATGCTTTGTATGGAGTGCTTATTATAGTATTCGGGTCTCTCGGTTCCTGGTTGTCGTGTTTAACGTTATACGGGTTCGGGCAACTGGTTGAAAATTCCGATAAAATTGTTGAAAAATTAGATCGGACATCAAATGGTGACGAGATAAGATAATTCGAATCAATATTAAAGACGAATAAAGAAATATAAAACGACGCCCCCGAGGACGGTTTTTGAAAAACCGTCCTCGGGGGCTTATTGCTTTTATAAAAAAGACAGAAAGATAAATACAATCGAAATTGCTCAAAGGTGGATATAATCGCCCAATTTGGTGGCATAATTGGGCGAATCGTCAGGAGAGTGGGCTGTATGAGAAACTTCGGTTTGGAAAAAATAAAAGGGTATCATCAGGTGGAACAGTGAATTTGTGTAAAAGCGGGCGAACACTGTTCGCCCACTACTTTTTTTTTGATGTGTGATGAAGTCTAAAATGGTTGATAATCGACTTATAGGTAGGCTTTTGCTTCTCGATTGTCCTCTTCCGTCTTTTGCCTGTAAACAGGCAAAATCCACCTTCCCCGCTCGGGGAAGGCAAGAAATAATGTTTGCAAAAATACTATTGTAAATCTTACATAAAGTAGGGGCGATCAGCGATCGCCCGTTTGCGAGTAGTTTGTTTTAAAAAAAGAGTAATGAAACCTAAAATGGTTGATAATCGACTTATAGGTGGGCTTTTGCTACTTATTTTTTATTTTGGTAGTCCTCTTCCACCGCAAGCGGTCCCCCTTCTCCAAAGGGAGAAGGCTTTCTGTCCTCTTTCGTCTTTTGCGCGGTTGTTCTGCTATAAATATTCTATTAAAGCGTTACGCAGAAGGAGATGGTGTGGTCGTCTTTTTTGGTTGCCGTTACTGTGCCTTTGTGGAGCTCGGCTATGGCTTTTACTACAGAAAGACCTATTCCGTGTCCGCCGGCGGAGCTGTTTCTTGAGGCGTCGGGGCGGTAAAAACGCTCGAAAAGTAAATCTAAATTGCCTTCGGGAAGATTCGCCGTAGTATTTTCTACGGTGATTTTTTTATATTTACCCGCTTTTTTGAGCGAGAAATGGATTTTTCCGTTATCGTCGGAGTATTTGATTGCATTGTCCATAAGCAGGGAAATCATTTCTTTTATCATTCCCATATCGCCGTTTAAGGATAAATCGGGCGCAATTTCCGTCGTCAGTTCCTTGTTTTCTGCTTTTGCAACCACAAAATAGCCTTTCAATTTTTCTTCGCAGATTTCCGAAAGCGAAAATTCGGAAAAGCCTAGTTTTTTGTCCTCTTCGTCGATTTTCGAGAGGAAAACCAGCTTGTTTGTGAGCGCGGTGAGCTCCTTAACCTGTTCTTTTATCGTTTTCGTCCATTCGTTTTCGCCCGAATCGAACTCTAAAACGTCGCAGCTCGCGCCGATGACGGTAAGAGGAGTTTTCAGTTCGTGGCTCGCGTCGGTAATGAAGCGTTTCTGCTTTTTGTAGCTCTCGGCAATCGGCTTCATAACCGCGCCCGAAAGGATGATTTATAAGTGCGAAAACGACGATAAGTCCCGCAACGCTTATAAGAATGCTTGCCTGTAAAAAATCGCGGAAAGTGGAGAGATCTCTCGAGCAATCGAGGAAAACGTAGGCTTTTCTGCCGTCCGTAAAGCTTACCAGCTTATAGCGGTAATCGGAGATTTTTCCTTCGGTTTTTGCTTTTTCGAGGAGGTTTTCGGCATAAGATTTTGCCGTTTCGTCGTCTATCGCGGCGATATTCTCGGTATCGACAAGTTCTATCGCCGTTCCTGCGGAGTCGAGAATCGCCGTGAAATATCTCGTTTCAAACGGGGCTTCGGGGGAGTGTATTCTGTCGTTCGGTGAAGCGGGCTTGTTTGTCGGAGTGTTGCCGTCGTCTGTATTTCCGCCGTTTTGTTCGCCGTTCGGGTCGCCCTTCGGCGGTTCTTTTGACGGGTCCTTGGATGGGTCGTCTATGCCGCCGTCGGGCTTATTTTGCGGAAATCTGCCGTTGTTTTCGGCGATAAGCTCGATTTTCGCTTTGGCGGAATCTGTTATGTCGGAGTAGTTTTTTATGTTTATGATTCCGATTATCGCCGACAAAACGAGGGTTGTCGCGACCATTGCGGAAACGATGAATTTTATTCTGAGTTTTTTAAGCATTTTCGTCCTCCAGCATATAGCCGACGTTCCTTACGACCTTTATATTTACCTTGGAATCGAGTTTTTTGAGCTTTTTTCTCAAATATGAAATGTACGTCCACACCACGTTGATTTCGGTTTCGCTGTCGAACCCCCATATTCTGTCCATAAGCTTTTCGGGCGAAAATACTGTGGAGGGGTTGAGCATAAACCCTTCCATAATTTGAAATTCCTTGGAAGTGAGCGGCAAAGAGCCTTTCGGAGTCGAAAGCTCGAAGCGATCCCTGTCAAGCGATAAATCGCGGAAACGCAGAGTGTTATCCTTAACCTCTCCCGACCTTCTCGTTATCGAGCGTATTCTCGCGAGCAGTTCCTCGCTCGCGAACGGCTTGGTGAGATAATCGTCCGCGCCGAGGTCGAGTCCTTTAACCTTGTCGTCGATTTCGGTTTTCGCCGTTAAAATAAGCACGGGAACGGACTTGCCTTTTTCGCGTATCTCCTTAAGCACGGCAAGCCCGTCCTTTTTCGGCATCATTATATCGAGAATAACGGCGTCGTAAGCGGCTTCGTCGGAAAGAATGTAATCGAGCGCGTCCTCTCCGTTATAAACGGCGTCGACAGAGTAGTTATTTCGTTTCAGAATCGCCGTAAGCGCGTTGGAAAGGGGCTTTTCGTCTTCGCATAAAAGCAGTTTCATATCTTTTCTCCTTATTCTACATTTCGACATTCGACTTTTAACTTTCGATATTTGACTTTTAATATAATGATAGCGTGCAAACCTTAAACGAAATTTAAAAAACGCGCGGAAAAATCGATGATTTTTCCGCGCGTAAATTTAACCGAGCTGATTTTCGGCAACCTTTGCCGTTTTCAAAAAGCTGCGAACGCTTTCTATCGCGCTCTGACATGCGGAAAGCTGGGAATAAGTTTCGCCGATGCAAAGCGTAAGCTTGTGGTCGTTTCTGAGCTTGAAGAAATATCTGCCTTTTTTGTCGCTGTCGATAATGAAATTACCCGCTTCGGCGTTTTTGGCGATATTGTCGATAGCCTCTTTTGCAGAAGCGTAAGAGGAATAGGACTCGCTGCTTAGAAGAAGCTCGCCGTTCGAGGCGCGGAGCTGAGCCATAAACATATCGTCCACGGGTGTAATCACCCATTTGCCGCTGTATTTCTTGGTTTGCGCGTCTTTTTCGGGCGCGGGAACGTATTTTATGATCGTTATGTCCTTTTCGACGCCTTCCGCGACGGGCGAATCGACGAATTTTTTAACCGATTCGATCGATTTAAGACACGCCGATTTGTTCGGGTACGTCTCGCCGACGCACAAAAATCTGTTCTGACTTGTTTTAAGCTTGAAATAATAATTGCTCTTTTTGTCGCGGTAATAGGTGAAATTCTCGCTTATCGCGGCGTTTTTCTGTATCGTTCCGATACCTTTTTTTGCACCGTCGGGGGTGGAGTAGGTTTCGCTCGTGAGCATAAGCTCCTTATTGTTCGCGTAAAGATACGCGACGAACTCGCCCTCGCCCTTTTCCTTGATTACCCATTTGCCTACGGCTTTTTTCGCCGCGGGAGCTTTCTCCTCGGGCTTTGCGCTTGCCTTTTTCGCTTTTTCGTCGGGCTTAGCACCCGCCGTTGCTGCTTTTACGTCGGGTTTTGCGCCCGCCTTTTTCTCTGCCATTTCGTTTTCCTCCTTATCTTTTGCGTCAGCCACGGCATTTTCGTCCGCAATGTCGTCTATTTTAAGTTGGCGGATTTCGTTTTCCGCAGCTTCCGGGTTTTTGTTTGTTTCGGGTTTGCCGTCAACCGAATTATTACGATCCGTACGGTTGTTTTTCCGTGATTTTTCCGATTTTTTTGCTTTGTCGTTCTTTTGCGTTGGCGCTTCGTCGGGCTTGATTTCCTGCTTTTCTTCGGCTTTGTTCTCCCGAGCGGTCTCGTTTTCTACGTCCTTTTCGTGGGGTTTAAGCGGCGGGAGCTCCGTCCTTAAAACGCCGTAGTAGCCTTTTTCGCCTTTGAGCCAGTCCATTTCGGTTTTTTCAAACTCGGGGCGCATGCCGTCTCCTATGCTGACGTCCTCACGGTCGTCGTTTTCGATGGGGACTTCCTCGAGCATCTTGGCGTACTCCGCGTCCCGTTTTATCCGCGCGTTTTTCGCCGAAATCGAAATCAAAACGATAACGAGCGCGATTATCGCGGCGGCGGCGATACATACTATGACGATGTTGTCCGCCAGAAATTTTAATATTGCTTCCACAAATTCTCCTTTTAAAAAGATATGTCGCGTTTTTTTTGAGGCGACCTTTCGTTTCGGGCTGATTTTCACCCGTTTCGTGCTTATTATACAACTATTTTTCCTTGCTGTCAAGATTATTGCCGAGGGGCTGTTTTTGTTGCCGAAATTTAAGAAATATGATACAATAAAAGGACAAAATCCAAGGATATAACAGGCAACTATGATTCTCTTTTTCGATACCGAAACGACGGGGCTTATCCCCGGGCGGATAATTCAGCTTTCTTACATAATGCAGAGCGAAACGGAAACGAAAGCTAAAAACTTCTTTTTCGCCGTTTCTTATATCGAGCCGTCGGCGATTGCCGTTCACGGCTTCACGCCCGAAAAGCTTGCGGTTTTGTCGAACGGACATACTTTTTCGACCGACACGGAAGAGATTTACGACGACTTTTTGTCGGCGGACCTTATCGTCGCGCATAACGTGAAGTTCGATATCGGCTTTATGATCGCTGAATTTTGCTATCAGGACAGGCGTTTCCGCTACAAGCAGGAATTCGATACGATGAAGTTTTTCACCGAAATAATGAAGCTTCCCCGCGAAAACCACAAAGGGTATAAATACCCGAAACTCTCCGAACTCGTGGAATTTTTGGACCTTTATCCTTACGACGTAACGCGCAAGACCGACGAACTCTTTTCGATAAATTCCGTCGGCGGGCACGACGCGAGATACGATACCGCCGCGCTTTATCTCGCTTTCAACGAGGGCGCGAGAAGATACGCCGAGCTTAACGAAATAAAGCAAAAATACATAGCGGGCGAGCAGTGCGATTAAACGCAAAATGTGCCGTTAATCGACTTATAGCCCCGTTTTTGCAAAAATAAAAGCTTCTCCGCAGTTTTTCGGGGAAGCTTTTTTGTGAGTTGTAAAATTAAACGAGTTTTTTGCCGAAGAACATAAACACGCCGTCGATTATCATTAAAACGCCGATGATAATGCGGAATGTGTTCATTGTCTGCCATTTGGATACTATAAGCAAGACACCGAGAACTATCGTAAATACAGCCGAAAGAAGGGCGATGAAGTTTATCTTTGTAAATCTGAGGCTTGCGATAAGCTCGATAAGACCTTTTGCAACAAGGATAATACCTATTACGAGAAGAATCAGTTCGACAAATAAAAATCCGCCTAAGATAATGAGCGCGCCGATCGCTGCGGTTATAACGCCGTAAATAAGATCGCCTTTCAAAATCGCGAGAACGCCGATGACGATTGCGATTATACCGACGACGAGCATTGCGTATTTAAGAAGCTCTTCGCTTGTGAAAATGCAGAGCATTGCGCCGAGTACGATGTAAATAAGCGCGGAAATAAGAAGGTTCTTATCTTCCGTAGAGCGTATTCTTTTAACTTTTGTTTTGTCTTTTTTTGCCATTGTTTTTCTCCTTTTCGCTAGTCCCGCTTAAATTTAAAAAGCGAAAACGCACGAATATTTTTTAAATTTTAAAGTTTTTATTTCAAAAAGCCTTCGACAATTTTTTCTTCGGCTTCTTTTTCCGTTAAGCCCAGCGAGGTGAGCTTTATGAGCTGTTCGCCCGCGATTTTGCCTATCGCCGCCTCGTGAATAAGGCTCGCGTCGATGTTGTTTGCGTTAAGTTCGGGTTTTGCGGTGACCGTTCCGTTATCCATTATTATCGCGTCGCATTCGGTGTGCCCCGAGCACTTGTTGTTTCCGTCCATACAGGAAACGTATTTCTGGTGGGAATCGTCTTTGGCGATAGACCTCGAAATAACGTGCGCACCCGAATTTTTGCCGTTAAGCGCAACGCGGAAGTTGGTTTCGGCGTACTGCTTGCCGTGGGTCATTATCTTTTCGTGAATGATAAGCGTGGCGTTGTCCTTTAAAACGGCTTCGGTTTTTCTTATCGCGGAGTCAACGCCCTTTATCTGCACCATTTCCATCTCGCAGTAGGAATTTTCGTCCATCT
>ERZ808278.1399-NODE-1399-length-10202-cov-4.869912_pt1 | contig 10202 bp, 2 predicted proteins | sample MGYA00521239_ERZ808278 | MGnify/ENA primary metagenome ERZ808278 (study PRJEB31516, sample SAMN03275600) | gut metagenome | biome: mammalia-associated habitat; material: feces | host: Papio cynocephalus | place: Kenya | collected 2012-07-17 ... | reverse complement strand
ACACTGACGCCCTAATGGGCTGATTAAACAATTAAGAATTTGTAAGTTTGAAAATTGGAATGCCACGTTTCTGAGGCGGTGGCTATACCTTGACTTTCGAAAGACGGTGCAAAGATAATACGGGAATGGGCGTTTTGCAACGATTCAAATCAATGAAATGCAAGTACTATATCGATTTAAATCGATAAAATCGAAATAATTGCTTGATAATGAGTAGTATATAATCTCATGTTTTGCGCTGTAAAAATGTTTTTGAAAGTGCTTTTTTATGGAATTATTTACGCAATTGTGTTACTCGGCGATTGATTTCGTCTTCAAAATTTGCGATTTTGTTCATCGTTCTCCAAAGACTATTCGGAGAAACAATCCAACCGACAATAGGTGTGAGCATATCGGCGAGCATTGGCAAACTATGCCACCTGCCTGGCCATAGTTCGCCAATACGTTCTCGCGCTTTGATTTCGACCACGATACGAACATAATCGTCTTTGATGAAGAAGTCTGTTTGTGCCATTGTTGTTTCTTCCAAGATGGCGAATTGCTTTACAAGATTGGTGATGATACGCTCTTGTTGCTCCAAGAGGTTGCGCATTTGGGTTGTGTTGTCCTGCCATTGTTGCAAGATAGAACTGGTGGAGTTTGTCTTCATACACTTAAGTTTTTAGTTGTTAATATATACAGAAAACCGCACCCTCGTTAGTGAAGGTGCGGTATTTTTGTTGCTTGAAAGTATATAAAAACTATCTATTCATCAAAAGAACTATCTGAAACGTATAACTTGTACACAATCATAGTGACAAAACAACACAGACAATGTTTAAAAAGTTTTTTCACAACTATTCTTCTGTACGAACCTGATTCTTATATAAAATGTCAAATTGAATATCATTTTGCCGTTTCCAATGTATAGGAATGGCATTATCTTGATTCCAATCAAAACTAACAAATTCACACTTGAGGCATTTGGGGCGTTTCCCAGATACTTGTATGCGTCTAATGTATTGACCATAATCCCCTTTACAAAAATAAAAATGTAAAGTTGGACGTTCTGATGTTATTACCCATATTCCTTTATCTTGAGTGTTTATTCGATGATATTCTATCAGTTTATCCACCACCTCCTGTGTTGCAGGAACAAAATCGTTATCCCAATAAAATAATCGTCCATTGCGTTCCTGATATTCGGAAGGTAAATGTCCCCAATGTAGAGAATATGGCGGATGCTTAAAATCTTTTGAAGTAAAGGGCAGTAGTATCACACATAATGTACAGGAATCATAATCTTCGACTATTATCTTAGCCCCCCTTGCATTACAGAATCTTCCTGGATTTCGAGAGAAGTCAGCAATGGCAATATGAATGGGGTCTTTGTATCTATGTGCCAGATACTTGTGCGATGTGCAACTTGTACATACTCCCATAACAAGCACAATAGCAATATTACACAAGCAACGTCTAAAAGCGGATTGGTTTTCCATAGTTATGTAAAATGATCATAATTATTTGTGGATAACCCATTTGCAACGTGTTTTTGGCATTTCTATCAGGCTCTGATGGAGTTGTTGCAACACCTTTGTTGAGGGCATGACCATGTGTGTGAATGTATTTCAATACATTATTTTGTTCTGTATCTATCAGATTTGGATACGTTTTGCTCTCGCTGATGGTGTTGTCAGTATATTTATTGATGTGGAACATCTTCTGTCCCGTCTTTTTGTCTTCATAGAGATATGCAGATATTTCACATCCTGCTATTTCATCTAATATGATCATAAAATCGTACAATTGTTTTTCTGTCAATTGCCCATCGCCTCCTACATGGTAGGCAATCCCTTTTTTGAGACTTATTCCATCGTGTAAGATTCCTTTTGCTATCTGATTAGAATTGCCTCTATGGTCGGAGTAGTATTTAGGATTGCCGTTTTTGTCGGTTCGCTGGACATATTTACCGGTTTTGGGATCTTTCCTAAATTTGCCCACTTGGTCGTGGTCGTCATCCGTTTTGCGTTCCAAATAAACTTTGCCGTCTTTTCTATCGTACCTATATACATCTAATCCATATGGATCTATATGGTTTATAGGATTCCAATTACAGTACGCATAAGATGATAATTTCGGGTATTCATCTAATAGAGGATCAGGTGACATCCAAATCCCGAGTAGAGACAAATAGTATCTTGCCCCGAAATAATCATATCCAGTCTCGGAATCTCGCTCTTTGCCCGTAAATTTGAAACGCTCATCATATTCAGAGACTTGTTGGTTCTCCCATAACTCGCCAAAGGGCATATAGTGGAGATATTGCACAACCTGCCCCCTATCGCTCGTTATCCACGTGGCAGAACCAAGGTGGTCTGGATGATAATAAAATACACCATCATCCGTCATACCACCATCGTCCTCATGACTATGACCACCAAAAACAGTCCACAACATATCCTCGCCATGCAATCCTTGAATCGAACTGATATACGGACCATAAGACACTATCGGCAAGTTACTGCCGTCGGCTTGTATGTACTGATAATCGCCTTCCATATCTTGATGATCAGGTTCTATAATGGTAGTTGTGTGCAACCATAGCGAATCTGCCGTAGCAAGTTCGTCTTCTGCATCAACAGACGGATCTTCCAACTCCCAATAATCCCCTAATCGGGAGGCTATCCGTTGGCTGCCATTGTAGTAATGTTTGGTATATCCCTGCGGAGTAACAACCATATACGGATTGACATACAGCGTCGCATCATCAAAATACGCTGTATATGACGGATAACCCGCGTTATGCTGGTCTTCTACAACAGACCCCGTAATTTTATACGCCCTGTTGCCCTGTGCATCATACGCATAATACCCGCAATACTCATTACCAAATGCGGCAGCCAGTTGTCCTGCCTCGTTCCATACGTGACGGCGGAACTGCTCCGTATAGGGGCGACCGATATGTGTCAGTTGTCCGTTCCAATCCCAACGGAACATCATAATATCCTCTTCGGTTGACGAATATGCCATTTGAGGCTGGTGTGAATAGAATGCAGAATTATTGTAGCCTTGTGTGTAGCCAAATGTAATGTCGGTACCTGTCTCAGGGCTGTATTTGGTATCAACCACCCCCGAAGGACTATACGCCATCGTGTAATCGTAATTCCCGACAAAGGAATTTCTTTGGGCGGCATCAATGAGACGATACTGGTTGTCGTATGTGTAAGTAACCATATACTCCCCGCCCATATTGTCATAAGGCGGAGCGTCTTGCTCTATCTGCGTAATGTTTCCCACATTATCATAGTGATAGGAAATATCTTGCAGATAGTCATTGTTTTCATCCCGCAAACTGCGTGCAACAGTCCACCTGCGCACCTCGTCGTATGCAATGTCACTTGTCAGACCATTGCCGTATTGGATATATATCGGGGCATCGTACTCGTCATAATCAATACTTTGGATATACGGCGCAGAGGCATTGCCATCCACATAATGGAGCAAGCCGTTGCTATAATGGTAGTTTACTATTTCGCCATCAGGGTAAGTGATTTGCTGCATACGACCGAAGGCATCGTAACTGAAATGCGTGGCAAAGCGATAGGCGGTCAGTTCGGTTGGAATAACAATGGTGCGTTCCGAGAGAGAGATATTGCCCATAGCATCATACTCCATTCGTTCTGTGCCTGTCACATCTTGCACCATAGCAAGCCGTCCCACAGAGTCGTATGTATAATACACATCATTCTGTGGGTACTGCGGGTAGTGAACATGCACAAGACGGGTGTAATCATACTCGTATGCAGTTTGTTCGCCACGGTTGAGTTGTAGGTTTGTAGCGGAAGCAATTATATTCCCTGCTGCGTCATAGGTCCAACGAGTAGTACCAGCGTCAGGGTGCACGCGCTTGGTCCTGCGACCAAAACCGTCATACGTATGCGTAGTGGTCAGCCCGTCGGGGTCAGTGGATTGCAATAATTGTCCCAATGGGTCATACTTAAAAGATGTAGTGGCACCATCTGGAGCAATACTTGTGGTCAGCCACCCTTGCGGGGAGGTATATTGCTGCCACTCGTTGCCGTTCTCGTCTGCGCGATTCTGCAACAGACGCTTATGACCAAAGGCATCATAGCCGATTTCATACCATGTATCAGAGATAACACCATCCGCCCACGACATCGAAACTGGACGGTCCATCACATCATAGTCTGTTTGAGTGATGAGGTCGAGATTATGGGTGTGGTAGGTCCGCACGAGGCTGTCTGCCCACACATTCGCATACGTGGTTATGGCGCGTCCGAAACAATCACGGGTAGTACGGTTGCTTACCACAAAACGGGAACCCCGCTTGTCAAACCGCTGCACCATATCACCCCGCGCATCGCAGAAAGTACGGTGGAATATCTTGTCACCTCCTCCATCCATAGAGACATCTATATAAGACAGATTGTTATTTTGCGGAACATAGTTGTATTCTATATTCCCCAACGGAGAAGAAAGAGAAACCAAACGCCCTAACGTATCATATTCGTATTCCATTTTATTTCCGGACGGGTCTGTCACATAGTATGGCAGTTGCAGGAACTTGTCATACCTCATTTGCTGTGTCCTTCCCCATTGGTCTGCAACCCGCACAGGCAGTGTATGGCTGTATGCATCATACTGTACCGTTGTGAATGCCCGTTCTCCCTTGTAGTTGGCAGGGAAAGCAACGCTGTCAGGAAGACCGAACGCATCGTAGTGGTAGTTGGTGGTGTTTGTGCGGTTATTGAGCAGGTCGGTACGCCTTACCTCTACCGGTTGTCCCTTTTGGTAAGCCACTTGTACCTCGCGTGTCGGCGTGCCATTGCTATAGACCATCATCTTGGCGGGAGAAGATACGAGGTTATAGGTCTTGATATTGGTGGAATCATATTCTATCGTAGCGCGCAGGTCGTCATCTGTCAGAATAGAATCTCCCATATTGACATACTCGCGGACATTGTGGTACTTGTCGTACTCATACCGTTTGGCAGTCACGATTCTGTCTTCACCACCCTCATAGTAGCGGGTATAATGCACCTCTTTGCCTATTCGGATAGAAGCATCTGCGCACAGATTGTCAGCGGGGGAAAAGGTGGAATCCACATACCACGTACCTATCTCGTATTCATGGAAAAGGCGGTCTTCGGCATCGGACAAACCCTCGTAGGTCAGTTTCCCGTGCTCCACAAAGTCGGTATTGTTGTAACGGCGTACCACTTTCCGATAGGTTGCATGCGGAGTGGTTTCTGTATTAATGTCGTGAGTAGTGGTAGCCCCATAGCCCAGGAACTGCCGCTCTGCATAGTCATAATGCGGGTCTGCGTAGTCAAACTGCTGCATCATCGTGTCACATCCGAGGACAGGGTGCGCATACGGGTCGATATTGCACATCTTGGTCATCAGCCACTGCCTGCCGCGCCGTTCCGCAGTGGGGACGGACAACTCATAATCAATATGGAACTGCTGTCCCGTCGGATTAGTGACGGTTCGGAGAAGACGGTTCTTCCCTGTTTGGTTGTACCGGATATGTATGCCGTCTCCTGCCGCCCACACCAAATCAGGCAAGCCGTCACCGTTCATATCTATCAGGTCGTGCGTGCCCTGCGTAGTAGCCTTGCCCTTGGGAGAACCGTTGGCACCGATACATATCTTCACGAACCATATAGGGACACCTCCTGTAATACCTATGTGTGTGTTCCAATTGAATGTCTTGCTGCATTGCATCTGTCCGCCGCTGACAGAGGTCTGTTGCTGAAGTCCCTGTGCCGACATCAGCATTATCAGCACTCCGTCGTCTGTCTGCTTCACCACATCGGGAATACCGTCACCGTTCATATCTATCAAACGGGTGCTCAACTTGTTTTCAGACCAGTTCATATCCGCACCAAAAGCAAGACTTACCTGAAATTTGCTGGTTAAGGTTGGCTGCTCCGTGCCCAAGATGTTTTTGGTGATTTCCATAATATCACCCCAACCGTAATCATTTCCTACTCCCGCACTGCCTCCCCAGCAAGTGCTCTTGTTGAGGTCTATCTCCGACAAATCAGCCAACGTTACGGCAGAGGTGAAATCATAGCCGATATTCAGGCAGGCGGAAATGGTGTTTTGTTTCGTGTCTTTCACCAGTTTGTCGGGCAGTCCGTCACCGTTGATGTCTATGTATGCTATCGTGGCACCGCTTTCCGAGGAGGTTGCATTGCCACTGACACTGCCGCTCACATGGGTAAGGAACTTGCCGTCTTTGACATTCACTCCGGGGGCTTTCACTGCATACGCATAGTTACCCGAGAGAGAACCGCCGTTGGAGACGGTATGATTGCTGTACATCTCTGTCGCCAGACTCTTGTTTTCTCCCAAACCGCCCCACGGATTGGTGTATTGGATAGAGGCGGAACGTACCACATCGGGATAACCGTCACCGTTCATATCCATAAAGTCGGTAGTGACAGTGTAGTCCGATTGCGAATGGGTATAGCCTCCGCCGACATCACCTGCTCCGGGAAGAGAGATACCCGCCCCGATATTTACATTCCACTGTGTGGTCTTGCTCACCTTGCGTACTGCCGTAGCGCGCTGCCCGTCGGGAAAGACAGGAACATCACTGTCAAACTCGACATCGTCGCTACTGCCTGAAGAACGTGCCTTTCTTTGCGTACTCTCGTTTTCCGTTTCCATACGCGCCAACTCCTGTTCGGTGTCCCGAGTGTTGGACAGCAGTTCCCGTCCGTTGCGTGCCACATGCCCATACGCTTCCCAACGGTATTGGCTGGCATCGGGTGTCATCTGAATCCACGCATTATCCAGCGGGTTGTACAGATTGCGTGTACTGAAAGCGTCATCCAAGCCCCCAGGTTGCAGCAGTTGGGCGGTGTCGGATGCCGTAAAAGTGATGGACTGACAGAAAGCGGCACTGTCCGCAGGGGCTGTCTGTGCATACGTGACGGCTGTATTAACCAACGAACTGATTCGTATCGCATCCACAGCCGAGGTATTGTTGTACCCGAATTGTCCCCAACCGCGATACAGAGGTCCGAACAGATGGTAGTAGGTGGAATCCAATTGCACATCCCGCGTAAACACCATTTGCGGTGTGAGCCACCGGCTGAACGGGGGATTGGAGGCACTCTGTTGCGCAGGAGTAAACGTGAGTTGGGGTCTGACCTCTATCTGCCCCAGATTATCCTGTGAATATAAAGCCAATGATACCGAAGCCTCACCAGGATATGAGAAAGTCCGCCGGCAACGGGACACGGATGCATTGACAGCCACGCTGTCTATGGTACGACCGTCCAATAAAATCCGCAGAACGGCACTCTTGTCAGACTGGCACATAATGTCTGCATCCAGCGCAATACTGCCTGCCTCGTCGGTTTGGAAGACCTCATCGGAAGAACATATAAAATCATCCGCAGAAGAATAGGACGTTCCGTCGCTATACGTGAACTCCTGGTTCCAACGGACATTGTCGTAGTTATGTGTGCGGACAGACCTTACATGGAAGAAAAAGACATCGCCTTTCTTCACACTGAGGTCGGTATATGTCTTTTCCTTTACCGCATAATCATTTTCGGTGATACGGTAGGTGTCAAGAATCGTACTGCGTTGCGAATGTAGCGTATGGGCACCAGCATCCACCGTCACATCTCTGTCAAGTTGTATCACGCAACGGACCCCGTCTGCCTGACGAGACTGGGAACGTCCGTATCCCGTATCCTGAATCAACTGCAAGGAACTGCGCAAAGTTACCGTACCATCCTTGGGGGCTACCCAAACACGCACTGCATCAATATCAGGGTCTATCTGTTCGGGGCAAATGGTAAGAGTTTGGTGAGCATAATAATGATTGCCATCCCGTACAATACGGACATTGCTATACTGTTGCTTGACACGGTTCTCCCATGCATTATAAGCACTCCATACTGGTGCCCAACATGCATTTTGGTATGCCTCTGATTCATCATAGTGGCAATGGCGGTTCACACAAGCAAAACACTGCTCCGGTTCATTGCGGCAGATTTCTTCACATTCCTCACAATACAGCCGTTGGTCTCTCACACAATCATTACAGGGACTATAGTCACCGCTATCGCCTGCTTCAAGACATGGTTGCACACACTCACTATTATTATCAATAGCACCCACACAATTGTAATCCAATTTGCATTGATTGCAATTGAGAGGGTCAGGATCATTTACACAAATATCCTGACACTCGTCACAAACAAAACAAGTAGGGTTACTATCAATACACTTTTTACAATTATCAATGTCATCTATACAAATATCACGGCAATCGTCACACGGGTTTGCCATACCTTGTAACATTCCATTCAGACAATAAGTGTCCGCACAATAGAGGTACTCGTCTTCATAGCCGTCCAATAAGTAGCCGTAACATTCAGGACAAATGGAGCGACAGTCATTATCGCGCATGCACTCCTTGTAGTTTCTCTCGAAGTCTATATTTTCAGGATATTGCAAATAGGTTTCATACTCACTCCAGCACTCATAGCAGACAAGTTCATAGCCACAATTTTGCAGACAATGTACCACTTTCTGCTCTATGTCGTAGCCATCCTCTTCCGCGACGGCTGCTGTGTCCTCCCGTTGCCGCAAAGCACGCTGTAGATTAAAGGTCGCTAATTGTGAATGTAAGTCTATGTTCTGTACATATTCCCAAATAACCTCCTGACACTCACCGCAATCGTAATAATCCGATTCGCGATTCTCATAGCGTTCAGGTTCAGTACCACAATATCCTAATGAGCAATCGGGCTCACGCATAACGTATGTCGAAACGATGGTGTCTAATTCATAGCATTCAGGAATTACTTTGACCTCGCCATCATAGTAGAAGTTCGTGGCACATTGAGAAGAATCTATCCGAACAGTATCTCCACCGGTGTGTTCCAAGAAATTCTGCTGGCTATTGATTCGGTTGAAATACACTTTGCCGTCTGCTACATAGTCGGGCAACCCGTCTCCGTTGATGTCTGCAAAGTAGTGGGTGGTGTATGTCTCGGAATGAGACATACCGCCGCTCACATTGGCATTTGCGCCAAAAGCCTCCGCACCCGCCTGCAATCCCCATGTATGTGTCTTTGATACATCGGCAGATAACCCCGTGGTGGGAATCCCCGTGTTGATTTCATCACCGAAATAAACCCCGCTATCATCATTTCGTTGCGGACGGAAATAGATATGAGCATCCTTGATATATACTATATCTGTCAACCCGTCACCGTTCATATCCAACAGCATCTGTTCTGTTTTGCTGTCGGACTTGGAGAAATTATAGTTACCTCCCGCACTCAAATTGGTATTCCATACACTCTTGCCAAAACCAACTGCGAGCACACCACCCGCCGACCAACTGTCGCTTTCCGATTTATTCAAGGGTGTATAAGTGGAGTTCGGATAAGGCAATATAGTTTCTTCCGCAGCAAAGATATTCTCAATAGGAGAAGTGTAGTAGTCAAAACGGGTAGTTGTATTGAGTTGGTCACCATAGCCTGACGGAAGAGAACAACCACCATCAGTGGGCCATCTCACATCAAAATAATTGAGGTGGTCCTGTATTTGATTCAGCAGAGAGGATGTCGAACTTTCGTCATAGGATAGCAGGTACCGATGATTCATGTGCCAGCAATAGGCATCATCTCCGGAATTGTTATTCAAAAACGTAACATCTATGTAGCAAAGAATACTATCCGTTTGACGTATGAAACCCAACCGCCCGTCCTTCTGTATGTCTGCACGTTGGTCATAGTGAAAAAACACACGATACGACGGTGTGAGGTCTGTCGTACCATTGGCGGTACGATGACCTGTATAGTAAATGAATTTAGGATATATCTCCTTTTGAGAACTGACCGCATACTCATACCTCATATAGTTGCCATAGAGGTCCACCACCTCCGCCAACGCCCAGTGGGCGATATTGCCGTTGGCATCTTTGAGCACACAATTGGGGTTGGTGTTTTTATCTGCCGCATACTTGCCATAATAGTATGTGGTACCGCTCCTGTCGGTAACCGTCCAGTAATAATCCTTCGGGCTGGTGCCGTGGCGGATGATACGGTCGGCATTCTTCGGGTCACGGGCGATAAACAGCACATTGCCCTTCCGTCGGCTGATTTGCGTGTTGGTCTGATAAGGCAAGCGCAAATCGGGATTGCCGTCTTTCTGTACCAACTGGA
>ERZ808278.1398-NODE-1398-length-10204-cov-12.682432_pt1 | contig 10204 bp, 10 predicted proteins | sample MGYA00521239_ERZ808278 | MGnify/ENA primary metagenome ERZ808278 (study PRJEB31516, sample SAMN03275600) | gut metagenome | biome: mammalia-associated habitat; material: feces | host: Papio cynocephalus | place: Kenya | collected 2012-07-17 ... | reverse complement strand
ATTTCCCCTTGTGTTTGCTTTCTAATTTTTTTTTTTTTTGAAATTTTTTTACATTTTTTTTTTGCAGCGCACAAAAAAACGGGGGGGGAAAAAAAAAGAGCAAAACGATTGACATCGTGGGCGGAGGCATGGTATGATTGTACTATCATGTATGGAGCATTGAGTATAACTACAACGATATTAATGGACGGTGAGCCGGTAGGGCAGGCGCTACTATTGGACATTACGGCGGATTTGCATGCAGGCAAACCGTGGGCGGAAATCGAACGCACGCGGGCGCGGCTGGCTGTATGTGTGGCGGAGTGGCGCATATTGCTAGTGGACGGCACGCAGGCTAGTGGTAACGCATTACCGCAGATGTGGGAATGGTGTAGTGCGCATCGTGTGGATTACCTATTTTGTGCGGATTTGATGCGCACGGCTAGCATGTTCGACGCGTTTTTTCTGGGGTGCGACGGCGCACGGTGGGCGCACATCGACGACGATGAAGCGTATAGGGACGACGCCGGGAGGTACGTGCGGCGTGTGGATAGGGAGGCATGGACGGACCGCAGCGGCACCACGGGGCAACGCTATCGGTATAGCGTATGGACGCGTGCGGAGTGCTGGCGCAAAAATCGGACGAAGGCGCAATCATTGCACGGCGTGGATGTGTATGGACTAGGTGCAATCTATGGCCGCACCACGTGGGCGCAATTATGCGCAGATTTTAGGGCGGACGCTGGGACGGAGTGCGGGCAGATTATGCAGATTTTGGATCATACCGACGCAGCAAACGGCGGCAACTGGCTAGGCAAAACTAAACCGCATGGCTACACGATTAGCGCAATCGGATACCGTGCAATGCAAAAATCATTACCAAAAATCGCGAAAAAAAATCCGCTATCGGCGTGGCAGTATCGGCAATTACGCAGTATGCAATTAATGCGCGGCGGGATATGTTACGCCGCCCAAGACGCAATCGGCGCAGGCGTGCTACCGTTGCACGACGCGGCGATATACGACATCAATAGCAGCTATGGTGCGGTGGCTAGAGATATGCCGACGATATGTGGTGAACTGCAGACGGTGAATACGGCGGAGTGGTGGCACCGTGTACCTGGATATGTATATATCGGTATCGTGGATTATATCGACATGCGCAGCAGGGACGGCGCGGCGATATGGACGCCGCCGCATAGCGACGCACCAAAGGCGGATTATTGCGGACGATTAGCAACGCCGTGGGCGGTGTATGCGGAGGAATTGGATGCGTGGGCAACGATATATGATATTGCAGAGCTATCGTTCGCCACCGTTTTGCGGTGCAAATGCACCGCAGGGGGCGACTATGCGCCGTGGGCGACCGACCTATACAACCGCCGCGGGGAGGCAAAAAAAGCAGGCGATACGGCGACAGCGGTGGCTCTAAAGGGGCAGATTAACGGCGCGCTGGGAAAATTGGCAGCAGGCGACGATTACGGCACCGTGTGGCACGTAATCGGGGATGACGGAATTGTGCATGCGGTGCAACGTGATATTGACAATACGCATGATCCGCGGCGCAAAAAATACAGCGGGAAACACTACCTCCAGGGTGCGTACGTTGCCGCCATGGGGCGCGTACGCTGGATTAATGCAGTACGCGATGCGTGCAACGGTGATATCCGTGCGCATCTATTGTACGGCGATACGGATAGTGCGCTACTAGTCGGCGCACGCATCCGTGCACCGCATGGGGATGCCATGGGGCAATGGCACCATGTGGATACCGTACGTGCGGCGGCAATCATCGGCCGCAAGGCGTACGCATACACGGACGAAGAGGGGCGCATTACGGCGCACGTGCGTGGCATACCGCAGGCGGCATTATATGATCATATCCGCTACAATGGCGGCGACGGTACGGCGGCGTTGGCGTGCGTATCGGCGGCGGCGTTGGTGCCGTCGCGGCTATCATTGTTAGTGCGTGGTGGCCGGTGTGATATTATCGTATACCGTCCGATCGGCGGTGATGCGGCGGTGCAATCTGTTGGCGATATGCAATTTGTTGGCACGGCAGACGGACTGGCGGAATTGTGATTTACACCACAAAGCGGCGTAAAAAGTGTTAAAAAGTAACAGAAAATGTTTCAAAAAAAAATTTTTTATTTTTTTAAAAAAAATGCATTAAAACGATTGCGTTGTTTTGGGGAATATGATATAATATATCTGTCGACAGGACGTGAGAACACGTTGAGACAAGGAGATATAACATTATGGATTTTTATGGTGTATTTGAGCAGGCGGAAATCGGCGCGGGGGAGTCGCGCGGCAACAATGACGTGTACTACATCCGCACGACAAACAAAGACGGTACCGTCATATTGTATCGGTGGTACACAATGCCGGAAACGTGGCATCCAGCGGCAAAAAACGGTATAGGCATGCCGACGCTTGAGGAGCTTGTCCTCGGCGCGCAGATGCGTTCGTTCGAACTTGCCGTCGGTGGCCGACTTGTTGCAAGTGGTGCATACGATGCAGACGACATGACCGACGAGCGGCGGATCAGGACGCTTGCATGGTGGCGCCGTGCAAACCGTGAGGAGGCGTGAAATGAAAAAAAATTACAACGTGAAAATCGAAGATAACGGCGCGGCGTACCTGATTGTAATTAATCCAGGTACGCCAGAGCGGCTGGTGATAGCGGCAGAGCATACGCTGGCGGCGGCGTGGAACCGCATCTATTGGATGTACGCCGTGGAGACGCAAGAGTTTGATTTTGATGGCCGCCCCGTGGCGGATTGGGCGGCAGATTACAGGCGGATGCGCCGGGAGGGGTTGCTGTAATGGCAATCAATCAATACGGCGGCGGCAAAAAAAAGACGGCGGCGGAAATTAAGGCGTACATCATCAAACACGCATCCGCCGCCCCGCGCCTGGGGATTACGGCGGAGAATTATCGCAAACGGATATCGTACATCCGTAACCAAATACGGACGTACGAGGCGACAACGGGGCGCACGGTGGCGCAATCGCCGACAGAATGGATCTATTCCGTTGTCCGATCTGCAGTGCGGTACGGCAACGATTACCGGCCAACGGCGCAAACGGAGGCGGTATTATCACAGACGGCGTACGGATCGCAGGCAATCGCACGCGGCAAGATATCGACGGCGGCGGAGTGGGGCACGTTATCGCAATTATTTATTTCGGTGGATGCGTTTTTATTTGGCGGCGCGACTGGCACGGGTGGGTTGCGCAACAATCCGTACAAATTTTACGATGTCTTTTTTGGCCGGCCGCCGACGGCGGACGAGCTAGCGCAGGCGGCGCGCGGCGAGTTTACGCCGCCGCCTGAAAGCAAAAAAAACGTGCGGCAGATTATCCGTGATTTGCTAGCGTGGTTGGATGATGTCGGCGCACGGCGGCGTGCGCGCAAAGCGTGGGCAGGCGGGGCCGGAGAGGGATACGTCGGCGCAGACGGTGGCTATTAATACGGCGATAATTGCATATATATGCAATCGCAACATATTTTTTTGGAGGTGCCAAAATGGCAAAAAAACAACAATTTGACGGCAAAAAAGGCAACAATGTCACGGCTAGCCTGGTAGGCTATCGCGTGATCGGCGGCGGAAAGTGGTGCAAACTGGTTTGCAAAGCGCGCGGCGAGGACGGCGGGGACATGTGGATTGATGTATTGATGCCGTACGATTACAACGGCGATACGCCAATCTATAACGCAAAAAATCAGGCAATCGGACGCGCCAAAACGGTGACTAGCCGCGACGGCATAACGGCATTAGCGGTATACAGCACGCATTGTTTGGATCCGCAACCGTTCGACGACGACGACGACAAAAAAACGACCACACGATAGTAGTTATACTCCTTATCTTAGCCGCCGACGCATGCGCCGGCGGCTAAAAAATATCTTTCACAATTTTATTCAAAAACGCTTGCATCTATTGAAAAAAAAATGTATAATATTGATGCGGTGGGAGCCACGTGAAAACGCCACCGCATCGGCACCTTGGCGGTGCGTGTGCCACGGCTACACAAACCGCCAAAATTTGCCGCCGCAAGGAGGTGTAGGAATGCAAAAATGAACGGATCGCAAAAAATATTGGATAGCGTAGGCGTTGCGATTGTCGGGGGCGTATCGTCGTTGTGCACCGCCGTCACGCCGGCCGACATTACGATGTGGGTTGGCGTGGTATGCACGGCAATCACAACGCTAGTTACGTGCGCAATTACGGCGTATCGCGCCTGGCGCGACCGCAACAACGACAAAATCGACGCAAAAAAAAGCAAGGAGGTACAAAAAAATGACGGAAACGGAACAAAAAACGACGGCGGAAACGACGACGGAGACGGAGACAACGCCGACGGCAACAACGGCGGCGGAGGAGCTGGCGACGGCAAAAGCAGCGTTTGACGCCAAAATCGCCGACCTCCAGGCAAAACTGGATGCGGCGGAAGCTAAATATATCCGCGATCTAGGCGCATACATGCGCGGCGACACGCCCCCGGCAGGCGGCGGCGAAGACAAAAGCATTGACGCATTAGTCAAAAAATTATCAAAATAAAAAAAAGAGAGGAAACGACAAAAATGGAAACAAAAACGTATGAATTGGCAGCAGGATTGAACGGACGCATTAGTAAAATTAATGCGTACAATGGTGGCATTCCGTTTGGACGATACGACACTTTTCGCCGCGAAACGCTGAAACACGGCGACACGATCGAAAACGTGCTATTGGCGGAGGCGCGAGAGCAGGCGTACGATGCAAAAACGCCAGCAACGGCGGACGATCCAATTGGCGTTGTAGTGGCCACGCAAGAGATCGCCTCGACGAGTTACGGGATCACGATTGACCCGGCGACGATCGACTGGGTGACGGCAGACGACCCGGAGGCGCAGATGTTGGAGGATGCATTTATTGAGACGTTATACCGCGGCCGCAATAAGTCCGTAGACGCCGCGGTGCGCAAAGTGATCCGACCAGACGCCGCCGCGACCGGACAATGGGGCGCCCTGAGCAATGCGCGATTCCAAACGACGATCGACATCACGATGAGCAACGGCATACCATCCGGCGGCGTTGGCGGAGAGGATGCGGCACTAGCAATGATCAACGCGATAAAATCCGCCGCTGCAAAAATGCGCGCGGGATACAACGTGACCAACACCGCAAGCGACGGGAGCGGGCACACAATCACAACGCGCGCGGAGCGCGTGGTAATGATTATGCACAGTGCAACGCGTGCGTATCTGGATGTATACGGATACAGCGGAAGGCCAAACCCTACGGCGGCAGACTATGGCGTCGACGAGATTATCATCGACGACGACATAGAGCTAACCAACAACAACAGCACGGACATGGCATACGCGTATTTGGTGGACGCGCGCGCGATTGGATTATACCTAAAACGAGAAAGTGTGCGCACAAAAGAGATTGAAGGATGCGACAACATGCAAGTATTTTTACACTATCGCATACAATATAATGATGCAAGCAAACTGTTTGCAGTCTGGGAGTGCAACGGCGTTAGTTGATAGGTACGGCGGCGGAGTTTCCGCCGCCGTATAATTATACATTTATACATTTATTTATACATTTTTTTTGAGGTGACATATGGCAACTAGACAATCACGCGCAGACCGCGCGGAGCGGGATTTTGGAAACATCCGCACATCATTATATGATGTGTTCAACGGATTATTTTGCCGTGCCGTAGACATCGATATGCCCGCCGACACGCCCCGCGGGGCGTGGACGGTGGCGGACGTAATAGATACATTATATAGCTATGGTTGCGCCGCATACGATAGGCGCACGGGCGATTTTTTGCCATTCTCGAGCAACACCGGGCGGTACGACCAATACGGGTATCCGATCGGCACGGTGCGTTTGCACGGCGACAACGGTACGACGTATACCACGGACCGCGATAACCTGTATTTGTTTTTTGCGTCGCCGACGCAATCCGCAATTGCCACGTACGTGCGCAAACAGTGCGATGCGTTGGCGGATATTGATATTGCGATAAAACAAAATCTAGACGCAATCAAAACAATCACAATTATCAGCGGACAGGCATCGCCAGCGATTGCACGGAAGGCGGCGGCTATGGATGCACAACGGCGCAAAGGAAACAGTGTTTTTTTGTGGCTAGATGATAGCGGCGACCTGTTGCGCAACACTAATTTGCAATTATACAGCACTGGCGCAACCTACCACGCCGGGGAGTTGCAAGAGCTATACGACCGCAAATACAACGCATTATTGCGCACCGTCGGCATATCCACGCCGACGGAAAAGGCAGAGAGACTGATTACGGCGGAGGCGGAACAACAGGCAGCAGAGAGCGACGCATATATCGATAGTATGATCGCATATTGCAATCAGCAATCGCAACTACAAGGCGCGCCGTTTACATTCCGTCGGCGGCAGAGTACGCCGACGGCGGGAGAGCCGGGAAACGAGCCGCAGGACGACGAGGAGGGCGCAGATAATGGCGACTAAGTATATAACGGCAGGCGGCACGGCGTGGGCGACAGCACGCAACGAGGCGGCTAACGATGTGCGCGTAATGGTGCCGGACCGGTACGATTTTGTAAAAAACAACATAGAAAATATAATTATCGCATGCGTGGACTATATCGGCGGCATGCTATACGGCGCAGATACAATTTTTGCGTATGACGATAGTGCAGAGACTAGCCAAAAAAACGCAACCGCACAGCTATCCGCATGTATCCGATCGGTATGCGGTGCGTACGTATTGCGCAATATAATAGCGATTAATAGCGTGTGCTCCAGAAGCGCAGACAGAGAGATTATAGATATAGAGGACGGCGACGCGGACAACACAACGACAAACGGTACCACGACGGCAACGCAAGGCACGACGACAAACAGCACGCCGACGGTGTCCGACCAACTATACCGCGACAGCAAGGTGGACGCGACCGCAGACACGAGCGTGCAGAGCACGGCGACGACACGGCGTACCACATCGGCGGCAACGCGGATCGACACGATGCGCAAATTGTACGACGGTATCGATACGTACACGCACGGCATAACGGGGGCAATCATGGCGGCGTGTTTTGACGACGATTATCTAGTATACGACTATACGGGGGTGGTGTAATGGCGCAACGATTTTACTTTTTTTCTGGCGGCGGCGCGTTTTTTCGCGGCACAGAGGATATACCTGTATTCATGACGGAACGCGACCGCCGGTTGATATTTACAGCGGACGATATCGCAAATCTTTTTGATACATTCGAACGCAACGACACATTCATTGACACAAACAGCGTAACGATCGCATCAGGCAATTATCGTGCGCAGACAGCCACGCCAACGCGTACGGCGACAATTACAGCGGCGACGGAACCGCTAATCGACCAAATATCGGATGCCGCCGTAATCAGCACAATTACGCGGACATCCGCCGTTTGGGACGATGGCTCAAAATTATTGTACTGGGCAACAGATATACGCACACAAACCGCAAAAAACGATGCAGGCGAACGGCGTTTATTAATTACGTATGATGTGGAGATGTCGATGGAATTTTTACTAGGCTGCAGCGTCGAAAATTATTTGCCAGTCTGCGGCACGGGGAGGGTCGGGTTGATTAACCCCCCCATCGGGCAATACAGGACGGCGGGGGAGTGGTTAGCGAACTACAATATTACGCCAAAAAAACTGCCCCCGGTATCCGGGGGGATGAACCGCGAAGAGGTGCGACCGTGCCCGACGTTAACCGGGAATTTAGTCCCGGGGGAGCGCGACTATACGTATATAATCGTGGGGTCATACGCTAGCGCGTCGGCGGCGAATGCACCATCAACGCCGTTTTGTCTGGAGTACGGGAAAATTGACGGCGACAGCACATACGGGGCGTCAGAATGGTATTTGCTGGCGCTGTTCCAGCACATCAACATCGTTACCGTGCGGTATCAGGATCCAACGACGACGGAAAAAAAAGAAATAAAGCGGGAGTATAACTACACGATCGACAAAATTGTTATCGTGCCGCGCTGGTTGTATCCTGGCACAGCGCCGGAAAATCCTGATATGCGCTATTATATCGGGGATGCGTATCTGGCGCGTCCGCTTGGCGGCGGCAGCAAGGTAACAACAGGACCGTGGGTATACGGGAATCGTATATACAATCGTACGGCGCATCTGTCGCCCGCGTTACGCACATCCGGCTACACGTCCGGCAATTATGCGTTTGCGGTTGGTACGGTCAATACGCGCATCATGTTTGCACCGACGCGCTCGGGGAATAATACGGACGCAGACGACGACGGGCAGTTGTATTGCGCCCCGCACGTGGAAATCAACGCTGCAGAAACAGGCGTATCCATCACGATCGGTGCGGACAATAGCACGGCGACAGACATTGATATTACGGACGACCTGGCGGTGCGCGGGACGGCGACGGCTAGCGCATCACAGCAGCGAGAATCTGACACCGCGCGGCAGCTGTCGCGCATATCCGCAGTCGTCGGCGTCGCCGGTCAGGCCGCAGGGAGCGCGGCCGCGATCGGGTCAGGCAACGTATACGCAGGCGTTACCGGGTTTGTGTCCGCAGGACTGACTGCGTACGACGCCGTGCGCCGCGCGAAAGTCGGTCAGTACACCGTCCCGCAACGCAACGCCGCTACGCTGGATGGAAAATATAACGCAATCCGCGCATTGGGCGGGGTGTGCGTTTGGGAGTATCAAATGCGCGACGACGTCAGCGGCAGCGCCCCACTTGCAGTAAATCCACAGTGTGGGCTGTACGGCTGGGACGGTGACGACGCATACATATCAATTGAGCCCAAAACGCTGCTATCGAATCTGTGCTACGTTGATCATACTGCGTCAAAAGTCAACGTATCGTATTTGCAGATCGCTGGACTTTCCGTATGCGGGGCAGATACGGAATATTCCGCAGACGTCGGCCGGTGGCTAGTTGCCCGTTTGGCCGCTGGCATGCGCCTGTGGGTGTGCGAGGAATCGCTAACAGCTAGCAATTACGGTGACTATACACGACTAATTACCCGCGGAGCGCATTAATGGCACGGCGTGCATATATCGATTTGTCGGCGTTTTGGCGGCGTCCGTCGCTGTGGAAGTACGCACAAAGCGACCGAAGCGACGGGAAAACAACGCAGTGCAAAATGCTAGCACTGCAAGGCTACAACGACGACCCCGCACACCGTGCGCGTGTTTTTATGCGACGCTGGGGCACGGAGTTTGACGACGAGTTTTTTCGCACATTTTGGGATAACCTACACGACGCAGGGCGCGACGATTTGCGACCTGACAAGCACAAATTTGTGGCGGCGTCCAAAAAACGGTGTGCCGCCCTGGTTGATACTTCCGCCGCCGACGATGGTGAGTATGCACCAATTTTACAATTTGTGCCACTAACCCGCGCAGGGCGGCTAAAATCGGTTTTTTCCTATACCCGTACGCACGATATTTTTTTTGACGAATACGTGCCACTAGACAATCGATACATCGGCGACGAAGGGAAAACGATGGCGGAATTATACACGACGATTGACCGCAAACATTACGACAATAAAATAATTTTTTGCGCAAACCGTGTTACGGCGTGCAACCCTATTTTTGATTTTTTTGCCGTTGACCATGTGCCCAAAAAAGGCATCGAGACACGCCAAAACGGCAAATTTGATATATTGACATGGTACAACGCAGGCAATCGTCAACTAGACGTTGACAGCGCAGGCGGCGACCTGTTCGCAGGAACGCCGTACGATGCGTACAACCGCAGCGGCGGCGTTCTAGCCCCCCTTGCCGTGCAATTAGTCAAACCAGACTTTGCGCGGCGTGGCGTGCCATTGTGCGGCGTTGTATGGCGCGGAAAAAGGTACAGCGTTAACGCAGTCAACGACGGCGGCGGCAATGTTGCGTACGTCGTCACCGCCAACGTTCAAAAAATACCGCCGCTAACCGTTTCGGACGTTCCGACCGTCGGCGCATACGTTTTTACAATGTCCGCCGCCCGCAACATCCGCATGCGGTTAGCCGACGCCAAAATTCAAGGCTTGCTATACTATGATAGTGACGCAACAGCGTTTGCGTTGCGTGATTTTGACAAAGCAATTCGCTAGCAACCCGCTAGCGGATCTTTTTTTTGAGAAAAAAAAATTAGAAAGCAAACACAGGGGAAATACAGCGGCTTGCTAATTTTATTAATACCG
>ERZ808278.1394-NODE-1394-length-10232-cov-4.674757_pt1 | contig 10232 bp, 10 predicted proteins | sample MGYA00521239_ERZ808278 | MGnify/ENA primary metagenome ERZ808278 (study PRJEB31516, sample SAMN03275600) | gut metagenome | biome: mammalia-associated habitat; material: feces | host: Papio cynocephalus | place: Kenya | collected 2012-07-17 ... | reverse complement strand
CGCACTTTTCCGTACTCATTTCAATATCAATACCTTACACCATACCCACCCCTGCACCTTTCATTTTCCTGGCCATACAATGTGATTAGTATGTGATTAGTATGTGATTGTACTAATCATTTCGGGTGGATTAGCGGCGGTTGTGACGCTATTTGTTATTCTTTGTTAATGTCTTTTATTGTTTCTGCGCAGGCATTTGCGAATGTGTAAAAGATGTTGTAACTTTGTAGCGGATTAACGTATTCGACTATGACCGACAAACTGACCACAGAGCAGGTAACTGCCGCGCAGCGGCTCATTCAAGGTGCCGCCAACATTGTCATTCTCACCCACATGTCCCCCGACGGAGATGCCATGGGAAGCAGCCTGGGTATGATGCACTACCTGCGCGGCTTGGGCAAATCGGCCGATGTGGTGGTGCCGAACACATTCCCCTCTTTCCTGATGTGGATGCCGGGAGCGCAACAGGTCGTGGTGTACGAGAAGCAGACCGCAGAGGCGGATGCCCTGTTGGATGCGGCAGACCTTATTATATGTACCGACTTCAATGAGCCCAAACGCATAGGCACATTGGGCGACAAGATGCTCACCCTCGCCTGCCCTAAACTGCTGATTGACCACCATTTGCACCCGTCTGACTTTGCCGATGTCATTATCTCCTACTCGGATTCCCCTTCCGCCTGCGAACTCGTGTACAGGCTTATCTATCAACTCTCCGCACTCCACTGCACTCAACCCTCAACTCTCAACCCTCCACTCTCCACTGCACTCAACACTCAACACTCAACCCTCAACTCTCAACTACTATCCCTCGACGCCGCCACATGCCTCTATACGGGCATGATGACCGACACGGGCAACTTCTCTTTCAATTCCAATTACCCCGAGATGTACGAGATTGTCGGGCAGTTGGTGGCGCAGGGTGTGGACAAGGACGCGGTGTACAACGCGGTTTTCAACTCTTATTCCGCCGACCGTATGCGCCTCATGGGCTACTGCCTGTATCAGAAAATGCGCCTCTTCCCCGAGTACCATACCGCCCTTATCTATCTGAGCAGAAAGGAGTTGTATAAGTTCAACTTCCAGTCGGGCGATGCCGAGGGCATCGTCAATCTGCCACTGCAAATCAAGGACGTGTACTACTCCTGCTTCATGCGCGAAGACAAGGTCAACCCCTCCGAAGTCGCGTTGGCTGATGGCTGCAAGAACAAGGTGAAAATTTCCTTGCGCAGTCAGGGCGACAGACCGGTCAACGTCTTTGCACACGAGATTTTCGGCGGAGGCGGACACGCCAATGCCTCGGGAGGTGAGTTCTACGGAGGCATAGCCGATGCCGTCCAGAGGTTCCTCGAAACCTACCGGCAGTATTTCAAAAAACAGGGTTGAAAAAACGACTGTCCTCCCCCGATTGTTTTGTTTGCGCATATCAGCGAAAAGTTGTAACTTTGCACTCCGTAAGAGTTGTGGATATCGGAGTGTGCCGGAGATAGTGAAGTGCAACATCCAATATTTTAATTCAATGATAGTAGAAGCCAGTCCGTACAAAGTTTTTGCGGGGTCTAAGGGCGAGGTGCTCGCTCAGCGTATTTGCGCGCATTTAGGGTGCACGCTTGGTAAAATGAACGTGGCGCGATTCTCTGACGGTGAGTTTGCCGTTAGTTTTGAAGAGTCTGTTCGTGGTCAGTCGGTGTATTTGGTACAGTCCACCTGTCCGAATAGCGACAATCTTATGGAGTTGCTGCTTGCCATTGACGCTGCAAGGCGGGCAAGTGCGTACAAGGTGATAGCCGTAGTGCCTTACTTCGGGTGGGCGCGTCAGGACCGCAAGGACAAGCCCCGCGTGTCGATTGGCGCGAAATTGTGTGCGAATATGCTGCAGGTGGCAGGTGCCGACCGCGTAATCACGGTGGACTTGCACGCTGACCAGATACAGGGTTTCTTCGACATCCCTGTGGACCACTTGTATGGTGCCAATGTGTTGGCTTCCTATGTCGAGGCGCTGCAGTTGGAGAACCTGATTGTGGCGTCACCCGATGTGGGAGGTAGCAAACGGGCTGCCGAATTTGCCAAGAAGTTGCACGCCTGCACAGGCGCGGAGGTGCCTATGGTGATATGCTACAAACATCGTCCGGAAGCCAACCAAGTGTCGGAAATGCGCGTGTTGGGTGACGTCAAGGGCAAGAATGTGGTGATTATCGATGATATTGCCGACACGGCAGGCACCTTGTGCAAAGCCGCAAAAGTGATGAAGGAGGAAGGTGCCCTTTCGGTACGTGCACTGGTCACGCACGGACTGATGTCGGGTGAGGCTTGCAAACGAATCATGGACTCTGAGTTGGAGGAACTGGTATTCACCGATTCCATTCCGTTTGATTCCAGCCGTTGCCCCAAAGTGAAGACGGTATCCTTGGCGGCTCCGATTGCAGAGACCATACTGGCTATTCAGGAACATCGCTCGGTGAGCGAACTGAATATCCACTGATATACATATTAGATATAGTGTGAGAAAAGGACAACTCATAGGATTAGCATGGGGCTTTGCCCTGATGAGTAGTGTAGTAGGGTGCGGCGGAAAGCCGCACTCTGCTACTCAGACTGTGAATGAGCGGGTGCCTTTCTCGGCGGACTCTGCCTATCTGTACATACAGCGGCAGGTGGATTTCGGGGCACGGGTGCCGGGGACTGAGGCACACGCAGAGTGCCGCGATTGGATGGTGGAGCAACTCACGTTGTGGGGATTGCGCGTCGAAGAACAACAGGGTGTAATGCCTGATTATCAGGGTAATATGCAGCCTGTGCGCAATATCGTAGCGCATATTGAGGGAACAGATAAAGGTCAAAAGGCAGTCTTGCTGTGCGCGCACTGGGATTGCCGTCCTTGGTGTGATGAGGAAGAGGACTATGCAGACCGCTTTGAGCCTGTGCCGGGTGCCAACGATGGTGCCAGTGGGGTGGGGGTGTTGATGGAGATAGCGCGGCAGTTGCAGACCTTGCGCACTACTGCCATATTCCCGTCGGTGGATATTGTGCTGTTTGATTGCGAAGATATGGGGACCCCGACCCACTATACGGGGACAGAGAGAGAGAACACGTGGTGCCTTGGCAGTCAGTTGTGGGCAACGCGATACAAGCAGACTGCCAAAGACAAACGTACTGACTATCAGTATGGTATATTGTTGGATATGGTGGGAGACCCCTCTGCCACATTCCCGCAGGAGTACTACTCTATGCACTTTGCACAGTCGTATATGGAGCGCATTTGGCGTATGGCACACTCGTTAGGACACGGGCGGTATTTTACGCGGCAGAGTTCGTACCCCATTGTGGACGACCACTACTATGTGAACACGATAGCAGACATCCCGTGCGTGGATATCATTGATTATAAGGTGAATGTAGAAACAGGATTTCCCGATTGGTGGCATACGCAGCGTGATGATATGCGCAATATCAACAAACAAACATTAAAGGCAGTCGGCGAGACTGTGATGAACGTAATATGCTGGAAATAAAGAATTTACACGCCTCTATAGCAGGCAAAGAGATACTTCGCGGAGTCAATCTGACCATCAATGAGGGCGAGGTACACGCGATAATGGGGCCGAATGGCGCAGGCAAATCGACATTGTCAAATGTGCTGGTGGGCAATCCTGCCTACACGGTGACAGAAGGTGAGGTGACTTTCAACGGAAAGAACTTGTTGGAAATGGCACCCGAAGTACGGGCACGCGAAGGGTTGTTCCTGTCGTTCCAATACCCCGTGGAGATTCCCGGAGTGTCAATGGTGAACTTCCTGCGCACCGCGGTGAACGAGAAACGCCAATACAAGGGTGAGGAACCGCTGTCGGCAACGGAGTTCTTGCGTTTAATGCGCGAGAAGAAAGCCTTGGTCGGCATGGACAACAAACTGACCTCCCGCTCAGTGAACGAAGGATTCTCGGGAGGTGAGAAGAAGCGTAATGAGATATTCCAGATGGCGATGTTGGAGCCCTGCCTGTCCATACTCGACGAGACAGACTCCGGCTTGGATATTGATGCACTGCGCATTGTGGCTGAGGGAGTCAACAAACTCAAGACCCCGCACACGGCATCCATTGTGATTACGCACTATCAGCGTCTGTTGGACTATATCGTGCCCGACTTTGTGCATGTGTTGGCGCATGGGCAGATTGTACGTACCGCAGGCAAAGAGTTGGCTTTGGAGTTGGAGGAGAAGGGCTATGCATTCCTCAACGAGTAGCAACCTACCACTATCCTATAACCAACCACCAACGATTAAGCATTGATTTCATGACGAAAGAGATAATTTTACATAGTGGCGAGACGCGCGAATGGGTACTCATCAACGAGCCCGATGTGGATTGGCATATCGTGCAGGAAGAGGGTTCTACGCTGCGCTTGCACGTGATTTGCCTGCCCGAGACTGCGGCTGACGGTACATGGTGTTCCACAATAGTGGTGGAGCAGAATGGCAAAGGTTGTCATACGGAGTTGTATGGCATGGGAATCGTCCGTGGCAAACAGGAGGTGCATACGCTGACGCGCGTATTGCACAATGTGGGCGGGGGCTATTCCTCGCAGTTGTTCAAATATGTGCTGGATAATGAGTCGCGCGGTTCCTTTAGAGGTGAACTGAAAATACTGCCCGATGCGCAGAAGGTGGAAGCATATCAGACCAACCGCAATATACTCTTGTCGCGCAGTGCCATGATGACCACCGAACCGCAGTTGGAGATATACGCCGACGATGTGAAAGCCAACCATGGGGCTACCACAGGGCAGTTGGACGAGTCTGCGATATTCTATATGCAGCAACGGTGTATAGACAGGGAAACGGCGTACAGACTATTGTTGTGCGCTTTCTTTGATGACGTGGTGCGTGCAGCGTCGGATGAAAAGGTGCAGCAGCAACTAATAGACGCGGTTGATGGCATAATCCAATAGCGTCATCAAACTGTTCTTGTAACGGTTATCGGGGAACATCGCAAGTGCTTCTATGGCACGTCTGCGGTGTTTTTGCATCTCTTGATGGGCATAGCGGATGCCGTCATAACGCAGGACGAACGATTTTATTTCCTGTTCCGCCTCGAAAGCATCAATATGAGGAGCATTCTGCGCCAGCCCTTCTGCCAAATCACGAATAGAATCCGCTTCTTCCTTGCCGGCACGCTGCAGGGATATGAGCAGGGGCAGGGTGGCTTTCCCGTCACGAATGTCATTCATGGTAGGCTTGCCGATATCCTCAATGTCAGAGAAATCAAGCACATCGTCTTTGAGTTGGAAGCATAGCCCGAGTTGCAGTCCGTACTGTCTGAGCGCGGTGATTTGGCGGGAAGTAGCCCCTGAACTGGCAGCACCGGCAGCACTGCAGGCGGCAAAGAGACAGGCGGTTTTCTGTTCGATAATACGCATGTATTGTTGCTCGGAAATCCACATAGACTGTCCTGTATGCAGTTGCAGCAGTTCGCCCGACGAGAGTGCCTCTCCCATCTCGGCTACCGTATTGAGGATGGTAGTGTTGTGCACGCCCGCCAGTATGTCAATCACTTGCGCGAGCATATAATCTCCCACGAGCACGGCAATCTTGTTGCTCCAACGGGTATGTACTGCCTCATTGCCACGGCGCAGAGGGGAATCGTCCACCACATCGTCGTGAATGAGAGAGGCTGTGTGCATCAGTTCCAAAGCCACAGCGGTTTGAATGGTCTTTTCAGTGATACCCCGGCATACGGCAGACGACAGCAATACGAGTATAGGACGCAGTTGTTTGCCGCGCTTGGAGTGGATATAGTCTAATACTTCGGATAGAAGTTTGTTATCGGATTGGAGAGCATCCGCAAAGGCTTGTTCGTACTGTCGAAACTCTTGTTGTATGGGTTTGCGAATCTCCTGTATAGTATCCATGTGCATTACCAATCTATGGAAGTTAAATATCCGCGATACACATCGCTGAATGTTTCTGTAAATGACTGACCTCCAATGAGATAGATGTTGTTGTGCGCATCTGTTACGGCGGTCTGTTTCTGGCGTTGTCCGTAGGTGTCGGGCAGGTGGTTGTGGGCTGTATCGGGTACGTACCAATTCATACCCTCATCATCGGAGAAGAGCATGGATGTACGCCATGTGAGGTCGTTGTCTATACCGCCGAACATAACCAGATGGTTGTCATATTGTATTACCGATATGCCTGTAAGAGAATGAAAATCAGGTTGTTCGATAGAGAAATTCTTGATTCTGTAGCCTGCTGACATCTCATACTCGAGGTTCCAGCGGGTGTTGAGCGGAGTGCCGTCTTCGGCCCGTCCGCCTATAATCATAGCACGCGGACGCTCACTGCTGGCTGCAAACGAGAGGGCTGCGAAGTCGCTCACAGGGAAGTCTTCGGGAAGGATATTGCTGTTGCCTTGCAGACCATACACGGGTTGCGAGGGCAGAATGCTGTCATGTTGGGTACAGCCCAAGAGCAGTTGGTCTGTGCTGCGGTCGCGTAATATACACCAAGCCTTGTTGTCGAAAGCCACCAGCATATTGACAAAGGAATAGGTACGGCTGCTATAGTCGTTGGCAGTCCACGTGGTGATGTCGGTGGAAGTGTAGAGGTAGTCGCCGTCTGCGTAATAGAGGGTGCTGCCGAGTTGCAGGATATTGCGCACACGGCAGTTGGCGGGAAGTCCGGCTACATTGCCCTTTGCCCATACCGAGCCATCGGACGAGGTATAGACTTCGGTGGATATACCGTCGTTGGTGAATAATACCAGTTGTCCGTTGACATAGAACGCCTGCATGTCACACGTGCGGGTGAAGATACGCTCGGTAAGGCGTGTCCATACGTACAGGTCGGGGTCCACTTGGTGGACGGTGAACATCAGTTGGTACCACTTCTCGTTAGTCAAGTCCGAGGATTTGACATGCACGAAGATTGGTTCGCGGCTGAAATCCACAGTGTCCGTGCCTGTCGCAACAATGGAAGTGTCAGGGAGAACGATGGTGACGGAAGCAGGTGTAGCCTTGTACGTGAAACGCGGCACGACGCTGTCCAAGCGGGTACCGAAAGTCAGACTGTCCTTATTATATATATACCCTGTGTCGGTGCGTTGCTCTACCTTGTAGGTAGCGGCAGTCAGCCCCGGATTAGCGGTATCGGTGGCAAAAGTGAAGGCTGTAATCTCAGCGTAGGAGGAGGTGGTCTCCGTCGTCTTCTCTTGACAACTTGCGAGCAGGAGCAAGAGCAGGGGCATTATGTATAGAAGTCGCTTCATATCAGAAAACTCGTACAAAGTTAGTGCCATTTTTGCAGATATGCAAATAAAGCAGTAATTTTGCGTTGTTTTTCCGTGATAAATATGCTTTTTGAGACTAACATCCGTGATTTGTTGCAACTGCTTCCTCACAATCGTATTCGCAGAGAGAAGTCGGAGATGCGTGAGTTGCTGAATCAGAAACGCCGTATGCTTACGCAGGAGCAGGTGCAGGAATCGTCTGCCCGTGTGGTGGAGCGGCTGGAGCAGCAACCGTGCTTCATCGGGGCAAAGACAGTGCTGCTGTATTACCCTATTCATAATGAAATCAGTCTGTTGGCACTTGTGAAGAAATACAAGCACGAGAAGACGTTTCTCTTTCCTGTCACCCACAAGAAGATGATGGATGCTTGCCCCTATCGCGGTAATGACTTGATGAAACGGGGTAAGTTCGGCATTCCCGAACCACAGACGGAACCCTACACGGGCAAGATAGACCTTATCCTGATTCCGGGCGTGGCGTTCGACAAGCAATGCAACCGTCTCGGGCGTGGTGGCGGGTACTATGACCGTTTCCTGCCACAGCACCGTCACTCCACATTGGTGGGAGTAGGGTATGACTTCCAGTTGGTAGAGAAAGTGCCTACCGAACGTCGTGACAAACGCCTGAAACAGGTCATTCTCCCTTCTCAGACCATTCAAGGGTAGTCTGCCGGCGCATTTGCTCTTGTATCTCTTTGTCTGTCTCGGGCGTAATCAATGCCTCACCGGTACGGTAGTAGTAGATGAGCCCGTACTCCTTGCACTTCTGCAGACGCGCGTATGGCAGTTCGTCGTGGTAGAATGCTTCCACCTGGTTCCATATATCCAAGAGTATCCTGTCCGCATCCTTACGCATAGTCTCAATGTCCTCATACACACGAGTGTGTGTCTTTTTGTGCAGGTTGTGGGTGGTGTAGTTTTCTTTGAAAATATCGTAGTGCACCTGCACCTTGTTGATGGCGGGATTGTATATGGGGAATCCGCCTTGTGCGGTGCGTTGCTGTTCGCCTTCGATGATATTCTTTCCCCATTCCAACAGGCTTTCCTCTGTCGAGAGGTCAGGTAGGGTGGTGTTGGTGGGGTCTAACTTGTACAACTCTTTTTGGCTGCGCTTAATCTCACCGCGAATCACAGCAAGGTTCAGCACCTGAATGAAGTGCGAGATATACATGCGTGCGTTGTGTACCTTATGCCTGTATTGCTTGTTGGCAGACACTTTCGTATCGAAGTTGGCATGATATTGCGCCACCTGGTTCTCGAACTGCATGAGGAAACGCTGTGCCTCGCTCAGGGTGTGGTATTTGATGGGTTGGTTGTTGAAATCCGCTTCTCCGGCACGTTGTACCGCCCGCTGCAGGGCTCTCAAACGTGCTTTGTCTGTTTTTGGTAATCGACGATAAGGCATTTGGGATAGTTTATTTGTTGTTGTACATTGGTTGCTGTTAGTCTTGTTGGACTTGCTTCACTTGCCCCGCTAAGCCCCTCCTTTGGAGAGGCTGGGGAGTCTCTATTTTCTCCTTTTTACCATTTTATCGGCTAAGGCGCGTAGGGCTTGGGTACCCTCATTCTGAGGAAGGGTGTTGAGGCACTCCAGTGCTTGGCGGGTGTATTGTTCCACCACCTCTTCGCAGACTTTGCGTACACCAAGGCGGTTGTACAACTCAGTGACAGCCAATATCTTGTCTTCTTTGGGCGCATGTATGGCTTGCAGCCAATGCTCCAATTCCAAACGGGTAGCGGAGTCTGCCATTTTCAGTGCTGTGAGCAGTACGTATGTCTTCTTGTTGCACACAATGTCGCCGCCTATTGCCTTGCCGAAAGTAGCAGGGTCGCCCCAGCAGTCAAGGATGTCGTCTTGTATCTGGAATGCCAATCCTAAGTTGATACCATATTGATACAGAGCGTCTTGTGCTTTGTCGTCAGCCCCTGCGATGTAGGCACCTGTCTGCAGGGCGGTAGCCAGTAAGACGGAAGTCTTGCGGCGAATCATCATCAGGTAGTCCTCAATGGTCGTATCTTCCTTGCCCTCGAAATCCACGTCATACTGTTGCCCCTCGCATATCTCTGTGCCCATCTTGTTGAACAATCGCAGCACCTCGGGCAACTTCTCCGCAGGGACCCCCGATAGCAGTTTGTATGCCTCTATCAGCATCTGGTCGCCGGAGAGGATGGCTGTATTGTCATTCCAACGCACATGCACCGTAGGGCGTCCGCGACGTACATCGGCACGGTCCATCACATCGTCATGCAAAAGCGTGAAATTATGAAACACTTCCAACGCCAAGGCTGCGGGAAGCACATCCTCGTCCTTGCCGCCGAATATCTCGGAGGCAAGCATTGCCAACTGCGGGCGCAAACGCTTGCCGCCGCTCTCCAAGGTGTACCCGATAGGTTCGTAAAGTCCTCTGGGCTCGCGGTTCCAATTCAGTTTCTTTATTTCTTGCTCTATATCTTTCATAATGTGGGAATTAGACGAATCTTGCAATTCTTAATTCATCATTCTTAATTTTCAATGATGTCCGTAAGTACATCTCTCATCTCCAACCCTGCGGCACGCACTTGCTGTGGGATAAACGAGGTGGGGGTCATACCGGGTGTTGTGTTGATTTCCAGCAGGTTAATCGTCCAGCCTTCTGTCAATATGTAGTCCACCCGGATAATACCGTTGCAGCCCAGAATGTCGTATATATGCAATGTCAGTGCCTGCACCTTATCGCGCACCTCATCAGGAATACGTGCAGGCGTTATCTCCTCAACCGCCCCGTTGTATTTGGCGTCGTAGTCGAAGAACTCGTGCTTGGTCACCACCTCGGTGATAGGGAAAGCCACTGCCTTGTCGTGCGTCTTGTATGCCCCGCAGGTTATCTCTACGCCCTTCATAAATGCCTCACAAATCACCTCGTTGCCCTCCTTGTAGGCACGTTCAATGGCGGGTGCCATCTCCTCCAAGGT
>ERZ808278.1393-NODE-1393-length-10243-cov-3.430801_pt1 | contig 10243 bp, 14 predicted proteins | sample MGYA00521239_ERZ808278 | MGnify/ENA primary metagenome ERZ808278 (study PRJEB31516, sample SAMN03275600) | gut metagenome | biome: mammalia-associated habitat; material: feces | host: Papio cynocephalus | place: Kenya | collected 2012-07-17 ... | reverse complement strand
GACAAGCTGATCGATGCCAATATCGAAGGTTATCGAGCCATAAAGAATGCCGGGCATGAAATTCTGCCGAAATCGGACGAAAATTTCGAAGGCAGTGCATACCGAAAAACCTGCTTCCGCTTTTTAAGCTTATGTGCGCCACAAGCCTCGGAAAAATCTGCGCTTCCGATCACGCAATGAACGCGGCTGATGAAATGAGCGCGCTCAATCGCGACATGAAGGAATTCTTCAATAAGAACGGAGCGCCGCACCCCGTGTGGAAAGAACTTGAAAAAGACGCTGCGAGGTACTTGAAATGAATGAATTGATTCCGAAAACGCTTATTGAGGGTCTGGGACTCGGTGTTCTGCTTGTTCTCATTTGCGCCTTCGGCATACACAAAGGTGCTGTCGGCATGGTACACCTTTACAGTTCCGAGGTGCAGGCTCGATGCGTAAAGCTTGGAATGACAACGTTCGAAAAAATCAAACGAAATGCACTGCTGTTTAAGATGTTCTGCGTTCCCGGATATACAGCCTACGTGTTCGTATGCGTTTATGTGATAAACGGCACGCGCGGATTTCTTTCAGGGTTTTGGCAAATGCTTGTTATTCTGTCGGTAATGAACCTTATCGATCGTTTCTTAATCGATGACCTTTGGGTCGGGCACACAAAAGCTTGGACAATCCCCGGTACGGAAGACCTGAAGCCTTATATTTCCCGAAACGACAGGTGCAAAAAATGGCTTTTCGGTACGATCGGCGCCGCAGCGATATCAGCAGTGTTTTCTGGAGTTATGTCACTGCTTATGCATTAATCATGCAGTAAATCTTAACATGATTATATGCCTGTTTTCAATGGTACGTTTCCGCCATGCCTGTTCGCCTGCCTGCGATGATTAATCTTTATTTCTTACGTGCTAAGCAGCATGTTTGTGTTTACTTGATTATGGCGGCAGGTCTTCGCTGCGTTCGTTCGCCTGCACAGCGGCAGCCATTTCCGCAGAAAAATCTTGACAAACACCGCGATATGTGATAGTCTATATACGTTGTCAGTCGAGTATCGCTGCTCGCAGATAACAGTTTTTTCCGAAAACAGGGTTGCCGCATCTAAAATGCAGTAACCCTGTTTTTGATTAAGAAAGATTCCGAGCGAAAGCAAATCACACAGGAGAAGCGCGTCATCCACACCGCCCCGTGAAGGCGGCGGATTAAAGCGGTCGGTACCGAAGAATGGCATGGTTGAACAAAAGCTGTGAGAAAACGCCGGAACACCGTGCTGTTTTGCATACAAAATCATCCGTTTACGAAAATGCGCATCTGTGGTGTTCTTCATGCAGGTAGTCTTCTCTGTGAGTGTTTTTGGTATTATAACCATATCACATGGGTTTCCTTTTTTCATAACCTTTCTCCTCTCTACCGTACCATAACAAAAAAGAAAGGCATTGCTGCAAACATGACTTGATTTTGCAACAGCACCATGATCAATCCCTCATGCATATCGCAGCTGAATTTGCTTCGACAGCAGTTCCGGATAGTCAGAGAGGTGCTATGCAGAGTCGGCGGGAGACATCGACGCATATTGCGGAGCGGGTTTTCCGAATATACGCCGCGCATCCGAATTCAGCGTGTATGCCGGCGCAGAAATTAAGATTGCAAAAGATACGTTTTTCTCAACTGTTCAAATTCCGCATTTCTTAACCCAATCGCTTCTGTCAGGTAAGTGTGAATCAATCCGTATTCTTCTTCCAGGCAGCGCTCAGCATAGCGGAACCGTGACAGCGACGAAGAGGCGAATGCTTTTGCAAAGGCGGCTTCATCGGATGAAGCGAGACGCCGATTTTTCATCAGGGAAATTAAAAAGTATTCCCGTTCTGCCGAAGGCGCAATCATGTAGTCATCCACAATATCAATGACCGACACTCCGAACGCCGAAAGGATCATCAGGGCGGTCATTCCGGTGCGGTCACGCCCTTGTGCGCATGAGAACAAGACGGCGCCGTCCGGTGTATGCAGAAGAATGTCAAATATCCTTTGGTATCCCGCTATGGCAGTTTTGCCAATGATGAGATTCCGGTATGTCTGCTCCATGAACTCCGTTTCTGTCATGCCCGCCGCGACTGCGGCGCGGATTTTTTGCACGATGGAGGCAGAATCACTGACCATACCGAGCATTGCTTTTTCTGACAAAGACACATTTACGACCGGGATTTTCAGAGCTTTGGGAAGCGGATGCCGCCCGATTTCCGACGTTGTGCGCAGGTCAATAATCGTTTTCACACGATACTGCGTTTCAAGTCGACGGCAGGAAGCGGCGTTCATACGGTATAGAGCGCCGCTGCGGATCAATCTGCCCGGTGCAATCCGCCTGCCGTCCTTTGTCCTGATCCCGCCGAGATCGCGGGTATTGTTTGAACCGTGAAAGAAAGGTTCCATCAGGACATATACTCGCCGTTGTAGCTGACGAGCGTTGCGGCACTAACCCCGCCCACCTTTTGCAGGTCGTTCAGGAACGCCGCTTCCGTGCCGTCAAGATTGATTTCCACCGTCAACTCAATTCCTGCTGCGCCGACCGTCTTGGATTTAATGACATGATTTTTGACGTAAGCATTCAGTTTTTCAAGGACCTCCGACTCTGTTTTTTCATTCTCACACTGCAAAACAAGGATATATGGCACGATATTCTTCTTTTGCCGCGTAAAGAGGTAAAATATCAGGCCGAGTATGAGCGAGCCGAACACGGCAAGCGGGATCATGCCTGTACCGAGCATAATGCCGACCACGATAGACCAGAGCAGGAATGCGATATCAAGCGGTTCCTTGATCGCTGTGCGGAAACGGACGATGGACAGCGCGCCCACCATACCGAGTGACAGCACAACATTGGATGTTACGGTCATGATGGCAAGATCGGTTGTCATGGCAAGCGTGAGCAGTGTCAGCCCGAAACTGCGGGAGTACATCACGCCGCGGTAGGTGATTTTGTATATCTCGTAAATGAAAAGACCGATGGCGAAGGCGAGAGACAGAGAGATTAACATATCGGTGACGGAAAATGAAGTCACCTGCTCCAGAAAGTCGGATTTGAAAATATCGTTGATTGTCATTATAAATTCCTTTCGTTTGCAAAATTGCATTAAAGATTTGTTAGGCGGCAAGCCGCATATTTCGAAAAAGAGGAGGTGCGACGGTTATCAAGCTGCACCGCATCCCGAATGACGGACGGGCAATAGGCGTCGTATTTCACTTCCAGAATGATGGGGTGACGAATGTCGGCGGGAACAGTGACGAACGGCTCAAACATCTGCACGGCGGAAAGTCCGCTGCGTATCTCATCGTCGATGGTCACGCGCACATTTCCGGGCGCATAAACGAAGGCACGGCGCGTGTAATCCACAATTACCTTCGGCCGTAGAAGTTGGCACTGCATTTTGGCGTACAGTTCACGGCAAAGTGTTTTATCTGACTCCGCAAGCCAATGCGTATCCCCGTCAATGAGCCTTTGGCACTGTTCCTTTGTGATCCGTGTGCTTTCCTTGCCGCAAAGCGTGTTGAATTTGCTCTTTTTTTCAAGGACAATATAGCTTGTGTCACCGTTGTAGCAGCGGATGCGGAACTTTTCGCGCACCTCGCACCCGTTCAGTCGCTCGGAAAGTGCTTTATCATACACATTATCAAAATAAAGACTACGGATATGGTACGGCTCCGCGCCGTAGTGCGGGTCGGACGAGGCGATCACCGACAGACGGTTGATAATCGTCTGCTTATCCACGGGCGTGATGTGATGCTTCCACTCATGACGGAGCTTTGTATTTTGCGGGGCTTCAAACAGCATTTTTCGCACGCTCCTTTCGCCTTATCGGTCTGGGGCGGTTGTTTTTGTCCGCTTTTATGACGACCATGAGAGCCGCCGCAAGCGCAATGAACGCCGCGAGCTTTTCAATTATCGCCAATATCACGCGCAAAGCAAGCTGTTTAACCGCCGCTTCCAAGGCCTCAATGTCGCCGATTCTTCCTGATTGCATCAACTTATCCACCATCCCCTCCGAGCCGTCGTCCTCGGTGCGCACAAGGCTCAAAAGGTCACCGATCGGAATAATACTGACGGTCGCAAGAACATCCGTCTGCGGCACAAGCGTCCGCACAAGGTCCTCTATGTAAAGCCCGCTGCCTTTTGGGAGCAGAAGCTCAACAAGGCTTGCCGAATCGGGGCTGACAAAGCCGGAACAGTCAACAAGTGTTTCGGGATGCTCCGCCTGCCCCGCACGGGTCGTCGGAATTTCTCCGTTAAGCTGTCCGCGGATGCTTTCGGCGCGCAGGGCGATAAAGTCCATATCCGACTGCACCGCTGCGTCAAAACGCTCTGCCGTGACGCCGCTCGTCGGGTCGATTTCGAAATAGGGGCGTATCATGGCAAGAACGCTTTCGACTTTTTGCCGATACTTGCCGTTTTCAATATAGCTTTTCAGGAATTCATCAAGATAGGCATGATATTTTACTTTATTTTCCGCATTTGCAAGCAGGCTGCGCAGGAGCGGCCGTTCCTCCAGCGTGATGTCGATCAGCGGTTCGTCAATCGGCGTGTTGATATAGTCCGTCCAATTTCCCGTTCCGTTTGCGGCGCCGGTACAGCCGAGCGCATGGTCGTAATCCCACGGAATCAGCGACAGTTTTCCGTCTTTTTCATACAGTCCGTAGTTGTGTCCGGCGTAGGAGGTATAACAGTCATCGTTCAGCACAAAGGTGTTGACCGCGAAGTAGCGCAGGAGCGTGTCGGTGTCAAGCGCGGAGGAAGCGTCCGCGCTTTCGTTTATCGTGCGGATAGCGTTTATCAGCCGTGTTTTATCCTTCTTTCCAGTTTTGAACACCGCATTGTTCCAGATCGCGTCATAAAGAGAAAAATCCTCACCCTGATACTGAAGCCCTACGGTCTTGTCATCCACGCCAATGAAATCGCAGGCGTTAACCGCGCCGTCCTCACCCGAAAGCTCGGAGAGGTGAATCGAGGCATTTTTCTCTTTGCCCGTGATCATTCCGGCAATATCCATTTGCTCGGGCTTATACAGCTGCCCGTGCTGTGTGACGTAATTGCGCAGAGCAAAGGATTCCGCAAGGCTTTCCACCGCTGTGTAAAGCCCGATCACCTCGCCGTTCAACGTCACCTGAACAAAGCTGCAAAGCGGCGTCGGAATGTTCATTTCGCGCATCATATCGCAGCAAAGATAGTCGCGGATAAAGTTGCTGTCGCAGATATTGTTGTTCAGCGCCACCTTATCAAGCCCGTAATACCGTTGGCTCTTGTCAAACGCGCCGAAATTCAGCACGAGCGAATAGCGATCCCATTCGCGCACAATGCTCTGTATCAGCGTCGTGTTGCCTTTTGTGCGGACGCCGACATGGTAAAACGTTTCGCCGTCTATCGTTACATTGCAGTCGTGATATTCCTTGCAAAGCGCGTTATCCTTCAGGTCGTTCCATGCACCCATGTCCATCTGTATCTCCACAGTGTGTACCTTGCCGGTGTCAAACAATCGGTTTTCGTATTCGGCGGAAATACCGTAGGAGGATTTGTTTCATCCGAAGAGAATGCCGCATGGCCGGGCGTTGCGGCAATCAGACCGACGGAATACAGAACCGCAAGCAGCATGGCGGCAACGGAAGTGATAGTTTGTTTCATGTTGCTCCTTATAAAGCATGCAAACCGGGCAACCCGAAACAGTTGTCCGGCTTGTGCTTTGCTTTTTGTCAGTTATTTTCTTTACGCTCGGAATAGTATTCCGGCACGGGCGGAATCTGATTGATGGCGTTGACGATCTCGTGCATGGTCTGCGGGAGCTTCAGGGGATTGACCTTCGGCAGGTCGCTGACCTCGATCTTGTCTTTGCCGAGCAGGGTCTTGAGTGCCACATTGACCATGCGGATATCATACTGTCCCTGGAACAGAGGCGTAATGGGGCGGTCAAGGTGAAGCATTCTGTAAACTGCAATCATCGCCGTGCGTACAGAGGTTTCCACGGTGAACACCACATCGCCCTCCAGCTCGACGAACTGGCCGATGAACGCAAGGTTCTTGTTGCCTGCGGGAATGACCTCCGGGCGGTCTTTCAGCTTGCGGGGCATGAACTGGCTGGTGATATAGGGCATGACCACGGGGATGGCGGTGATGTGGGGCATTATCTCGTCAATCTTGTCCTCTAAGCCGCAGTAATACAGAAACTCCCGCATAACCTCCTCGCCGGAGCATTTGGTCATGGGCTTTTTCACATAGGTGCCGCAGTTGTTTGCGTGCAAACCGTAGAACCACATGAACTGAACATTTTCGGGCCGGTCGGGCGCGACAGGCTGAAGCGGTACATTGTAATTCATGAACCACGGTGCGTCCACGAAGGTGGAGCAGCCGCCCTTGCCTGTGAGGTTGCCGGCCTTTTCAGCCAGATAGTCAAAGAACTGCGGATAGTCGCGCACGGTCACGGAGCAGGAGACGAAGTTGCTCTTGTCAGGGTCAAACGCAAACTTTTCGGGATGGCCGTACTCGGGGCACTTCTTCGCGAGTTTTCCCAAAGGGTGAAGCAGCCGCGGTGTTCGGTGTCGCGGTTCATCACGGGAGCCTCGGTCATACTGCCCTGCATGGAGTTCTGTGTCATGGAACCGTTGGTGAAGAACACAAGGTCTTTTTCCGCAACGGGAACGATTTGCTCCTCGCTGCCCTCACCGATACGCAGCGCCGTCACAGTCTTGTTGCTGCCCTCGATTTGGATGTCCATATCCGTGACCGTTGCGCCGGAAACAAAGTTGACGCCATGATCGGCCAGATACTTTTCCAGAGGACGGATCAGGCTGTTGTACTGGTCGTACTTGGTGCGCAGGATACCGCGCAGGCTCTTGATGAGGTGAAGCTGGTGCATGAAGCGCACGGCATAGCGGCGCATCTCGATCAGGCTGTGATATGGTTGGAACGCCAGCATTGAGCTCCAATAATACCATAGCTGACTTTTGAAGAACGCGGGGCTGAACCACTGCTCGATGGTCACATCTTCAAGCTGATCTTCTTCCGTCAGCATCATTTTGATCATCTGCTCCCGGATCTCAGGCGTTACACCCATCGTGGATTCATCGTGCGCCTTGAAGCCCTGCTCCCACAGACGGTGCTTGGAATCGATCTCCCAGTTCTTGTTGCACTCACGGGTTTCATCCAGCACGGTGCGGCCTTCTTCATAGAGGGAGGGGATGCTGCCGAACAGGTCCCACAGGCACTCCATATACGGCTCCAGCTCACGCTCACCGCGGGAAACATAGCCGGTTTCGTGCGTTCCTGCCGCGTCCATAGATCCGCCGAATACGGGAAGCTGGTCATAAACGGTGATGTTCTTGCCGGGCATCTGCGCATCACCGACAAGGAACGCCGCTGCGGAAAGCCCTGCGATACCGCCGCCGACAATGTAAGCCTTTCTTTCCTCAATGCCCTCGGGCTTGCGGGGGTGGACTCTGTCATAGTTTCTCACAATTCATAACTCCTTTCAGTCGGCAGTCGCTTATTTTCATACAACTGTTGACTTTTGATTTCGATTGCAGTATACTGTTCCGGACAGCGAAACACAATCATCAATTTTAATTTAAATGCATAAAATCCGACAGTTGTATTATAACTATCGGATATTGGAGGCAATTATGAGAGAAAAGATCGGCGGAAAGGCAGAATATCGCAGTGCAATCCGTTCCCGACGCATGATCCGGGAAGCCTATGCAGCACTGTTGAAAGAAAAGGATCTTTCAAAAATCACGGTGACAGATATTGTCAATCGGGCGGATATAAATCGCGCAACTTTCTATGCCCACTACCCGGATGTTCGGGGCGTGACCGAGGAAATCGAGAACGAGATTATCGCAAAGATGCTTGATGTACTGAAAGAGTTTGAATTTACAAATTTTTTTCGTAATCCTACCCCGCTGCTGTTACAGCTCAGCAGATACTTGGAGGAAGATGCAGAGTTCTATCGAACCCTCATCAAAGCCAACGGATCCGAAATATTCATGGAAAAGCTGAAAAAGTGCTTTACCGATTACATGCTCAATGACAGCGACATCCCGGAGGATATGCGCCATTCCAAAATGGTCTGCCTCCGTGTCTGCTATTTTGCCGGAGGAATCGTTAACCTCTATAAACAGTGGTTCCGCGGCGACTTAAATTGCACGCTCAACGACATTGCGCTGGAAGTCAGCAAGCTGCTGCAGCTCGAAGCAAAGGAATTGTTTTGATGCCTGCTATCGTGGAGTTTTAGAAAGGAGCTAATTATGATCTTTTTGATTGAATGCATCGTGGCATGTGCGCTGTTTACTGCTATGTTGGAGATATTGTGTGCGAAGCGAAGAGAAATCTTTACAAACGATTATCCTCCCGTTATGACAGAGAAACTGCGTAGCTTGAACATTGTCAGCGAGAGGCCGCCGACGAAAAAGAACGATATCATCCGTAAGGTAATAGCGATTATTATTTATGCAGCCTTGTTCGCCGTTGTTTTGCGATTTGTCAACGGCGTTACGACATTTTTGAATGCCGCAGTGACCGCGTATCTTCTGTGGCTGGTGGTAGATTGGTATGACTTTTTGGTAGTGAACATCCTATTAGCGCCGTTTGATAAATTCTATAAGATGGCTAAGGTCAGCCCATTTGAAAAGTCGGCCGTTTGGTTTCACTTCAAAGCCAGTGTGAGAGGAATTATAATCGGGCTTGTATTTGCGCCGATTGTCGGACTTATTGTAATGCTTATATAAATCGTGTTTTCTGAACTCAACACAAACCGCAATCCGTGTTGTTCAGTTTCTTCTTTTTCGGTGGTATTATAAAGTCATCAAATGAAGGAGGCAATAAGCCATGAACACAGATAAAATCTATGCAGAACAACTCGCCAACGAATACGCACCCAAGGACACTTCAAAAGTTGTCGCTCTCCGCAAACTTGATGCAAGAGCAAAGCGTCCGGCCAACATTTTCACCTATACGCTTGGTGTAATCTCCGCCCTTGTTTTCGGCACGGGAATGTGCCTTGCCATGGGGCAGATTGGAAGTGGTACTGTCGGTTCTTTGGTGCTGGGCATTATCGTAGGCATTATCGGTATGATCGGTATGGGTGTTAACTATCCGATCTACAAGCGTATTCTTGAAAACGGAAAGAAGAAATATGCCTTTGAAATTATGGAGCTTGCCAAAGAGATCAGCGAGAAATAAACCGTGAAAAAGGCGCTTGCAATTTTAAACAAACTCCTGCGTCCACCCAAATGGGTGCTGTTTTTGATACCGCCGATTGTATTTCCGGACAATATGGCAGTGCGTTGGCATATCTTATTTACGGGTTATCGGCGTACTGTCTGACCCTTATTATTTTGCCGTTGCCGAAGCTGATACGGAATGCAAAGGCAGGCGTTATGCGGCGCATAAACAGCACGGCATTCGGCGACAGATATGCAAATGACCTTGCGTTCCGTGACAGCATCAACATTTATCAGGGAATGACCGTAAATTTCCTTTATGTGCTGTTCCGCATTGTTATGGGGATTCAGTATGCATCGGTGTGGTTCATCTCTATGGCGGTATACTATTGGTATTGGGCGCGCTTCGCCTGTCGCTGATTTTAAGTTATCGTCACATGGTTGAACAAATCAGAGAGTAAATATTTTGCAACCGCCGCGCGCATGGATGAGGCGTTTTTGGAGCTTATCGAAAAGAAGGGTTTCGCCTATATTACGGTAAAAGAAATCTGTGAAAAGGCAAGCGTCAACCGTTCTACATTCTGTCTGCATTATGAAACCGTCGGCGACCTTTTAGCGGAAAGCACACAGCATATCATCGACGAGTTTGTAGCATTCATGCCATATGATACTGTGAAATTCTTGGAAAAGATGCAGGATCGTCCGCTTGACGAATTGTACCTCATCGCTCCGAAATATCTGACTCCCTATCTAACCTACATCAAGGAACATCGGCGCATTTTTAAGGCGACCGTGGAGCAGGCATCAGCACTGCGGATGACAGATGCATATCAGAAATTAATTCACCATGTCTTTATACCAATCTTGAATCGGTTCGGAGTGTTGCCGGAGGATCAGAAATATGTAATGCAGTTTCATATCAGCGGACTAATGGCAATAATCGACGAATGGCTGAAAGAAGATTGTGATGACACTCATCAAAGACAGCGAAAGCAAGGAAGAGATACTGAAAAAGCCGGAAGCCCTATTGGATAAGTAAACAAGGCAACCATCTGTAC
>ERZ808278.1392-NODE-1392-length-10246-cov-2.522814_pt1 | contig 10246 bp, 9 predicted proteins | sample MGYA00521239_ERZ808278 | MGnify/ENA primary metagenome ERZ808278 (study PRJEB31516, sample SAMN03275600) | gut metagenome | biome: mammalia-associated habitat; material: feces | host: Papio cynocephalus | place: Kenya | collected 2012-07-17 ... | reverse complement strand
GTGTTTACGGGCACGTTAAAGAGCGGAATGACCGTTCTTAACACCGTAACGGGCGAAAAAGAACGTATCGGCGGGCTGTATTTCCTTAAAGGCAAAAAGCAGGAGCCTACCGACGAAATCTGCGCGGGAGATATAGGCGCGGTCAACAAGCTGAACAATACCGATACGGGCGACACGCTCGCGGACGAAAGCTATCCCGTGAGATACGACCCGATCGATTTCCCCGAGCCATCGCTCACTATGGCGATAGCCGCCGCCAAACGCGGAGAAGAGGATAAGGTCTTTCAGGGGCTTAACCGCTTGCAGGAGGAGGATCCGTCGTTCGTCGTGGAAAAAGATACCGAAACGGGAGAAACTGTTATCCGCGGACAGGGCGAAACGCAGCTCGACGTGCTGTGCAAGAAATTAAAGAGCAAATTCGGGTGTGAAGCCGTTCTTTCCGATCCGAAAATCGCGTATCGCGAAACGATAACCAAAGCGGCGGAAGCCGAAGGCAAGCATAAAAAACAGACGGGCGGCGCGGGGCAATACGGAGTGGTCAATATCCGCTTCGAGCCGGGCGCGGCGGACGGAGAATTCGAGTTCGTGGACGCGGTTGTCGGCGGCGCAGTGCCTAAGCAGTTTATTCCCGCGGTGGAAAAGGGACTTAAAGAAGCCGTTAAAAAAGGCGTTCTTGCGGGTTATCCCTTGACGGATATAAAATGCACGCTGTTCGACGGCAAATATCACCCCGTGGACAGTAAAGAAATAGCCTTTATATCCGCGGCAAAGCTCGCTTACGACGACGCTTGTCCGCGCGCGAACCCCAAAATTTTAGAGCCGGTATATCTTTATAAAATAATCGTTCCCGATAACTACACGGGCGATATATTAGGCGATATGAACAAGCGTCGCGGCAGGATTCTCGGAATGGAAGCCGTCGGCGGAAAGCAGGAAATAAGCGCGGAAGCTCCGCTTGCGGAAATGCTTAAATACGCTACGGAGCTGCGCAGTATGACGCAGGGCAGAGGCAGATTCACGGGCAGATTCGTCCGTTATGAGGAAGTGCCCTTTGCCGAACAGGAAAAGCTGGCGAAAGCCGCAAAATAAACTCTATATAACACGGAGAAATAAACGGAATGATATTATCGATTTGCCCGAATCCGAGCATAGACTGCACGATCGAGCTTGACAGTTTAAACGTGGGTATGCTTAACAGAATAGACAACAAGGTAGAGACTTATTCGGGCAAAGCGATGAACGTTGCGATAGGCGTGGCGCGGCTCGGAGAAGAATGCCTTTCTACCGGCTTTATGTTCGAAAATCACAGAAGAATGTTCGAGCACGTTCTCGATAAAGAGGGCGTAAAACACGATTTCGTCGTAAACGCCGGTTCTGCGCGAGTAAATTATAAGATTATAGACAAAAAGTCTATGCTTACCGAAATAAACGACCGCGGAGAAGAGGTTTCGCCCGAAAAACAGGCGGAGCTTATCGCAAAGGTCAGAGAGCTTTCCCGCGGGGCGGAGATCGCCGTTATGAGCGGAAGTCTGCCAAAGGGCGTTAAGCCCGAGTTTTACGGCAAGGTATTAGAGGTTATTCCCGAAGACGTTAAAGTAATCGTGGATACCGAAAAGAGCAATATGCTCGCGGCGATAAAAAGCAGAGAAATTTTTATGGCGAAGCCCAACGTAAAAGAGCTGGAAGCGTTTTCGGGCATGAAGGTAAAAGACAGATACGATATGGCGGAAGCCGCGAAGAAATATCTCGATATGGGCGTTAAAAACGTGCTGGTGTCTATGGGCGCGGAGGGCGCGGTTTTAACCGACGGCAAAGAAAATTATTATTGCAAGAGCGCGTCCGTTGCGGTGAACTCCACGGTAGGCGCGGGCGACAGCATGATAGCGGCGGCGTGCGTGGGGCTTATACACGGCGTGCCTATGCAGGAATTGTTGAGAAGAAGCGTCGCCGCAGGCACGGCGGCGGTCACGACGAGCGGAACGAACCTCTTTTATCGCGACAAATACAACGAAATCTATTCCAAGGTGTTTGCGGAAAGGTTTTAAAAGCAATTTTAAAAAAATCGTAAGAAAAATTCCCGCGGGCGGCAGTTCTGCCGCCCGCGGGAATTTGTTTTTGCGTTTTTTCGTCGGGTTTTTCAGGTAGTCGTATTGTTGTTAAAAAAAGAACAGGAGTTTGTCGCGGTAGAAAGCAACGCGAGCAAAAGCAGCAACTGAGTCGTGTTTATCGTGTTATTATTCGTAAGTAAAAACAAAAGAGCGACCAAAACAATATTGTTTGAGTTCATAAATGCCTCCTTTTTTACGAAATAATTTATTATTCGACCGAAAACGCGATTGTTTTACGCGATTCGCCCGCTCTTTTAATGATAATATATATACATATATTCATTATATGACGGGAGAAAAGAAAAAATGAAAGTGTTGCTCGATAAAAGATTGCAGGATCTTGTGGAGGATTACGTACCGCAGGGCGAAATTTTAGACGATCTCGTGTGCTTTTTTTCGATATTTTCGGATTATACGAGATTAAGGCTTATTTCCGCGCTGTCTATATCGGAAATGTGCGTTTCCGATATAGCTTCGCTGTTAAAGCTGAATCAGACCACCGTTTCGCATCAGCTGCGGCTTCTTAAAGACCTGAACGCCGTAAAAACCAAACGTCAGGGCAAGGTCGTGTTTTATTCTCTTCGCAACGATTCTCTGTCCGACATATTGTTAAAGGGCGTGGAATTTCTCGGTTATTAAAAGACCTTCCTCCGGGGGATTAAAAGCTTTGTCGCGTTTTTGATTGATAAATAAAAAAAAATAATGTATAATAACGCTATGGGCGTTTTAGATGACAAGTTAAAGCTTCTGCCGACGAATCCCGGCGTTTACGTTATGCTCGACAAGGACGGGCAGATTATTTACGTGGGCAAGGCGAAAAACCTTAAAAACAGGGTAAGGCAGTATTTCTTTAACAGCGTCAAAACGGAAAAGGTTATGGCGATGGTTAAAAACGTCGCGGACTTTTACTATATAATCGCCCCGAGCGAGATAGACGCGCTGTCTTTAGAAAACAATCTCATAAAAAAACATAAGCCCAGATATAATATTCTCTTAAAAGACGATAAAACCTATCCGTATTTAAAAATCAATCTTAAAGAAGCGTTCCCCGCGTTCTCGGTAACCCGCAGAATAAAAAAGGACGGCGCGAAATACTTCGGTCCGTTTATGGGCGGCGTCAGCGTGAACGGCGTTTTAGAGCTTATCAATCTCGTTTATAAGGTTCGCCCGTGCGATAAAAAGCTTAACGAGTCAAAACCGATAAAGCCGTGCCTTAATTATCAGCTTAAAAAATGCTACGCGCCCTGCGCGGGCTTTATATCGAAGGAGGACTACGCTGCCCGCGTGGCGGATGCGATAGAGTTTTTATCCGGCGACGTTGCGGAAACGGAAAAGCTGCTTAAAGCCAGAATGACCGAAGCCGCCGAAAAAGAAGAATTCGAGGCAGCTTTAAAATGCCGGGAAATGCTCGCCTCTCTCGATAAAATCAAGCTTAAACGCGTAACGTCGCTCAATAAGTTTCTCAATGCGGACGTTCTAGCCTGCAAGGACAACGGTATCTACTGCGCGGTGAATATGCTTATCGTCCGCAGGGGAATAATGTCCGGCGGCAGAAATTTCTCGTTTGCGGGGGATACGCTGTCCGAGTTTATAAGGCGGTTTTATAAAGACGGCTCGGATATACCGGACGAGATAATCGTGGGCGAAGAAATGCCCGACGCGGACGTTCTCGAAGCTTTTTTCAAGAACGAATACGGAAAAAGTCTTACCGTAACCGTCGCGAAGCAGGGCGTGCGAAAACAGCTCGCGGATATGGCGGGCGTCAATGCGGAAGAGCATCTTACCACCGCGGTTGACAGAATTATTCATAAAAACGATATGACCGTAAAGGCGTGCGAATCGCTGAAGGAAAAGCTTTCTCTTAATAACTTTCCCAAAAGAATGGAATGCTACGATATTTCCAACATTTCGGGCGTGGATAAAGTGGGAAGCATGGTCGTGTTCATAAACGGCGAAAAAGCCGCTTCCGAATACAGACGCTTCAGAATAAAATCGTTCGAGGGGGCAGACGATTTCAGAAGCCTTAAAGAGGTGCTGTCGAGAAGGCTCGACAAGCTTGCCGAAAAGGACGAAAAATTCCCCAAGCCCGACCTTATCATCATAGACGGCGGCAAAGGTCAGCTGTCCTCCGTCAAGGAAATATTCGACGAAAAGGGCGTAAAAGATATAGACCTTATTTCTCTCGCCAAGAGAGAAGAAGAAATCTTTTTGCCGGACAAGTCGGAGCCGGTCGTGCTTTCTAAACGCGACTATTGCCTTAAAATGCTGCAAAGGATTCGCGACGAGGCGCACAGATTCGCCATAACCTATTTCCGCACCCTGCACGGCAAAAGGTCGCTTTCTTCCGTTCTCGACGGAGTAAAGGGGCTGGGAAAGGTCAAAAAAGCCGCTCTGCTCGAAAAATTCAAAGACCTCGGCGGGATTATCGCCGCCGATAAAGAAACGCTTAAAACGGTGAACGGAATAGGCGAAAAGGAAGCGTGCGCGATTATAAACAAGCTTACGGAAGAAGGACTCGTTAAATATGAAGAAGTATAAACTTTTTATCACAGATTACGACGGAACGCTCGGCTGTCGTTCCGTTATAGAACCCGATACGCTCGCGGCGGTAAACGAATTTATCGCGCAAGGCGGCAAATTCGTCGGCTGCACGGGGAGAATGTTCGATTCGATTAAAAATATCCTGACAGACTACGGTCTTAAATGCCTCGTCGTGTCTTATCAGGGCGCGATGATAGACGATCTGTCCTCGGGGAGAAGAATTTTTTCCGGCGGAATGGATTATAAGCTTGCGGCGGAGGTTACCGCCATGCTCAAAAAAGAAGACGCGGACGTCGCCGTGGACATAGGCGAAACGCGCGTGTACGAGCGGCGGTCGGAGTTTATAGATACCTACGAAAAGCTGGCGGGAGTACACGGCAGGCAGGTAGCCGATATGGTAAAGGAAATCACCGAAAAAAAGCAGCCCGTCGCCAAAATCACTATTCTCGCAAATCCGCAGAAGGTAAAAGAGCTTACCGCGAAATATTCCGCGCTGCTTAAGGATAAGCTCCTCGTGAACAACGGGGATAAGGCGCTGGTTGAATTCGTTTCGCCGGAATGCGACAAGGGCGCGGCGGTAAGGCGCGTGGCGGAATATTACGGGATTTCTTTAGACGACGTGATTACAGCGGGAGATTCCACGAACGACGTTAAGCTCGTCGGCGGCGAATGGTTCGGCGTAGCTACGGGCGACGCGGCGGAGGAGCTTAAAAAGGTCGCGGACGAAATAACGGTGCCGTATAAAGACAAGCCCGTTAAATACTTACTTGAAAAATATTGTCTTGATTGAACATACTAATATACCGGAGATAATATGGAAAACGAAAACGCAATAAACGAAAACATAAACGAAGAAACCGCGGGTGCGGAAACGGTTACGGAAAAAATCCTGCCCGTAGTGCCGCTTCGCGGAAAGGTGCTGTTTCCCGATACGTTTTTAAGCTTCGACGCGGGCAGACCTTCTTCCGTTGCGGCGATAGAAGCCGCGGCAGAAGAAAGCAGCGAGATTTTTATTGCCGCGCAGAAAAACGCGTTTATAGACAGACCTTCTAAAAAAGATATTTACAAAACGGGCGTAATCGCAAGAATAAAGCAGATAGTAAAGCTGCCCAACAACACCGTCAAGCTCAGCGTTCAGGCGATGTCCCGCGCGAAAATAAAGCAGTTCGTCGCGACGAAAGGCTATTTTTCCGCGGCGGTAGAGGAATCGCCTTATATCCCGTGCGAGGATCCCGCGCTTACCGAAGCGCATTTCAGAATAGCCAAAACCGTGTTTTACGAATACGCGCTGTTCGATAAGCGCATAACCAAAGAGATGATAACCACCATCACGGGCATAGCTTCGCCCGACGCGTTTATGGATAACGCGCTTTCGGTCACGGCGATAAAGGAAGCTTCCGCGCAGGCGATTTTAGACGAGGATCGCACGGAAGAAAGATTAAAGGCGTTTGAAAAGCTCTTTTCCGACGAGCTTGAAATCGCCAAGCTCGAAAAAAAGATTACCACTAAGGTTCGCGCGAGCATAGATAAAAGTCAGAAAGAGTTTTATTTAAGAGAACAGCTCCGCGCCATTCACGACGAGCTGGGCGACGCGGACGACGAAGACGAGCTGATAAAAAAGATCAAGGACGCAAAGCTCCCGCAGGAGGTTGAAGAAAAGGCGTTGTCCGAAGCGAAGCGTCTTGATAAAATCAATCCGTCCTCGCCCGATTATTCTATAATACTCAATTATCTCGACTGGATTCTCTCTCTGCCTTATAACGAAGGCACGAAAGACACTTTCGACCTCAAAAAAGCAAAAGAAATACTCGATAAGGATCATTTCGGGCTGGAAAAGGTGAAAGAAAGAATCGTAGAATATCTTGCAGTGTTAAAGCTCACGGGCGAGCTTAAAGGTCCGATACTTTGTTTCGTAGGGCCTCCGGGCGTGGGCAAGACCTCGGTCGCGTCGTCTATAGCGCGCGCTCTCGGCAGAAGGTTCGTGAGAATGAGCCTCGGCGGTCTTAAGGACGAAGCGGAAATCCGCGGACACAGAAAAACCTACGTCGGCGCGATGCCGGGCAGAATCATAAACGGGCTTAAAACCGCAAAAAGCAAAAACCCCGTCTTTCTGCTTGACGAAATAGACAAGCTGTCTTCGGATATTCACGGCGATCCCGCAAGCGCGCTGTTAGAAGTGCTCGATCCCGAGCAGAACGCGACCTTCCGCGACAGATTTTTAGAAGTCCCGTTCGACCTTTCCAAGGTGATGTTCATTACCACCGCCAACTCTTTGGATACCATTCCGTATCCGCTTCTCGACCGTATGGAAATTATAGAAATCAACGGCTATACGGACGAGGAAAAGAGAGAAATCGCAAAGAGGTATCTTATCCCCAAGCAGACGGAAGCCAACGGTCTTACGCCCGAACGGGTTTCTTTTTCGGACGAGGCCGTTACGGAAATAATAGAGGGCTACACGATGGAAGCGGGCGTGCGTAATTTAGAGCGCGAGCTTGCGGCGGTTATCAGAAAGATTGCCGCGGAGAACGCGGAAAACCCCGATACGCCACCTGTCACGGTTAAAAAAGAAGACGTCGCGGGGTATCTCGGCGTAAAGAAATATCTTAAAGACGGCGCGCTCGACAAAGACGAAATCGGCGCGGCGACGGGGCTTGCCTGGACGAGCGTGGGCGGCGTTACGCTCACGATAGAAGTCGGTCTTATGCGCGGCAAGGGCGAAATAATCCTTACCGGCAAGCTCGGTGACGTTATGAAGGAATCCGCAAGGGCGGCTATAAGCTATATAAGAGCCAACGCGCAGAAATTCGGAGTGGACGAGGAAGCGTTTGAAAAGAACGATATTCATATCCACGTTCCCGAGGGCGCGACGCCCAAGGACGGTCCGTCCGCGGGTATTACCATGGCTACGGCGATACTTTCGGCGTTTACGGGCGTACCCGTTAAAAAGAGCGTCGCCATGACGGGCGAAATAACCTTGCGCGGCAGAGTTCTCGCCATAGGCGGGCTTAAAGAAAAAGCTCTCGCGGCTTATCGCGCAGGCATTCGCCGCGTGATTATCCCCAAAGCCAACGAAAAAGACCTTGCGGATATACCCAAAGAAGTGAGAAACGATATAGAATTCGTTACGGCGGAACGCGCGGACGAGGTGTTTAAGGTCGCGCTCGCAGAAAAAGCGGGGGTGTGAGTATGAAGCCCTTTACCGCAAAATTCATAACCAGCGTGAACAGCGCGGACAGGTTTTACGTTACCGATAAACCGATAGTCGCAATATCGGGAAAGTCAAACGTGGGCAAGTCTTCGCTTATCAATATGCTCGGCTCGAATAAAAAGCTCGCAAAAACCTCCGACACGCCGGGCAGAACCCGACTTATCAATTACTTCGACTTCGGTGAATTCGTTCTCGCGGATCTCCCCGGGTACGGGTACGCAAAGGTCAGCAAGGAAGAAAAGGAGAGATGGGGCAGGCTTATGGACGAGTTTTTCGCCACGCAGAAGCTTGCGCTCGTGGTTTCGCTTGTGGATATAAGGCATCTGCCCACAGCGGACGATACGGCTATGGTCGGTTACCTTTATCATTACGCGTTGCCGTTTATTCTCGTCGCGACGAAAGCGGACAAGCTTTCCCGCGCGAACGTTAAACCGCAGCTGAACAAAATCGCCGCCGCGTTAAAGGTAGGAATAGGCGATATAATAGCTTCTTCCGCAGAAACGGGGGCAGGCAAACAGGAAATTTTTTCCGCAATAGAAAAGGCGGCAAAGCTCTGAGCTTTGCCGCCCTTAAAATTTTAAGTGTATTTTCCGAAATTATATCGCTATTGCACCGCTATGGTATTGCCGTTATGCTGCGGGAAAGCGGTTCGTAAATCAGTCCTTTTTGCCGTAAAATTTTTCTCCCGCTCTCGGGAGGGCGGTTTCCGCATTGCCGAGCGGCTCGTTCGCGTTTCTGTAATCGTGCTTAACGCAGAACGCTTTAAGCTCGTCGGAAAGTCTTTTAAAGTTGCGCGACTGTACGTCGGACAATACTTTAAGGTATTCTTTGGTCATAAAGCCCGCAGAAGCGGAATATTTCAGTAATTCCGCGTAATGGTGAAAGCAGAACCCGCGCGAAGAATGTAAGGTCTTGAAAAACTCTTTTTCGCGCGCGAAAAGCTGCGCCACCGTTTTGTAGTATTTTATCATGCTTTCTTCCAGAAGGTCGCAGATAACGCAATGAGAAAGCGAAGCTTCTATCTCTTTGGCGCGTTTTTTGGCTTGTCCCGCGGATTTTACGGGGGAAAAGAGGTCGCTCTCCGCTTCCGCGCGGGTTTCCGTCTGCAACGCTACGGAAAGCTTGTTCTGCCCCGAGAACAGTTTGCCGAAGTGCTCCGCGCAAAAGCCCTTTTTACGCACTTCTATTCTGCAATCGTCCGCCATAACCGCGTCGTTTAAAAACTCGTGCAAAAACTGTTTTTCGGCAACCTTTCTTATTTCGCATAACGGACATTCCGTGTCTTCCTTGAACTTGTCTTTGATAAGTCCCGTGTCGATATGATAACCCATAGATAAAGTATAACCGATTTTTTCCTTTTTTTCAATAAAATAAGCTAAACCGTTGTAACTTTTTTTTTCGTGTGTTAAAATGTTAAGGATTTGAAAAGACCTCGGAGGAAATATATGATTACTGAAAGAGTTGATTTATACGAATATTTCGGATTGAAACGTCCGCAGAACGGCTGCGGTTATCTCGTGACTTACGTTCACGACCCTATGGAGAGCCGCCCCAACCGTCTGCGCCCCGCTATGCTCGTTATCGGCGGCGGCGGATATTCTTACGGTTCGCAGAGAGAAAAAAAACCTATTGCCTTTAAGTTTCTCGCAGAGAGCTACAATGCTTTCGTGCTGGAATATTCCTGCGCGCCCGTCGCTTATCCCGCGCAGCTTAACGAGGGGCTTATGGCGATGGTCTATATCAGGGAGAACGCCGCAAAGCTCGGCGTAATTGCCGACCGCGTTGCCGCGATAGGCTTTTCCGCGGGAGGGCATCTTTGCGCTATGCTTGCAAATCTTTTCGATTCGGAAGATTCCAAAAAGCTTTTGGGCGATAAAGCTTCGCTCGCAAGACCGGACGCGGTTATTCTTTCTTATCCCGTCATTTCCTCCGGAGAAAAGGCGCACAGGGGCAGCTTCGATAATATCTGCGCGGGTAACGCGGAGCTTGAAAAAAGCCTGTCGCTTGAAAACAGGGTAAAAGAGAACTCTTCGCCCGCGTTTATCTGGGCAACGGCAAACGACGGCTGCGTTCCGTCCGAAAACAGCTTGTATTACGCGCTCGCGTGCAAAAAACACGACGTTCCGTTTGAGTTGCACGTTTTTGCAGACGGACAGCACGGCTTGTCGCTTGCAAACGAAGAAGTGTTCACCGTAAACGAACCCGTTCAGATTTGGGTAAAATTAGCTTTGGTCTGGCTTAAAAACCGCGGTTTCTGCATAGAAGACGGCGAGTATTAAACAAAAAACAAAAAAGTTTTTTGCAAGCGGTAAAAATCGTTGATATTTTTTCAAAATTGTGGTAATATGTTAAAGCTATCCGAAAATAGCGATAAAGCGACGCGATA
>ERZ808278.1391-NODE-1391-length-10247-cov-5.253827_pt1 | contig 10247 bp, 9 predicted proteins | sample MGYA00521239_ERZ808278 | MGnify/ENA primary metagenome ERZ808278 (study PRJEB31516, sample SAMN03275600) | gut metagenome | biome: mammalia-associated habitat; material: feces | host: Papio cynocephalus | place: Kenya | collected 2012-07-17 ... | reverse complement strand
GTATTTGTAAATGTTTTAAAAGCTTCTTTTAAAACGATACCAGCCATTTCCCAGTGACCTGTTGTAGTATCTTTACCGTTTGATTTTTCTTTCATTGTACCGTATTGACCGATAGGATTTGAAACTTTTTCGATACCTTGGAAATCTTGAATATTACCTAAACCTAATTTAGCTAAGTTTGGAACATTCAATCCATTATTAAATTTACATACATTTTTTAAAGTATTGCATTCTGGAGTATCACCAAAATCTTTACAATCTGGCATTGCACCGATACCCATTGAATCAATAACTACTACGATTGCTCTTTTCATAAGTTCACCTTTCTTTAAAAATAAACACACTTACTTTAAATTTATATTAGCATAAAAACATTTTTATGATAGCATTAAATTATAGAGGAATTATAAAAAGAGGTAAAACATGCAAGCACGTAGAGCAGCTAGAGAATTAGCACTAATATTATTTTCACAATTTGATAAAAAAATTACAGAATACACATCAACTGATATTGATGAAATGTTACTAAAATCAGTAAGAATTTTAACAAACAATTCTTCTGAAAGTTTACAATTAACACTTGGTAAATTAATGGAAATGAAAGAATACGTGGATGAAGTTGAAACAGAACATCCTGATAATCTTTCAAGACCTATTGAATCAAGCAATATTCCTGTTCCAATGACATCTGATTTTTCAGGAAGAATTGAGGAAATGCTAAATATCGCAGAAAACGCTTTACTTGCACTTGAAATTGCAGAAATGGCAACGCTTGAATGTCAATCAGAAGTAAAAGAATACATCAAAAAAATTGCTGATAGATACAAAGTTTACCACGAAGAAATTGATAACTTAATCCAAGAATGTTCACAAGGTTGGGACATTTCAAGAATGGTAAGAATTGATAAAGACATCTTGAGAATTGCAATTACAGAAATGGTTTATATCAAAGAAGCACCGATGAAAGTTGTAATTGATGAAGCTGTTGAACTTGCTAAAAAATATTCAACAGAAGATTCTCCATCATTCGTAAATGGCATTTTGGCAAAAGTAGTTAGAAAAGAAGAATTAAAATAAATGTTTGGATTTTTTTCAAATAGTATAAAAACAATAAAAGAGGCTGTAACAAATACGACAAAAAGTCTTGTGACTAATGTCGTTAATAATATTGCAGAGGAAGAAGAGTTTTCAGAATTTGTCCTTGACGATATGGAAGACTTGTTGATTAGTGCTGACTTGGGCGTCAATTATGCAAGCGAATTAGTAGACAAATTAAGAAACCAAGACAAAATCAAACCCTCTGTAGTTAAGCAATATTTAAAAGACGAATTTGAAAAAGTTTTGAACGAAGCAGGCTCAACTCAACTAAATTACAAGGATGGCGAACTAAACACATACTTCATTTGTGGCGTAAACGGTGTTGGCAAAACTACCTTGATTGGTAAACTTGCATATAGTTTTAAACAACAGGGCAAAAAAGTTATGGTTGCAGCAGCAGACACTTTTAGAGCAGCCGCAGAAGAACAACTTGATATTTGGTCAAAAAGAGCTGGTGCAGAAATTATTAGACGAGATAAAGCTGACCCAGCATCCGTTGTTTATGAAGCAATTCAAAAGGCTAAAGCTGAAAACTTTGATGTACTTTTAATCGATACAGCAGGCAGACTTCAAAATAAATTTAACTTAATGGAAGAATTGACTAAGATTAAGACAGTTCTTGATAAAAATGCACCTGAAACTTTGAGAGAAACTATTCTTGTACTTGATGCAAATACTGGTCAAAACGGTATATCACAAGCAAAAATATTTACAGAAGCTGTTAATTTAACATCTGTTGCACTAACAAAACTAGATGGCTCAGCAAAGGGTGCAATTATTCTTTCTATCGCAAAAGACCTTAAATTACCAGTAAAATTAGTGGGCATTGGCGAAAAAATGGAAGATTTAAAAGATTTTAATACAAAAGATTTTATAAATGCTTTATTTGAATAATGAAAATTTTAAAAGAAACTTTATCAAAAAATAATAATAATATTGAACTACTTGGGGAAAATGATAGCAAGAATATTCTTGTTATTGGTGTTTTTCACGGTGATGAACCGCAAGGTGAATATTTAATCAACGAATATTTGAAAGAAAATAATAGCAATCTTTTATTTATTCCTTGCTTAAATCCTGATGGCAAAGATTTAAATACAAGACAAAACGCAAACAATGTGGATTTGAATAGAAATTTCCCTACAAAAAATTGGATAATTTCAGAGGATGAACATTATTTTGGCGGAAACGAGCCAGCAAGCGAAATTGAAACAAAATTTATGCTTGAAATTCTTGAAACATACAAGCCAAAATTAATTTTAACAATACATTCACCATATTGCGTAGTAAATTATGATGGGGATGCAAAAGAAATTGCAGAAAAGATTTCTAAAATTATAAACTATCCAACAGATGATGACATAGGTTATCCAACCCCTGGAAGCTTTGGAACATATTGCGGAAAAGAAAGAAATATTCCAACAATTACGCTAGAAGTAAGTGAAGAAGTTCCTGTAGAGGATTTAAAAGAACCTATGTTTAAAATTTTTAAACTTTTAGAAACTCTATAAAAATTATGATACAATCAAGAAAAAGAAAATATAAGGAGATAAAATTATGGCAGAAGCAAAAATCATAGCAACAGTACCAAGAAGTGCTACAGAACAATTACAAATTTCAATCAACGAATACAAGGGTAAAAGCTACCTTGATATGAGAATTTATTACACAACTGATGACGGTGCTAACTGGTTACCAACTAAAAAAGGTGTAACTTGTTCACCTGAAAACTTAGATTTATTAGCAGAAGCTATTGAAGAAGCTAAAAAAGAATTTATGACAGAGGAAGAATAACTTGGAAAATAAATACGCCCTAGTCCTTGTAAACATTAAAGGACTGGGTGTAAAAACCTTTTCTTACATAATACCTGACGATATGAAAGATATAATTCAAATCGGTCAGGCTGTTTTAGTGCCTTTTGGTCGACAAGGTTTAATTCAAGCCTTTGTTGTTGGATTTTCTAATTATTTACCAGAAGAAATTAAAGCGAAAAAGATTAACAAAATAATTGATACAACGCAATTATTTAATCTTGAATACCTAAAATTGCTAGAATGGGTTGCAAACTACTATATGACAGACTTTGTGACTGTTCTAAATATGGCGATTCCGCTAAAGCTTTTGGATAAAAACTCTAGAACAGAGGATTATATTGAATTTGTAAGCGATGAGAATGCAACCAAAAGACAAAAGGAAATTCTTGAAAAATTAAAAGAAAAAGGTAAAACAAAACTCATAGATTTTGAGCGTGAGGTTAAAACAACTAGGACAACAATTAAAAAACTTGTTGATTTAGGATGTATAAAGCTAACCGCTGATGAAATCTATAGAAACCCTTTACAGATTTTTGACCAAAAAGTTGAACCACTTTATGAACTTTCAGGGGAACAAAAAGAGGTTTACGAAAAAATCAGAGATAAAATAAATTCTGATAATAAATTTCCTATACTTTTGCACGGCGTAACTGCATCAGGCAAGACGGAAGTATATTTTAAGCTAATAAAAGACACACTAGATAAGGGCAAAAACGTATTATTTTTAGCCCCTGAAATTGCTTTAGCTTCTCAACTTACAAAAAGATTGACGAAAAAATTCGGTATAAACGAGGTAGCCATTTGGCACAGTTCAATATCTGAAGGCGAACGCTACGACGTATGGCAAAAAATCAATAGAAATGAGATAAGAATACTTGCTGGGGCTCGCTCTGCTGTATTTGCACCACTAAAAAATATTGGACTTATTATTATTGACGAAGAACACGAAAGTGCTTATAAACAAAACAATCCAGCACCAAGATATGATGCAAAAGTTATTGCTGAAAAACTTGCAGAATTTCACAACTCGCCAATCCTTTTAGGTTCAGCAACACCTGACATTGTAAGTTATTACAAAGCAAAAAATTCAGGCACATTATTTGAATTAATGCATAGATTTAACAATGTTCCAATGGCAAAAACCTCTATTATCAATATGCAAGAACACAAACGTTCCGCATACAAAGGAACTATTTCCAAAATATTAGAAGTGGAAATAAAAGAAACTTTAGAAAAAAATCAACAAGTTATCATACTAGTCAATCGACGAGGTTTTTCAACTTTCACTCAATGTCAAAGTTGCGGAACAGTTTTAGAATGTCCAAATTGTGCTATTCCAATGGTTTGGCATACTGATGAACAAGTTTTTAAATGTCATTATTGCGGTCAAAAAATGGCATTTCCTGATGAATGTCCGGAATGTGGCTCAAACGCACTTCACAATACAGGACTTGGCATTCAAAAGGTTGAAATTTTAATAAAAGAAATGTTTCCTGATGCAAGGATTGCAAGACTTGATAGCGACGTTTTAGTCAGAAAAAATGAACACATCAAGCTTTTAGACAAATTTCAAAACAAAGAAATCGATATTTTAATAGGCACTCAAATGGTTGCAAAAGGGCTTGATAACCCTAATGTAACACTTGTTGGCGTAATTTCTGCCGATGCAAGTTTTAATTTACCTGATTTTAGAGCACCTGAAAGAGGTTTCCAACTTTTAACACAAGTCGCAGGACGTGTTGGTCGTGGAGAATTCACAGGAAAAGTTCTTTTCCAAACTTATAATCCTGAATTTTATGCTCTTGAAAGTGCTAAAGAACAAGATTATAACGATTTTTACAAAACAGAAATAACTGCAAGAGAAGATTTTGATTATCCGCCATTTAGTAAAATAATCAGACTAATTTTAAGTGCAGATAACCAATTTAGAACAGAAAAATCAGCTATGGAAATTGCCCTAAGATTAAGAACTCTTGTTGATAAATTTGGGATAAAAGAAAAACTAGAAGTTCTTGGACCAACAGAATGCGTTATAGGTAGAATAAATGGTAAATACAGATACCAAATCCTAATAAAAAACAAAATGGAAGCAAAAGGTCACGCTTTTGTATCAAAATTTTTAGCACAAATGACTGTTCCAAAAGATATTAAATTAGCAGTTGACGTTGACCCACTAGATATTCTCTAATTTTGTTTGCCACGACCTCTAATTGAAACTGTAGCTTTTAATGGAATATAGTCGCAAGTCGTATTCGCTGGGCATTCAACTCCAGTAGATGGGCAATAATTTCTAATTGGAATAAAGTTTGTACTAAAATAAGAAAATACATTACTTGCAAATTTATGGTGACACATTACTCTTGGCAACGCCAAACCTGATGATACGATTGAACGAACGCCAGCATTTGTTGTGCTGTATAAATTTGCTAATAAAAAGTCACCAGTACGCATTTTTGGTGAAATTGGAAGAACTTCACCATTTAATAATACATAAAACTCTAAAACATCATCATTTAATGTATTAGACCCAACTCTTGGACCGTCTGAATCAACAAACACAACGTAGTAACTTCCAGCCAAATATCTTGTAAAAGCTTCATTCAAGAAGGATTCACTCTTTGCTGAACAACTAGGGTTTACTTTCAAACTCTTAAACAAAACATGAAAATATTCCAAAAGCGGTACTGCTGGGTAACGTCTTATAGTTTGACCAGTATTTGCACAAGACGGACATTCTGCAATATTTCTAAAATATAGAGCAATATTACCTGCATAAGTTGTTGACCACGGAGCAATTGGAGCGGATTTAGCTTCAATTGGATTACACAAAAAACCTATTTCATTATATCTATTACAATTAGTATCCCCAGTTGCAGCAGAAGATAAGCCGTTTAAACATTGCAAATCTTTTATAAAATTATCATTAACAATACCTGTCTGAGCAACATCTCTCATACCAAAAGAATACGCAGTAGGAGAAATAAATAAAGTCATCCCATTTGATAAATATAAGGTTGGTTTTACATTATCCTCATCAAAATATCCAGCCGTATTACAATTATTGCAAGTAAAAGTAGGACCGGCTTCACTTTCAAGAACATTAAAATGTTCAATTAATCTGTCATAAAAACCGCCGTTGATGTGTGTTGCAGGCATACCATTCGCACCTTTAATATCAGGCAAATATGAACCAGCCTCTGTTGTTTTATAAACAGGCGAAATCATTTTATAATTATAAGTATCTTCAATTAATACGCCATCACTTACAGCGGAACTTGCTATTTTTGTTAAGTTATTCCACGCTGCATAGGCTCTAACTCTTTTTGCATAGTTAAATTTACTTTCTGTTATGCTTTTAGACGCAAGGATAACCAAACTCATAATAACAAGAGCAATAATGACTTCTGCTTGAGATATAGCTAAAAATTTACGACCAAAATTTTTTATCATAAAGCTTTTACTTGCTCCAATGCTTCCTCATAAGTGTTTATAGATATTATACCACTTTCTTTGAACAAGTTCTCATTTGTAATATTTAATACTGTTTTATTTTCTTGGATAGCAAAAATTTTAATATTATGTTTTAAAGCCTCAAACACAGGAATAGACCCCAAACAGTTGTATGGAACGACTAAATAATCTAAATTATCCAGACAAATATTTTCAATATTGTATTGAGTTAACAAAGGTGCAATTGATAAACCTAGCAAAATACATGGCAAAAATGTTGGTGTAATGTATTCAGAAGACACACGTTTATCAACTATTTCAGGATAAATTTGATAATCACAAAATGCAGGAGAATGTGCACAAGGAACTTTTAATTCTTTTGAAATATAGTGTGAAATAATAGCCTCTACTCCACCAATAGGGTCAACTCCGCCATTTTGTGCATAGTTTTCATCATTACAATCTTCAAACAAACAACAAATTGCAAGGGCCGTACAACCTTTTTCAAGAAGTTTTTCACCTGATTGTTTTACGGTTTCCATATCATTAACTTTTCCCATAGAAATACCGTGTTTATTTACAAAAAATTCAACACCTACTTCATTTTCAGTAATTTCATAATACGGAATATCAATGCCATACACAGATTTTACAGCATTTATGGTGTTAACATGAACATTTAATACATCTTCTGGAATAGATTTATCAAAGATGACACCGATTTTATTGTTTTTTGATGGAACTAAAGAATTTTCTTTCTTAAAAAAACTATCTAAAGAAAAACCCTCAACATAAAACATATTTTCAGTAATGCCTGAAAAACACCCAGCATTAACAACATTAGGGTTTACAATTAACTTTGAAACTTCAGCGAATTTTCTAGCATAAGGACTAGCATCGCCAGCAAAACCACCAATTGATGCTCCAACACCAGTTGGAACAATAAATGCACCTAATTTTTCACCATTACTTAACATAAAAAAATTATATCAAAAAAAAAAAAACGAGGCATAAGCCTCGGTTTTTAAAATTTGTATGAAATAGAAGATAATTATTAACTGTTGTAACCGTATGTATGAGATGCTGCAATGTTGTTTTCCACCATCTTTTGACAGTTATCGATATTTGTTTGTAACAAAGCATTTGTTGCTTGTTCGTTATCAACTTTTGATTGCCATACTTGTTCATCGGCATTAATTTCAGCTAAAGCTTGTTGTTGTTCAGCTTCAACTTTTTCAATTTCAGTTTCAAGTTGTTTTTCTAAAGCTTCCATATTATTAGCAGAGAATGAAAATTCTTCGCCGTTTACTTCTTCTAAAACTCTTGTCATATTAGTAGCGTCATCAGAGCCTTTCATATTCAAAGCTCTTGCTTGAGCACCTTTTAAATCAGCAAGTTTTGTAGAAAAGAAATTATTTACATCACCAGTTTTTTGAGTGGCTTCTAACAATTCATTGTTATAATCCATCAATTTATAATCTGATTCAATTTTTGCTATTTTGTATGTTTGTAATAAACACAACGCTCCTGCGTAAGCCATATACACCTCTTCTATTTCTACACTTATATAAAAACATTTCAAATTGTCCGATTTCAGAAAAGGTATTTTTTGTTACATTTGTTTACAAAAATGTAAAATACCCACTTTAACTATATAAATCCTTTTATGCTTATAATACAATTAATAATAAGAATAATAGGAGTAACCTGATTATGAAAAAATTATTGATTATATTATTCAGCATGTTAGTATTCACTCCAATAGTTTTTGCAGATGAAACTTTTAAATCTCACTTCGATTTAGCAGAACAATATTATAAACAAGCAAAATACACTAACGCTATTGGCGAATACCAAAAAGCTTTAAGAATTAACAATTTAGATAATTCCGCAAGAATTGGCTTAATCAATTCATACCTTGATAGAGCAACTTATTATATAAATACACTAAAGGATTTTGACGCAGCAGCAAACGATTATCGTTCAGCTTTATTTTATTTAGAAGTTTATCCTACAGAACAAACAATGCAAAATGCATCTCAAATAACATCTGACGTTAAAGATAACTTAGAAAAATGTTTTGTAGAAACAAAGTTTGATAAATCTTCGTATTCAAGATATAAAAAAGCAGACGAAATCAGAAACAATGGTCTAAATGATTATGCAGCAGCTGCTTATGAATACTATAGAGCATCTTTAATTGGTGATAGCAATATCGTTAAGAACGCAAACAGAAATATTGCAGATATTATTAAAAGTAGAACTGGCAACTTTAAAAGAGCTGGGGATTTTTATAGTAACGCAATAAAAGTTGCTCCAAATGATTCAGGACTTCACAATAGTTATGCTCAAATGCTTATGAAAACAAATCAAGAAGATTTAGCTATCGAGGAATTTAACAAAGCCTTAGCAACAGCAAGTAATCCTAAATATATATTAATTAATTTAGAAAAATTATATAGCAAAAGACTTCAACAAAACCCTAACAGTATAAATACTGTTCTAAATCTTGCAAGCGTTCTTCATAAACAAGGCAAAGATAATGAAGCTATTAATTATTATAAAAAAGCTGAAACAATGAACGCTAATAACGAGATTGTATTAATGAAACTTGGTGAATATTATTTAGATAATAATAACACTACAAAAGCTCTTGATTACTTTACTCGTTCACTTCAAATCAAACCTAACAATGCAAACACACTTTGTCTTGTTGGGGATTTATATTTAAAAACAAAGGATACAGAAAAAGCTACAGAAGCTTACAAAAAGGCTTTAGAAATAAACCCTAACAATGCTGATGCACAAGAAGGATTAATTCAAGCAGTTGTAGACATTATGACACCAGCAGATTTAATGAGCTACCTAGCATTTGGCAAAGAAAAACCTAATGCCTCTGCCGTTGATTGCGTTTATGATTATGCAAAAGATTTGCACTCATCAAACAAGGCTAAAAAAGCTATATTATATTACTATGAAGTATTAAAATATAAAGACACTCCCGAAGTATACATAAATCTTGCATTAGCACAAGTTCAAGAGGATAGAGAGGTTGATGCTATCAATACACTTGTTGTGGCAAGACAAAAATATCCTGGAAATCAACAAATCCAAAAGACATTAAAAGAAATTAGCCATAGCGTAAATAACCAAAAATACGCAAAAGCAAGTGAATACTTTAACACACAAGAATATCAAAAAGCCCTTGATCTTTATGCTCAAATCGAACCTGATTCAGCAGAAAAATCTTTAGCAATGGCAGCTTGCTATAAGAGTATGGGCAACATAGAAAAAGCTTTAGAATACTACAAACAAGCTTTAACATATACTCCAAACAATTCTGATATAGCATATTACATTGGCGTTTTATATGCAGAAAAAGAAAATTGGACATCTGCTAAAATATACTTACAAAAAGCTATAAAATTGAACGCTAATAATACTAAAGCAAAAGAATTATTAGCCTCAGTTGTTGAACAAAATAATATCTTATTAATAAATAAAGTTATTGAAAAATACAATAAGACTGAATACGATGAGGCTTTAAAACTTATCAGCCAAGTCTTAACAGAAGATTCAAACAATGCTTATGCTCACTATTATAGAGGTTTGATATATGATTCACAAAAGAAATATAATCAAGCAATTGATGAATATCAAAAATCATATAAAAATAACCCAACTTTAATTGTGGCAAACTACTTAATAGCAATCATTTACGATTCTCAAGCTCAATACAAAAAAGCTTTAGAATATTATAAAAAATTCGTAAACGAAAATAAAGAAGAAGACGAATATAAGACTTACGCAAAATCAAGAATTGTAGATTTAAAAGGTTATGAAAACTAGAGTAAAAGAACTTATAAAAACAAAAGTATCCCTAG
>ERZ808278.1389-NODE-1389-length-10250-cov-4.734576_pt1 | contig 10250 bp, 10 predicted proteins | sample MGYA00521239_ERZ808278 | MGnify/ENA primary metagenome ERZ808278 (study PRJEB31516, sample SAMN03275600) | gut metagenome | biome: mammalia-associated habitat; material: feces | host: Papio cynocephalus | place: Kenya | collected 2012-07-17 ... | reverse complement strand
GTCAGCCGAAATTGTAGAAAATATTTTGAGTAGAACTCCTCAAAAACTAGAAGATATAACTTTTTATAAATGTAAATACTTAAGAGAGGATAATAAATGCGGAGATTATGAACATAGACCTCTTCTTTGCAGACTAAATCCTTTTTCTGCTTGGTCAATTGTTCCGCCACATTGTGGATTTCAAGGTTGGTTAGAAGAACAAAAAGCCCATAAAATTCAAGAAGTTAAACATCAAAAAGATAACTTACGAGAATTAAATGAGCTTTTGAAATTAGCCACAAATCAAAACCAAATCGACGAAATAAATAAAAGAATTAACAAAATAAATGAAATCCTAGCATTTTATGAAAAATATGGTTCTGAAGAATGGTAATTATAAATGTTTATCAATAGCTTCAATTAGTTGAGGCATTGTATGAAGTCCTGACATTCTGTCAACAACTTTGCCGTTTTTAAAAACTATCAGCGTCGGAATAGAAACAATATCAAACATTTTTGATAAAATTGTTTCTTCTTCAACATTAACTTTTCCGACAAAAGCACGTTTTGCGACTTCATCTGCTAATTTATCAACAATCGGAACTTGTTGCCTGCAAGGTCCACACCAAGGAGCCCAAAAATCAACTAAAGCTACACCCTTAACGTTTGTAACCATTTCATCAAAAGTTTTTCTATTTAAATTTGCTGCCATAATAATCTCCTTTTTTGAAAATATAAAAGAAGATTAAATTTAGAACAATTAGTAAGGTTTCTAGACTACTCTGGCATAAACCAATCTATCAAAGCCTTAACTTCGCCAAATTCAAAGTCAAAGTTATCGGTTATTTCTTTTCTGAATAAAGATTTTAAACTTAAATTATATGCCAAAGGTTCTTGCTTAATACCCAACTCAGCCATTTTTACATCGGAAAGAGTTCCAGTTTCAGGGTCGTAAATATTACTGTAATTTAACCCATAATGAACGCAATATGGAATTTTATTTTTTTGAACACCATTTTCTTCCACAAAGAAAAGTAAACCATGCGTACGGCAAATTATTGCTCTAAAATCATATACACTACATTTATTATCAATTAAAAATGGACATCTATGCATAAAGATAGGATGGTCTTTTGTACCACCGTGATTCTGTTTGAAAAATTCATATCTTGATTTCAGTTTTTCAAAATTTTCTCTTATTTTTAATTGCGTTTCAAATGGAAGGAGTTTATAACCCAACATTAAATACGCTAATTCAACTTCTGATACTGGATATTGCCCATTTTCACAACAGTAAGAACAACCAGCCTTACAACAAATATAAGGTTTTTGTTCTTCAAAATATTTATCTATCATACGAGCTTGAACAAGTTCTATATAAGCCTTATAGGAAGCTAACGTATCTTCTGTTATTTGTGCACACATATTACCAACATTATAGTACAAAAATATCCTCTAAAATTTAGAGGATATTTTTAAAATCATTATTTAATTTTTTCTAAAACTTCATCTCTGGAAATTGTCTTACCATCACATTTGTAAGAAATTTTATCACCTGAAATCTTTGCAGTAACATCATCAGGTAAAGTTTTACCGCCTAAATCCTCTTTGACTTTTGCATCAAATTCAGATTTAGTGATGTATTTATTTTTGCCAAAAGTTTTTACTGGAATAATTTCTTCACCTAGAGTTTTCTTACCAGTTTTTTCATCAGTTACAACTAATTTTCTAACTTTGTTTCCGTTATCATCCTTGTAAACACCGATTTGAGTATCTTTTTGACCATTTACAGTACGCTCCCAAATGCGAGTTTCTGGGGGAAAATCGCCTGAAATGTATTTATTATTGCCAAAAGTTTTTGTAGCCGCAAGAGTATCACCTACAGTACCGTCTGCATTTAATTCTCTACGAACTTTTTGTCCTTTTTCATTTTTAGTTACTACAATATCTTTCTTTTCGCCATCAACAGAACGTTTAATAACTTTACCCTCTGCTTTTGGTTTATCGTCAGTTTTAGGAGCTTCTTCTGTTTTAGGTTTTTCTTCAGTTTTTGGAGCTTCTTTTTTACCTAACAAACCTGAAATTTTAGACCAAGATTCATCACTCAAAGAAACTTTACCCTCTTTAGCGATGAAATTGCTCTTCCAATTTTCTTTTTTATCAATTGTTGAAACGTCATTACCGCCTGAAAAGATGCTTGTATCATTAGGATTTTTTTCTTTTCTAGCCGTTTGTTCTTCATCAACTGTTTTCATAACATCTTGCCAAACAGACGTATCAATCTTTTTACATTCATCTTTTGACAAACCTAATTTGGATGCGATAGCTTGAGTTAAACCTTGATTTTTCTTGATTTCAATATCCATATATAAAGTTCTCCTAAAATTACATAACTAGACATGAACTATAAAACAAGTGAATAGAAAAAATTGCCAAAACTAAGCAAGAGATTTACCGATTTCTCTTTCGTTGTCAAATTTTCCTGTACGAACACCCATTAAGTCAAACTGAGTGCCACCACCTTTTCTACCATACAACGGATTACATTCACCAGTACACATTTTTGTACCTGCTTCAAGTGTACAATCACATACGTATTTTGGAACTTGTGGCAAGGCAAATTTATCAGCAATTTCTTCTGGTGACAAACCTTTTATGTCTTCATATTTCATAACCCAGCCACCAGCTTTGAAAGAATTTTTATTATCATAAGTTCTTACAAATTTTGCTGTATCAGTAAGTTCAATAATCTGAGCTTTTTCATTTGGTTTATAAGGTGGGTCAGTATAACCACGAGAAGCCCAAGTTGCATTGACCTCTTTCGTTGGTAACTCACCAATTACCTTATATTTACCCTTAATATTGTATTCTTTGCCATTTTGAACAACAACGGCTGATTTCTTTAGCTTGAATGATGCTAAAGCCATATTTCTAATCGCAGTATTACCATCTTTTGAAACTACAGCTTTATTGCTATCATCAGCTTTGTCAGTTTTTACAGGATTTGAAACATACTTCGTAGCATTTTTTGATATTTGTCTACAAGTACCTACCTGATTAAATGAATTTAAATTAACACATTCTACTACCATAGTTGTATAAAAACAAAGATTAGAAATTAATTAATCAAAAAACATGCATTTGTTACATTACAGCTAAATTTGTAACAAATGTTTTGATATGTAAAAATAAGAGAAAATTGCTAAAAACAAAGGCTTGTTTGTGCTAATCTTAAGTAAGTATGAAAAAGACTATCACAACCCTTTTAAAAAATTTAATAAAAAGAAAAAACTCTACTGAAATTATTGAAACAGCAGCAAATTCAGAAATCAAAAAAACTTTAGGACTTTTTGATTTAGTAATGTTAGGGGTTGGGGCAATTTTCGGAGCAGGATTGTTCACAATTATTGGTGTTGCAACCGCAGGTTCTGGTTCTACACTAGGAGCAGGTCCAGCTGTTACAATTTCTATGGTGATAGCCGTTGTAGCTTGCGTATTTTCAGCATTATGCTATTGCGAATTAGCTTGTATCATGCCCGTTGCTGGTAGTGCTTATATCTATACTTACGCAACGCTTGGCGAATTTGTAGCTTGGATTGTTGGATGGTTACTAATCCTTGAATACATTATCGGTGGTATTGCTGGTGCTATTGCTTGGAATGGATACTTGTTCCAATTCTTAAGAGGGTTTGACAAATATTTACCTGATTGGCTTATAAATCCACCAGTTTGGCTTGTTACAGATTATCATACGCTTATGAAACAAAGTGCAGATGTTATAAATAGCGTTCCTCATATATTTGGAATGCCATTTTCTATAAATTTACCAGCAATTATATTTGTTATTCTTTTAACTTTATGTATCACTAGAGGTACAAAAGAATCAACTATGGTTACAACAATAATGGTTGGGGTTAAAATTTTAATTGCATTACTATTTATATTTACAGGTTTATTTTACGTAAAACCTGAAAACTGGACACCATTTGCACCAAATGGTTTCAGCGGAATTTGTATAGGTGCATTTATCATCTTCTTTGCATATATTGGATTTGATGCCGTTGCAACAGTTTCCGAAGAATGTAAAAAACCTAGAAGAGATATTCCTATCGCAATTATTTTATCATTAGTAATTTGTACTATCGTATATATGGCAGTAGCACTTGTATTAACAGGTATAATGCCTCTTAATCAAATAAACTTGGAAGCCCCAATGGCTTATGCTCTAAATTATATTGGACAATCTAAAATCGCTGGTCTTGTTTCACTTGGTGCATTAGCAGCTATGACTTCTGTAAACTTAGTAATGACAATTGCTGGTTCTAGAATACTTTATGCAATGAGTAGAGATTTTTATCTACCAAGTTCTTTAAGAGTCTTGAGCAAAAAAACTAACAGCCCAAATAGAATTATTTGGATTATCGGACTAATTATGATAGTTGGTGTTCTAACTACAGACCTTACTATTTCAGCAGAATTATGTAACCTTGGTACATTCTTCTCTCTAATAATTGTTTGTTTAGCAATTCCTATTTTGAGAAAAACAGAACCTAACGTTCATCGTTCATTTAAAGTTCCATTTTCTCCAATAGTACCTCTTATTGGTATAATTATTTGTGCTGGACTTTGCTATTCTTCATTCAAATCAGGTAGTGCATCTACACCAATATTCATTGGATATATGCTTGTAGGTATTTTGTTCTACTTCTGCTACAGTTATAAAAAAATTCGTAGAAATGAAAATAACGTTAAAAGTGATAAAGAATAATTATGACTAATTTTTTTGACAGTATAAAAAACCTAATTGGCAAAAATAAAAAAGAAGTATCTTTAAAAGAAGCTTTTGAGATGATGGACAAAGAACTTAATGAAGCTACAAATAGCTACGACAAAAACTTTTTCCCAGAAGAAGAGGTTCTTTCAACAGAAGAAATGCATTATTCAGCTTTAAATCTTCCTGCTGGTTCTAATTTTGAAGAAATTCAAAAAAAATATAAAGAACTAAAATCTAAATACAGTACAGAAGAATACCAAGAAGAAAAAGCTCGATTAGAATATGCTTATCGATATTTTAAACAAAAATTCAATTTAAAATAAAAATAACCAACTTGTTTAGAGTTGGTTATTTTTTATAATTGTTTTCGATTTTTAGTTTGGTAACTTTGGAAGTTCTTGTTTTGGTAATTCAAATTTAGGAAGTTCCAATCTAAATTGTTTTGAAGCTTGAGATAAATCTTTCTTTGCATTTGATTGATATAACTCATTCAACTTAGCCATTGTACGAGGGAAGTATTGTTGTAAATACTGAGTTCTCAAGGATAACAATTCATGAGTCATCGGAGTATTATGAATTGCATTACCCTCTGCAACTGTTTCTTTTACGCCACCTGATGGTCCGCTATAGTGAGTCAACGCATTTGTGAAGTAATCAACGTGTTCTCTTTGAGCTTCAGGGAAAGCATCTGTGAATGCTGATTTTTCTTGATTATAAGTATCTAACAACTCTTTATTTTGAGAAATCAAATTATCAACAGTTTGATAGATAGTTATATTGTTTGTAGCATCAACGTTTTTAAAGTCTTTAGCGTGACCTAATTCGTGAAGAACTACGAATAAGTTGTCCCCTGAGTGAAGTGATTTGTCAACACCGTTGAAGTATGATTCTAATTCATTTGTCATCCCCTCAAAGTTTTTAACTGTTTCACTCATTTCAAGAAGTTCATCACCTGATAAGTGTTTAAGAGTTTTGATAAGTTTTTCACTATCACCTTTAACAGCACCTAAGTCAAATGTTGCAGTCTTATTTGAATCCTTATCATCAACAACAGTTAACTTATTATCTACAATTTTCATTGTATAACTTTTATCGTTAAAAGTTGATTTAAACTCATTATCAGATACAACAGTAAAAGTCTTTTTATTATCCATCAAGACTTTACCGTCCTTGTCAGTAATCTTGTAATGCAAATATCTATCACCTTTAGGGTCGTCTTTGTATTTATATTGAGTTCTTGTGCCGTCTAAAGATTCCATATCTTTATTAACTTTGACTTTACCATTCTTCTTTTGTTTTGCAGAACTTACTTCTTTCAAGCCGTCTTCTGTTAAAACATCAACTGTTCTAACACCTTTAACATCAGATGGTCTTGTATATTCTCTAGAAATCATTGTGCCATCTTCATTAACCTTTGAACGAATTTCATAAGTTACATAAGGCATTTTTGTTTCTTTATCGTATTCATATCTTGTTTTTGAAATTGTGTTATTTTTAAGGTCATAAGCCTCTTGCATACGATATTTGTCACCGTCTTTTTTCTGAAATTCTTCTGTTTTTTCAATAGAACGAACATCCAAATTTTCATCTAAGATTTCTGTAGTCAAATTGAAAGTTAAACCTAAAGCATTTAGGTTAAAAGTTTTTGTATCATATTTGTCACGACCTAAAACAACCGCAAATGTATTGTTATCGCCACCAATATATTCAGTAATTTCATCAACTTTTTGCTTAACTTTTGCACATTGATCTTTGTCAAAAATTTGTACAATTTGTGCAATATTTTGAGCAAGCATTTTTGTTGAAGTAAATTGTTTTGCGTTTTCAAGTTGCTCTGGAGTTAATGATTTTAATGCAGCAACATCTTTTGGATTTTCAGCATATTTTTCAAACTCTTTTGGTAATGGGGTATCCTTATCTGTACCAGTTGGTTTATCACTCACAGTTTTATTATCTTGTATCAAATTTGTTTTCGTAAATAATGAATTGTTCTCATCAGCTACTAAACTAACTTTTGCCCCAACATCACCAGTACTAAAAACATCAATTGTAACACTATCATCTTGTGATGCTTGTGTTGACTGTTGTTGTTGCATTTGTTTTAATCTTTGAGAAATATTTCCAATATCGTTTGTTGACATGCTTTTCCACCTTCTTATACTAATCGATAACTATTAAAGTATCCTAAACAAAAAAATTGCCTTTTCTATTAAAAAATGTTAACTTTTATCAGATTTGCATTTGCAAGCAAATTTTAAAGCTAAGAAATAATATAAAATAGCCAAGAATACTATTACACAAAAATCACCAAAAATCTGATAGAATGTTGCATTCATTTGATTTAACTTTATAATTCCATCAACACCTTTTGTTGCTGGGATAAAGAATGATATTACGTTCAAATACATTGGTATAGCTTCTTTAGGCCATATAAACCCTGGTAAAAATATCAAAATTAAAGATGACACAACGAAAATCAATAGAGAAGATTCTCTTGTTGTATACAAGAATGATAAAAAGTGTGCAAAAAATACCGTAGCATAATAAAATGGCACTAAGAAAATAAATAGTGGTAACAAGTTGTATGACATTGGATAATTTACAATGGCTGGATACAACAAATAATAGAATAATGAGTAGAACATATATAACAAAACATAGGCAGTTGAACGTGCGAACAATACAAAGCCTCTATTTTGTTTTCTATAGCAAAAATCTCTGTGTTTTTCTTTCATTGTTCCGAGCAAAAGTCCCAAACCTACGACAATAGTTTGGTGAAGAATTAAAATCAAAATTACTGGATAAATATATGTTGCATAACCACCAGCAGGGTTATAAAGAGGTGTAGAAACAAATTCAAACGGTTGTTTTAAGCTCATAGCCATTTGTTTTGGCACACCTTGTTTCATTAAGCTATTAACCTCAATAGCACCACCTAAAGACATTGCCGTTTGAGTCGTACCAGTTGCAACTGCTTTATAAATAATCAAATAACTGGAATCCGCATACATGGAAACATGTGCTTGATTACCATTTTTAATATTTTTTTCAAAATCATCAGGTATAACAACATACCCTTTCAATTTATTTGAATAGAAAAGATGTTGAGCTTCGTTTACGTCAACTGTTTTTCTTACGACTTCAACATTATCATTAGCATCAAGTCTTTTTGTAAATTCTCTTGATAATTCTGTATTATCCATATCAACAACAGCAATCGGAACATCTTGTAAAACTTCATTTGAATATGGAATAGAATAAAAAATTGAATACGCAATAACACCGATAACCATAATTAGGACAGAGCCACCATCATGGAAAAATCGACGATATTCAGATTTCATTATTCTCCAGAATTTTTTCATCATTTTTGATACCAAGTACTTTCATCATTTGCTAACTTTTTCAATCTCGGTAAAGTCAAGAAACATAATCCAAGAATACAAAGTAATGCAAATATATTTTGTAAATCATAAACAACAGGTAAATCCCTCATTGTTTGATTTAAAAGAATTTTAATATAATGAGTTAACGGTAACGATGCACTATAAATTTTGGCAAACATTGGCATCGCCATAACAGGATAAGTAACACCAGCAAATGCAAAACCCATAGCTGAATAAAAAGCCGCATTACTCAAGCAATATCTAAAATTACCATTTATAGACATAAATAATGCCCCTAAACTCAAAACAGTAAATATAAACAACAAGGTTGAAAATACTACCATCAAGAAGTTTCCGCTAAATGGTGAATTAAATAGTACAAAGTACATAAAATAAATTATTGCAAAATCACAAGAAAAGACTATAAAGTAAGGAGTAATTTTTCCAAGCGTTGCAACAATTATAGACCCATTTGCCGAAGCAAGCCATTTTTTTGTAGTACCTTTTTTAAATTCAATACCAAATGCCCACATTGCAACCATCAAGATAAGAATTTGCAAAATATGACCAAAGGCAATTAGAGATAAGAAGTATTGATAATTCAAATACGGATTTGAACGTACGTGGTCATCAACAACTATCAAGTTAGCTTTTTCAACTGCAACCTGCATAGGCAAACCTTTTTTAGCTCTTGTTTTAGCATCAATTCCGACCATCATTGTTTGAACGACAGTAGTCAAATCCTTTGATATAATTCCGCCTATCAAAATCATTTGGTTGTTATAATACATAACCAGTTTAGGATTTTTCATTCTATAAATATCAGACTGGAAATCCTTTGGAATAACAACAAGAGCGTAAATTTTACCTCTTGTAAAAAGGTCTTTTCCTTGTTCTAAATCAGTAATTCTATATTCAATATTACAAGACGGAAGAGTTTGAATATTACGTTCCAACAATCTTGATAACTCTGAATTATCCTGATTTAAAATAGCAATAGGAAGATTTCTTGGTGAACCCTCTTTAAAAATAGAAGTTGTAATAAGGCAAAGTACAATCGGCAAAACAACCATTAAAACAATTATTAATGGTTGATTGATAAATTGGTTAATTTCACGTTTTACAACTGCTTTATAAGACATTTTATTTAATCTTTTTCCAATCCATAATTGCACTCATACCAGCTCTCAAATCAGAATTAACTTCAAGAGGTACAGCTCTAACTTCAAAAGTTTTCATATCAAAATCACCCTTAGCTTTTGTAGCTCGCCAAGTAGCAAAATTACCAAGAACAGAGATATAATTAACTTTTACCTTAACCTTTTGATTACTCAAAGCTGGAATGATAACTGTTAATTCTTTATTCATTTTGATTTTTGATAACAAATCTTCTCTCATATTGAAAGTTACCCAAGCATCAGTATTATCAGCGACAGTAACGATTGGATAACCAGCTCCAACAAGTTCACCCTCATCAACAGTAAGTTCTGTGACTTCACCATCGATAGGAGAAACTATAGAGTTTTCTTTTAGATATGATGAAACTTCACTAATAGCACCTTTTGCTCTTTGAACATTTGCACTAGCTGAAAGTTTGTCTTCATATCTAGCGGATGATGTCATATTGTATGCATCTTGAGCTGATTTGTATTGAGCATAAGCTTCATCAAGTTTTTGTGTTGGTACAACGCCCTCTTTGTGAAGTCTATTTATTCTTTCATAAGTCTTTTTAGCAAGATTTAATTGGTTTAAAGCCATTTGTCTTTGTTCAACTCTTGCACCATTTGAAGCTTTTTCTTGTTGAGCCATAGCAAGCGCTAAAGTAGCCTCAGTTTGTTCAGCTTTTGCTTGAATTTCAGGAGTGTCTAAAACTAAAAGTACATCACCTTTTTTAACTTTATCACCTTTTTTAATATTAATTTTTTGAACACGTCCAGTTACTTTTGATGATAAATCGACAGATTTAACCTCAACTTCACCCTGTAAAATCAATGTATTTGTCTTTTTATAGATATAAATACCCATAAAACAAATACCTATAATTAATATTAAAACTGCTAAAACTCTTTTCTTATTCATAATTCCACCTAAAATTTTTCACCTTTTGAGTT
>ERZ808278.1388-NODE-1388-length-10258-cov-5.893757_pt1 | contig 10258 bp, 6 predicted proteins | sample MGYA00521239_ERZ808278 | MGnify/ENA primary metagenome ERZ808278 (study PRJEB31516, sample SAMN03275600) | gut metagenome | biome: mammalia-associated habitat; material: feces | host: Papio cynocephalus | place: Kenya | collected 2012-07-17 ... | reverse complement strand
GTACTACTTGTCTGTTTATGTAAAATCTTTCAAAGAACTCTTTCTTTTGTCGCTTAGAGAAACCGTATTTCTCAAAAGCGAGTGCAAAAGTACAACGATTTTCCGAAACTGCCAAATATTTCGAGAAAAAAGTTTCATTTTTGCCTCAATTTTAACATATCTAAACATCAAAAGGATATTAATTCTACAGTTTACCAAATTATATACATACGCACGTCGCACAGGCGTGCGCGCCCACGTATGCACGTACCCGTGGACGCGCCTACCCTAAATATCTTCGTCTTTTAGCAAAATAAAGCTAAATTCCTTTGCCAATATCGAAAAATATCGTACATTTGCAATATAAAAGGCATAATATGATGATTACTATAGACAAGAACAGAAGAAGATTACCTGTAGGAATACAATCCTTCAAGGAAATCCGCACCGACAACTACGTTTATGTTGACAAGACCGACCTCGTTTGGTACCTTGCCAACATGGGGGACAAGTATAATTACTTAAGCCGACCTCGCCGTTTTGGTAAATCTGTGCTTGTCGATACCTTGGAACGATATTTCGAAGGAAGAAAGGACCTTTTCGAAGGACTCAAAATCATGGACTTGGAAACAAAGTGGACATCTCGCCCTGTCATTCGACTAGACATGAGCGAGGGAGGAGACACTCCTGAGGACATCAAATCATATTTCAACTACATCTTCAAGAAATATGAAAAAAAATACGAGATAGTGCTCGATGGTACCGAAAGCCTTACCGTAAGATTCCGGCAGATTATTGAGACTGCTTACGAGAAAACTGGTCATCGTGTAGCCATACTCATCGATGAATATGATGCTCCGCTGCAACATTCTTGGAAAACAACCTGTCATGACGATTGCACCAGAGTCTATAAGAATGTCTTTGCCGTACTGAAGGCTGCCACAGATTACGAAAAGTTCATTTTCATCACGGGCATCACCAAGTTTACGCAAATTTCGCTTTTCTCAGTGCTCAACAATCTGACGAATATCAGTTTCTTGCCTGAGTATGCTACGATATGCGGCATCACCGAAAAAGAATTAGCTGATAACTTCAACTCTGAAGTTAAAATGTTAGGAGAAATAAATGATTGGTCTTATGAAGAAGCACATCAACGCTTAAAGGAGTATTACGATGGCTATCACTTTAGTCGATCAAATATGACAGATATCTATAATCCCTATAGCTTGGTCAATGCGCTTAAGAATAAAGACATCAGCAACTACTGGGCTCGTTCCGGTGCCACTACGTTACTTCCGAAGTTTGTAGATGATATGGAATTGCGCCTATCAGACTTCTCGCATTGCTCTATCTTGAAAAATACCATAGAGTTATCAGATGTAACCGAAGGGGGGGCTGAACTTTTCCTCTACCAGTCTGGCTACTTGACTCTTAAAGGAGCGGATGGAGAGGTTTGCTTCCTTGGCTTCCCTAATGTAGAGGTACGACAAGCACTTTATGACATCGTACTTCCAACACTCACCATGAAGAAGGCGAACGAGGTGAAGTCAATGCAAGCCAATCTCTATACCTATATGAACCATGCTGACTTGGAGAAAGGGATGCAAACCTTGAAAGCACTCATCGCCGATGTGCCTTACAGCAACAAGAAAATGGAGTGCATGGATATGGAGGAACGATACCGCTTGATTATCAGCTCAATATTCAATGCCATCGGATTTAACGTGGAAGTAGAAAGAATGCTGAGCACGGGTAGAATCGATGCCATCGTCACCACTCCTAGATACATATATGTGTTAGAGCTGAAACTCACCAATAATGGTGGAGCCAAAGCTGCTGTACAACAAATCATCGAAAACCAGTATCTAGAGCCTTTCAAAGCGGACAAACGAGAAGTAATTGGCATCGCCATAGAACTCGATGACAAAGGAAAGGGACTTGTTGACTGGCAAAAAGCAGAAATCAAAGAAGGTCAAGCGTAGCAACGAAAACCTATCAAGCGTAGTAACGAATCGTTCCAAACGTCAGTACCAAGCGTTTTGAGCTTTGAAACACTTTGTTTCTGCCCAAGAAACAAAACGTTTCAGGCGATGAAACTTTTCGTTTCAGCCTGCGGAACACTTCGCTACTACCCTACCGCGATTTCGCTATCAACAAGCGCAAAATTCTTCTTCAATAGTAAAAGAAGTGTGGATACCGAATAAAAAAGCATCAGTATCGAACAAAAAAATCGCCAAAAAGATGGAAGATTTGCCAAAATCGTGAGGGATAAGGGGCAAATCGTGATGGATAACGTGATGGATTTCGTAAATATTTTATCATCCATCACGATTTCAAGAATCATATAACTATCTACATATCAAACGAATACACCCACCACGAAAAGGAATCGTGATGGATGTGATAGATTTTTCGAGAAAAAACTTTTTTATGCGTATGATAAGTCATACTTGACGCAAATGCCTATGGATACGACACTAGCCTTACTTCACCCAGATGCGGCGGGTAAGTCGAAGCTCTACCACAGGATAGACCTTGAAGCCCTTGAAGAACTTCACGTAGTCACCCACCTTGCCCGGAATGTTCTTCACATCCTTAGCCAGATTGGCACCAGGCTCCATCCACTCGGTCTTGTTGCCCTCCTCGTCGATGCTCATACGATAGATGTCGTTGGTAACAATCTTTGGCGTGCCACCCCAGAACATCACACCTGCATCGAAGGATACGTAATAATCGTCGCTGTTCTTCAGCAGTCTGCCACCATAGCCGAAGCCCAAGTAAGGCTTGAAGTTGTTCACCTTGATGGTAGCCGACACATTGTTGTTGGCATCTGGCTCCAGGCGGAACATCGAGCCGTCCTCCTTCTCACCCAGGTTCACACCCATGTGACCATAGCTCATAAACTTATCATACAACTCCTTGTTGGCATACACCGTCTGTCCGCTCACCGTCATATAAGGGATAAAATACTCGTAGGAAGCCTTCACACGCTCATAGAGATTGTTGTACATATTCACAGCCACCAGCGATGTGCCGTCATAGACTGCATTCTCCGCCTTGGCTATCTTCGATGGTCCCCAATAGAAACCACCCGTAAAATGCCAGTTCTTGTTGCGGAACGGATGCACCTCCACCAAAAGTTTGAAGTTGTCCATCGTAGGCGTACCCACCATGTCGATGCTATTATCCACTCGGGTACCCGTCATTTCCTCCAACATATCGGCAAGCTTGTTGAATTTCTGGTTCTGCTCCTCATCGCTCTCCACTTTGTCACCCACTTTGACGCCGAAGTTCATGGTGGCGTGGAAGCGAGGCATCCAAGTGAATCCCGTGCGTACCTTTACCACCTCGCTCACGGGCACCGCCACATCCACACCGATGCCCGTGGTACCCATGGTTACCGAGGCATCAATGCCGTAGGTGTATAGCTTGGCTGGCGAACCAGGGATGCAAGGCTCGCTGAATGTCTGGGCGAAAATGCCCTGTAGTGGCAACGCCAGGGCTGCCAACGCTAAAAGATATTTCTTCATAAAATCTTGATTTTCATTAAATTCGGGTGCAAAGTTACGCAAAAAGCCCCAAACTGGCAAGAGTTTGGAGCTTTTTATTTACTTTACGGCTACTTTTTTGCCGTTGACGATATAAATTCCCTGAGGAAGTCCATCCACCGAAGTGGCGTTCTTCTTCACCTGCACACCCTGCAAGGTATAGACATTATAGGTCTGCTTGCCTGTGGTAGTGCCAATGGTGGTGATACCGGTGTCTTGGGAGGAGCTTAACAAGGTAAGCTCGGATGGCGCATTGGCGGAAACCTTCAGATACCAACTGTTGGCTGGGATGGCCTCGATGGTCTTGTGGTTGGTCTTGTCTGCCATCTCCTTGATCATCACCTCGGTGAGATGGTCGGTGGAATTATTGGCAGTCAACTTGCCTGCGGCATCATTACCCAACACGCGCATCGTGGTGGCATCAAACTGGGTGGCGTTGTAATGGTCGGTCCAATCATCACCCAAGCAGAAATAGACACCCTTAGCCACATTGTCGCTAGGAGCAGCCACCGAACTAACCACAGGGGTGATGACGTTCTTACTTGCCTCGGTGGAGCTGCACTCGATGAGCGCAGGAGTCTTGGCTGGAATCGTGCCGGAAAGCTCCTTGTAGTAAGCCACGGCATTTGCCTCATCCACCTTATATATATAGTAGGCCTTCATGCCGTCGCCCAAAGTATAAGGGAAACCTGTGAAGAGGGCTGCATAGCTTTTGCCGCCGATGGTGATAGTAGGCTTCACACCCAGATAGTTGTCCTTGGCATCCACAGGGGTGATGTTCCAAGCATAATTGTCGCCCGTATTGATAACGGAGCTTTTGTCGTAGGCAGAAGCCGTCTGGTCGCAGAGGGTAACAGGCTGACCGCTCTCTTGCTGCCAAGCACGATAGGCGGAGCCTTGCTTGGTAATCAAGAGGGTATAGTCGATCAACTCCTTGATGCTGGTACCCTGGGCGCTGACATTCGCCTCGATGGTGTTAGGGCGCAGACTGGAGTCGCCCAATTTCTCGATATAGAAGATGCTGCCAGGGTCGGTGGAAATCTCATCCCAGCTGATGTTGGTGACGAGCGCACCGCAGTCGGCGGTCATAGATACCTTATCCACACCCTTGCTCGTGTTGTCGCAGAGCGTCATATATCTCTTGGTATTGACGTTTTGGATGCGATAGTACCCCTTGTCGCTCAACTGGGCATGAGCACAGAGCAAGGTGGCGCAACTCAGCAGAAGTACGTACAATCTTTTTCTCATTCTAATACACTATTTAGTTACAAAAAAATAACCGGTCTCCATCGCTTACATAGTAAGGACGAAGATCGGTTACTGTGGAATTTATTGTGTCTTAATCTTTACCGAAGCAAAACGAATTACTTAGCGATACAGATAGTAACACGGTTCATGTCGTTCTCCTCGAATGGCTGAACACGTGAACCCTTAGACTGCTTGATCATGCGGCTGCGAGCAACACCCTTAGCTGCGAGTGTGTTATAGACAGTCTGAGCACGACGAGCAGCAATCTTGTCGTTGAATGCAGCAGAACCTGTACCCTTGTCAGCATAACCTGTCAAAGTGATCTTAGCATCTGGGTTCTCCTTCATGTACTTCACGATCTCAGCAATCTTAGTAGTCTGAGACTTAGCGATGTTGGTGTTACCGATTGGGAAGAAGATATCACGACGGAAGTTCTCCTCAACAGCCTGTGTCTCAGTCTTAGGAGCTGGAGCTGGAGCTGGCTTCTCGATGATACGCTCGATGATCTTCTCTACTGGCTTTGGAGCAGGAATTACCTTGGTTGTGTGAGTCTGGCCGAGAGCCACCTTAACACCTACCAATGCATTGAAGTACCAGTCTGGGTTACCAGCCTTCTTTGAGTTGTACTTGTCGCTCAAAGTAGTAGCAGAAAGCTCTGCACCTACCTTCACACGGTCGCTTACGCGGAAGTCAACGTTAGCACCTACACGAGCTGCGAAACGTGTCTTTGTACCTGTCCAAAGGTTCTCCAATGGCTGAGCGTTCTTGTCATAACCTTCGAGTACCTTCTGAGCATCAGAAGCGAGGATAGCCTTCTGAGCATCCTCAGCCTCACCATTGCTCCATGCGATGTTCGCACCGATACCGCCGAATACACCTACCTCAACCAAACGGTTAGGATTGTACTCGCAGAAGAGGTTTGTGAGGTTGAATGTAGCGTCAACCATAGGAGCGATGTAGTTCCACTTCCACTTGTAAGTAGTTGTAGCGTTAGAGGTTGGATCAGTTACCTTCTGACCAGCCTTGCTCTGCCATGCGTTGAAAGAGAGGCGAGCACCAACAACCTTGTTGAAGTTATAACCTACGCCAATCTGAGCGTTAGGTGACAACAACTTACCAAAACCAATCTCACCCAATGTGTATTGAGCACCGATCTGAGCCTGTGCATACCAATGTGGGGTGAAGACATTTACAGTCTTATCTGCTTCCTGAGCTGACGCACTAACGCAACTCAAAGCAACAACTCCTGACAGTAATACTTTATTGAATTTCATAATCTTATTCTTAATGATGTTATAAATGTTTTTAAGACTTATCATAGTCAGCGGCAGTCGAAGCCGCCCCTAACTAAATGTTTCTTAAATTACTCTACTGTGATGTGGTACTCCTTAGTAGTCTCAACACCAGAGTAGTCAACTGCCTTGTAAACTACAGTGTAGTTACCTGCCTTCTCAGCTGTGAACAATACCTTCTGAACGCTGCCAGCGAATGGAGTCTTTGCAGAAGTCTTACCGTCCATCAATGTTACGTTAGCACCAGTCTCCTTAACATATACAGACTTCTTGTAAGCAGGAGCGAGGAGCTCACCAGTCCAAGATGTAGCAACGAGAACTGTAGAACCAATACCTGTCATACGAGTGCCGAGCTTACCCTTGAGTGTGCTCAAAGTGTTCCAAGAGTTTGTCTTGGTGCTCTTGTAAAGCATAGTAGGCTGCAACAACTGGTTAACGTCAGAGATGTGAGCGTTGATCTTGTGGAGCAAGTTGTTTACAGGAGTGATAGCATTGTCCCACTTTGTAGCTGCGTTAGTGATAGCGTCCTTAACTGGCTGCAACTGTGTACCAATCTGGTCGTTGATAGAAGCGAGGAGATCATCGATGGTGTTGTCAGTTGATTCGAATACAAAAATATGCTCATCCAAACCATCAAACTGATAGTAACCATATTCTGAGTTATATTTATAACCTAAGAATTCATAGTTTGTACCCTTGAGATCTTTAGCAATTTTTGTATTTGGAAGAGTATAAGTCTGTCCATCCTGAGCTGTGATAACAACATCATTACCTACTTGCTCACATCTTACAGTATTAGAAGTCAACATTGAGTAAACCTTAATCTGCTTACCATTCTCATTCTTAATCTGGAAGTCGAGAGCGTCCATGAACTTACCCAACTTATTAGACAAAGTAGGCAACATATACTTATCAAGAGCAACGCCAACCTTCTTCAAAGTCTCGTTATCCTTCAAAGTATTGAATGACAATGGCTTAACAGCGAATGCAGCCATATTATAAGTAGGAGCTACCTGAGTTTTCTTAACGAACTTCTTAGTCTCTGGATTCCACAAATAGTACTCAGCCTTAACAGTGTAAGCCTTCAACTGATTGTTAACAGAGCTATAGAGAGCTGTACCAATCTGGCTCAAGTTCAAGTTGGTCTCCTTAGGGTTCTGCAACTTAGCGAGCACGTTCTTAGCAGCCTCCTTCAACTCACCCTTGTTCAAAGAGAAGTCATCGTTAGCAGGGTCTGTAGCCTTCACAGGGATAGCATAGAAACCGTTAGAAGAAACTTCAGCTACTGCTCTAGAAACACCATAAGTCAATACCTTATCTGTGTTCTGAAGCTGACCGAGTTCGAAACCCTTAGCCTCGTTACCCTGGCTATCTACCAACTTCAAGCTTGTGATGCAAGCTGGGTCAATCTCTGTAGGGTTCAAAGAAACATAAATCTTACCAGCATTTTCGTCGTTCAAAAGCTCACCGCTCTTGATACCCCAATCCTGGCTAGTCTGAGAAGCTGTGCCATAGAAAGAAGCAGCCAAGTTCAACTGTGTACCAACAAATGCTGCGTTGAAGTAGCCCAATACTGGGTTCTCTGTTGCATTGATTGCAATGTTGTTGAGATTCTTGTTGATAAGGAAGTCGAAAGCCATATCATAGTTGTCCTCCAACTGCTGGCGTGCGTCTGCCTCGTTAGCAATAGCCTCACCATTTGCAGTAATCTTCTCCAACAAAGATGTCTCCAACTGCTGACGAGCCTGATCATCAGTAGAACGCAACTCCTCAATAGCGGCATTGAGTTCATCCTTTGCAGACTCAATCTTCTCATCAGTATATGCCTTAGAAGCTGACACTGCAGCATCCAAAGAAGCATACTGACCAAAAGCAGTATTAAATTTGTTGTCAAGACCATCGATCAAATCCTTGTTCTCTTGGATACGACGCTCAAGAGCTTCCTTGTCTGCAGCATGGTCTGCCTTTGTCTCCAAAGTGTTGGTGATGTCAATCAACGCTTGCTTTTCCTTAGCGATGGCATCAGCAAGAGAAAGGCTAGTGTTGTAAGCACTGTCGCTTTCGTGGTCTGTACAAGACACGAAAGTGCTTGCTCCACCCACCAAGAGGGCAGAGAAGAGCATAATACTAGTTAATTGTCTTTTCATTTTTATAAAAAATTTAATTAAACTTATGTTGTCTAACTCTATATAGTTTAGAAGATGTAGGTTTGACGAGCTTGTCAAAGCAGCTTTGAGTTTCCTTGTTTAGCTATGGTCCTACCTTTTCTCTCCTATTCTTTTCATTCTTAGTTTTTGTTCCTTCTGTTACCAATTTGTATATATACCGCTGCAAAGTTAAAGCTTTTTTTTGGATTGAAGACTTTTTGCTAGTAGTATTTTACAAAAGTCGTAAGTTTTTTAAAGCTTTTTAAGTCTTTTGTCACCATTTTCCCTAGCTCACCCTCATTTTTCCATATTTTTCCTTCCTAGCTTTTGACAGACAACTTGATTTACATCAATAGCTTGTTTTCTGCACCAAGGAGCGGTAAACAAAGATGTCATCCTCCGCCGTCCCTCACTATATAATAAGGTAGTTTCTTGGATTACATATCTTCCATAGACAAGCCTTGGTAGGCAACCTCATACTTCTTAAATTTACCCGTGGCTTGAAAGAAATGCTCAGCCTTATCTTTCAGAATTCCAATATTCACATCCTTGGCTTGTCGCTTCACCTCGTAGAAAGTAACCTTTTGCTCCAGTTCGTCGGCAGCAATGATGTCAATCTCGTTCTCTCCCTTTCTGTCCCACCACGATGAAATATGGGTATATTCCTCACTCTCCACCATCACCGCCTTGAAGTACCTTTCGAGCACACGTCCAGTATAGGTGGTATAATCTCGGTCCATCAACACCTTGAGCTTTTTGTTGGCACCAACCTCCAACATATATCCATACTTATATATATACCGAAACCAAATGCGCAAGAAATTATCCTCAATCTGATAGCGAATGTTGCGATTGCTCTTTTGGAACATCGGCACATAGCGAGAAATCAAACAGTAGTCGTTCTCTAGTTTTGATAGATACCCCGACAGTTCCACCTTCATAATACCTTCCAATTCCGAACGAGTGGTGCATCCAGAAGCTATGAGCTGCAAAACTTCGAAATACCGGGCATAGTCCTTGCCAAACTCCTCGATAAGCATATTCTTTCCCTCATATATAAAATAGGAGTTCTTGGCGACAAACTTCTCCGTCATCAGTTCTTTGGTTGTGGCACCCGCATCCATCATCATCTCCACATACTCTGCCACTCCACCCGTATAGGAATAGAGAGCCAGCAAATCTTCCGATGTATAGGAAGGATTGTAAGTACCCAATATTTCCTTGATGACTGAAGGAGGAAAAGGCGCGACCTTGATTTCGCCAGTCTGCCTGCCATAGAGCGGCTGTTTGTTGTTCTTGAAGATGATGTTCATCAGCGAATATACCGAGCCACAAACGACAAGGTTGACACGAGCCTCCTGCTTGTGCAAGTCCCATATTTTCTGCATATCCGAAAAAATGGAAGGGTTCACTCGCTTGAAATCCTGAAACTCGTCGATGAGAATGGTGAGAGGTCGAGTTTTGGAAAGCTGAAGCAAGTACTTGAAAATATCGGCAAACCGTGTCACCTCTCCGAGAATAGGAACTTGTAGTTTTTCCGTGATTTCCGCCACAAAATCCTTACACAGTTCTGCCTCAGATTTCCTTGCCACAAAAAGGTAAAGCAAATCTTCGACATTCTCGTAAGCCTTGAGCAACAAGGAAGTTTTCCCGCTTCTTCTACGCCCAGTGACAATGGTGAAGCGAGCTGTTTGCATCGACAATCTGCGAATGTCGTGCAATTCTTCTATTTCGTCTTTTCTACCAAAAAACTTCATACACTTATTTAAATTTAATCAAACATTTTCGAAACAGCGGTTTCGGAAACAGCGGTTTCGAATGCAAAATTACAAAAACCGCACTGTATATCAAAGGTTTTTATTCTTTTTTAAGCAATTATTTTTTAGGTTTCCGCACATGACATTTTCGGAACAGCGGTTTCGGATACAAAAAAAGGGAGGCAAACCTCATCACAAGGTCCGTCTCCCCTACTTATAGTTATAAATAACCGATATTATTGTTTCAAATATCTTAGCATACCCAGGAATGATTACTTGTTCAAGAA
>ERZ808278.1386-NODE-1386-length-10271-cov-4.739330_pt1 | contig 10271 bp, 6 predicted proteins | sample MGYA00521239_ERZ808278 | MGnify/ENA primary metagenome ERZ808278 (study PRJEB31516, sample SAMN03275600) | gut metagenome | biome: mammalia-associated habitat; material: feces | host: Papio cynocephalus | place: Kenya | collected 2012-07-17 ... | reverse complement strand
ATGAAGCTATCGATGTGGTATCTAAAACTTGTGCTTACACAAACCATACAATCTTAGCAGAAGCATTAGAAACATGGCCAATGTATTTTATTGAACAAGTTGCGCCAGCAATTGTTCCAATTATCAAAGAATTAGATGCAAGAAATAAAAAAATGTTAGAAGAAAAGAAATTATCTGCTGACGAAATTGAAAAACTTGCTATCATTGATTCTGAAAACCGTGTTCACATGGCAAACATCGATATTCACTATGGTTTCAGTGTAAATGGTGTTGCTTACCTTCACACAGAAATCTTAAAAAACAGTGAACTTAATAACTTCTATAAATTATATCCAGAGAAGTTTAATAATAAGACAAACGGTATTACATTCCGTCGTTGGTTATTACACTGTAACAAACCATTAGCTTCCTACTTAGAGAGCATGATTGGTAATGGATTCAAGAAAAATGGAGAAGAGTTAAAGAATTTCGAAAAATTCCTTGATGATGATAAGGTATTAGATGAGTTACTTGCAATCAAAAAAGAAGGTAAATTAGCTTTAAGAGATTATATCGTTCAAAATGGTGGCGTTGAAGTTAATCCAGACTCTATCTTTGATGTACAGGTAAAACGTCTTCATGAGTATAAGAGACAACAGTTAAATGCTTTATATGGCATTCATAAATATCTAGAAATTAAGAGAGGTAATAAACCTACTACCCCAATTACTATGATTTTTGGTGCGAAAGCAGCTCCAGCTTATACTATTGCCAAAGATATCATTCACTTAATTCTTTGCTTACAAGAGTTAACAGCAAACGATCCAGAAGTTAGCCCATACTTAAGAATCGTTATGCTTGAAAATTACAATGTAACTTATGCTGAAAAAGTAATTCCAGCTTGTGACATTTCCGAACAGATTTCCTTAGCATCCAAAGAAGCAAGTGGAACAGGTAACATGAAGTTCATGTTAAATGGTGCTATCACATTAGGTACTATGGATGGTGCTAACGTAGAAATTAGCCAGTTCGTAGGTCCAGATAACATTTATACTTTTGGTGATGACAGTGAAACAGTTATTAAGAGATATGAAGATGGTTCTTATTCTTCAATCGAATACTACGAAGAAGATGAAGCATTAAAAGAAGCTGTAAACTTTATTATTAGTAAAGAAATGCTTGCAGTTGGATGTAAGGAAAACTTAAACCGTCTATTCAAAGAGCTTATTAACAAAGACTGGTTTATGACATTCCCAGACTTTGCAGATTATGTAAAAACTAAGGAACAAGCATACAAAGATTATGAAGATCGTAGGGCTTGGGCTAAAAAAATGTTAATAAATATTAGTAATGCAGGATTTTTCTCTTCCGATCGTACAATTGAGGAGTATAATAAAGATATCTGGAATTTATAAATCTTAGTTATTGGAAGGGGATATTAATGTACGATATCTTAATTGTTGATGATGAGAAAATTGAACGAAATGGAATACGCTTTTTGCTAAAGCAGTTCGGACTGGAACTAAATATACATGAAGCAAACAATGGTGCAAAAGCATTAGAGTTCTTAGAGAATCAAAAAGTTGATATTTTATTAACTGATGTAAAGATGCCATTTATGGATGGTATTGAATTGTGTAGTGAAATCCGCAAAAAAGGTTGGGATATGAAAATCCTGATCTTTAGCGGTTATAGTGAGTTCGAATACGCTAGAATGGCGGTTAAGTTAGGTGTAGCAGAATATATCCTAAAACCAATTGATCCGAATGAATTTGAAACGATTATTAAGAAAGTTCTTCATGAATTAGACGAAGAGAAACTTGAAAATTCAAAGTTAGAAACAAGCAAGCAGTACATGATAGAACATATTTTGTATCTGCTTGTAAATGGAACATCTTTAAAAGAGATTCAGTCTAATTTTGCAGCATTGTTGGAACTAGACTTTTTACAAGACTATAAGAAGATGATGCTGATTGAAACAGATAGTGATTTCTTTGGAAAGAAAGGAACTGATTTTGTAGATACTTTATTGAATGAAGTATCTGCAAAGTTCCAATACCTTAACTTAAATCTTCAGCAGAGTCTGCTTATTTTCACAGAAGAAGTAAATTCTTTATATGATATTGCATATCACATTCATGATGTAATGAAAGTAAAATATCAGGAAACGGGATATATTGCAATTGGAAGTGAGATTCAACAGGCAGATGAATTGTATGAGAAACTAGAAGAGTTAGAAGGCTTAATGGAGAATAAGTTCTATGTAACGAATACATATGTATTTGGGACACAGGAAGAGTCAGATGCATCTATGATGTTTCCTTCACAGGATGATTCTTTAATGAAGCAGATGCATCAGGATATCAAGATGAAGGATATAAGCAGTTTGGAAGAGCACATTGAGCTTCTATGTGCAAAGTATCAGAACAATAAAGGTTTTTCACAAATATACATTAAGTTTATATTTTCGAATTTATTAAAGGATATTCACGATAATATCCCAAACAATACAGAAACACAGTTAAATAAAGAAATTGATGTATTATATCAATCAACAGATTTTGCAAGTGTAAAAGCTATTATATCAAGAAATGTGGAGTTGCTTAAGGGTGTATTTAAGCAGAATCCACAGATGTATCATCGAGAAATCGAATATATCAAACAGTATATATATGATAATTATGATAAGGAACTAGGGGTTGAGCAGTTAGCTGATAAGGTATCCCTAGCTCCTAGTTATTTAAGCCATATCTTTAAGAAAGAGACAGGACAAAATTTAAGTAAGTTTATTAAAGCTTATCGCATGGAGATGGCGAAAAAAATGCTGGAGGAGACACACGACAAAATTGTGACGATTAGTTATGCAGTTGGATATGTGAACGTATCATACTTCTGCCAAAGTTTCCGCGAGTATTTTGGAGTAAGTCCACAGAAATACAGGACGCAAGGAGAGTAGAATGAAACAATTTCTAAGAAGTAAATTAGGCAGGTTTCAGGATATTAAGTTTAGACGTAAGCTAATTATCACATACATCTTTGTAGGGGTAATCCCAATAATTGTGTTAGGTACTTTTTGCTACAGCAGAAGTCGTCATCAATTGATTGAGAGGGAGAAAAGTAATATAAAGGATTATATGCAACAGGCAGCAAGCACGCTGAATAACCAGATGCAGATATATGATAACTTATCGAAATACCTATCCTTCAACCCTAATATTTCACAAGTTGTAGGACATCCTTATAAAAGCTACTATGAGATGTATGAACCATTTACGCAGGAACTTGATCCCTTACTGCGCTCTATGAAATACATTCATAGTGACCTAAAACAAATTACAATTTATACAAGCAATGATGTAGTTGTACATGATACGACAATTGCACCAATGAGTAGTATAAAAGATACAGACTGGTATCCCAAAGTAATGGGAAGTAAGAAGATACTTTGGTTTGTAGAGCCAGAAGAGAGGCAAGCTTATTCTTGCCGCATGATACCAAAAACGGAGAAAAATGATTGTGATGGTATTTTATACATTAATGTTGATTATAATGCCCTTTTCGAAAGTTTTAAAAATATGAGCAGCTCAAATTATGGAGTGTTTATTGTGGATAACGAAGGAACCGTAATTTACGATTATCAGAGGTTTGACAAACAAAACCAAGATTTGAAGCTGACTTATAATGAATTACTAAATCAATCATTGACATCGTATACAGTAATGAAAACAAAAACGGCATATGATGATTGGGTGGTTTATGTTTATAAACCAAATAGATTACTACTTGAAGATGTGTCACAGATGATTTTCGCTATAGTAGTTGTGGTAGTTATTTGTATTGTTTTGTCTATATGTATGATTACACTAATTTCAAAGGTAATGGTAAGCGGTATGGAGGAATTAACTGCGAATATGGCTAAAGTAGAAGCAGGTCATATGGAGATCAATGTAACAAGTGATTCAAAAGATGAAGTGGGAGAATTGATACGCGGATTTGGTAAAATGATTGATGAAATCAATCGCTTAATAAAAGAGGTTTATGAGAGCAAAATCATACAGAAAGAGTATGAAATGAAAGCGCTACAAGCTCAAATAAATCCTCATTTCTTGTATAATTCCCTTTCGTTAATCAATTGGAAGGCACTAGAGGCAGAACAGTCTGATATTAGCAGGATTACATTAAGGCTATCATCATTTTATAGGACAGCTTTAAATAAAGGTAAGAATGTCCTGAAAATACGTGATGAGATTAATAATGTTCAAGCTTATATTGATATTCAGCTTATGATGCATGATTACGATTTTGATGTAGTAATAGATGTGGATGAAGATATATTAGAGTATGAAACGTTAAATTTAATCTTGCAGCCGTTAATTGAGAATGCAATAGATCATGGAGTTGATTTATTAGAAGATAGACGAGGTAAGATTACGGTTACTGGCAGACGTATAGAAGATCGTGTTTACCTAATAGTAGAAGATAATGGTGTAGGAATGGAGCAGGAAAAGGCTGACACTATCTTAACCCAGGCTTCTAAAGGATATGGAGTCCGAAATGTAAATGAAAGGATACAGTTATATTACGGAAAAGAGTACTCTTTGAAGGTTATAAGTGAAGTAGGAGTTGGTACAAAAATGACAATTTGTATCCCTGTAATTTTATAAAACAAAAATATGATATGTTTCTTAAATTTTTAATATTTAACCTTTGGATGTTAGAATTTATACTATATGTATAAGGTAAAGCAATGAAATAAATAAATGTTTCGGAGGTAAAAGGTATGAAATTAAGAAAATTAATTGCAGGTTGTTTAACATTATCCCTAATGAGTTTTACATTAGTTGGATGCGGCAGTAACAATAATTCTTCTAACGCAGGTTCAGACAAAGTTGAACCAACAAAAGAAGCAGATTCACAGGATGTGCAAAAGGTTGACTTGACAGTTTGGGGACCTCAAGAAGATCAGGCTGCAATCGGGGATTACAGTGATGGTATTTTAAAAGCAATGTGTGAAAAATTCAATGAAGAACATCCAGAATGGGACATCAATTTTACATACGGTGTATGTTCTGAAGGTGATGCAAAAGACAACGTAACAAAAGACGTGGCAGCAGCCGCCGATGTTTACATGTTTGCTAATGACCAGATTCCAATCTTAGTTCAAGCAGGTGCTTTAGCACAACTTGGTGGAAAAACTGTAGAAAATATTGAAGCTAACAACGACGAATCCATTATTAACTCAGTAAAATATGAAGATGGTTATTATGGAGTCCCTTATACATCTAATACATGGTTCATGTATTATGATAAGAGCAAATTTACTGAAGACGAGGTTAAATCGTTAGACACAATGATGGCAAAAGATTTAGGAAAGGGTACAACAAACTTTGCATTCCCACTAGATAACAGCTGGTATATTTCATCCTTCTATTACGCAGCAGGTGGTACATTATTCGGAGATGGTACAGATGCTTCAAAAGGATGTACATTCGATGATGATAACTGCAAAGCTATGACTGAGTATTTAGCAGATTTAGCTAAAAACCCTAAGTTCTCTTGCGAAAAAGAAGGTAGCAGTATTGGAAAATTCAAAGAAGGTACTTTAGGAGCTTATTGTTCAGGTTCTTGGGATGCTGAGCCAATTAGAGAAGCTTTAGGTGAAAACTTCGCTTGTACAAGTATTCCAACAGTAACAGTGAATGGTAAAGAAGGTCAAATGAAATCTTTCGTAGGTTCTAAAGCAATCGGTGTTAACCCTAACTGCAAAAATCCAGAAGTTGCGGTAGCTTTAGCAGATTACTTAGGTGGTCAGGAATGCCAGGAAATCCGTTTCGATACAAGACAAATCATCCCAACAAACATTACAGTATCTCAGAGTGAAGCAGTTCTTTCTAATGAAGTAGCTCAGGCACAGACAGCAGAAATAGCTAATGCATCTGTAGTACAGCCTTTATTACAGGAAATGAACAGTTACTGGACACCTGCAGAAACAATGGGTAAAGAACTTGTTCAAGGTGATGTAACAAAAGAAAATGCTGCGAAAAAGACAGAAGCTATGACAAAAGGTATTTTACAAAGCAAATAATTAAAATTAAATAAAAGACTGGGGGGGATACCCTCCTTTCTTTTTCTAAATAACTTTGTGGGAAGTGTAAATCCCACACCCTAAAAAATTAGTAGTGAGGAGGAATAATGCCTTGAAGGGAAATAAAAAAAAGAAAAAGATTATAGCAAGTGAAGAAGTTACGTTAAAGAAGGCATTACTGAATGGAAATACAGCTACACGTTCTTCCTGTCTGATTATGGGAATGGGAAACTTCCTTCAAAACCAATTTGTTAAAGGTTTAATATTCCTATTGATGGAAGTCAGCTTCATCCTATTTATGATTGAACGAGGCGGTAAGTACCTTGTAGATCTTGTAACGTTAGGTACTAAGACAACAGGAAAAGAGTTTGATGAGGTAAAACAACTCTATGTTTATACGCAGGGTGACAACTCAATGCTCTGTCTACTCTATGGTATCTTTACTATATTTGTAATACTCCTGTTTGTATATGCATGGGTGTCAGCTGTGAAATCTGCATATACATGCCAAGTAAAAATTGAAAAAGGTAAGAAACCAAATTCAATGCGTGAGGATATTGCTTCATTATTTGATGGTCAAATTCATAAACTTCTTCTGTTTATGCCGTTGGTTTGTGTCTTTGCATTTACAATCTTGCCATTAGTATTCATGATTTGTATGGCATTCACAAACTATGATAGAGACCACCAGCCACCAGGTCAGTTGTTTGATTGGGTTGGATTAGTAAACTTTAAAGAAATGTTTAGTACAGGAAATGGTTTTGGTTATGCGTTCTGGCATATACTCGGATGGACACTTATCTGGGCAGTTGCTGCAACAGTACTTAACTACATTTTAGGTATGATTCTTGCAATGATTATCAATCGTAAGGATACTAAATGCAAAAAGTTCTGGCGTTCCATTTTCATGTTGTCCATAGCCATTCCTCAGTTCGTATCATTATTAGTAATGAGGTCAATGCTTCAGCCTGATGGACCAGTTAACGTATTGCTGAAACAACTAGGATTGATTACAAATAGTCTTCCATTCTGGACCAACGTAACATGGGCTCGTGTAACTGTTATCATTGTAAACTTATGGATTGGTATTCCATTCACAATGATTCAGACAACAGGTATCCTTCAGAACATACCAGCAGAATTATACGAATCAGCGAAGGTAGATGGAGCGAATGCGGTTATCACATTCTTTAAAATCACATTACCTTACATGTTATTCGTTACAACACCATACTTAATTACTTCCTTTATAGGAAATATTAATAACTTTAATGTTATTTACCTATTAACAGCAGGTAAGCCAGCAACATTAGCATACAATAATGGTACAGCAGGTAAGACAGACTTGCTGGTAACGTGGCTATACAACTTGACAATTAACTTTAAAGATTATAATTATGGAGCAGTTATTGGTATTATGGTATTTGTACTGTCAGCAGTGTTTGCATTAACAACGTATCGAAACACTGGATCCTATAAAAAAGAGGAGGAATTTCAATAATGAAAAGCAAAAAAAGAGCGGTCAACATTGCTGTTCATGTTTTATTAGCAGTATTAGCAATAATATGGATTATTCCAATTCTTTGGGTACTTATGACTTCCCTACGTTTGGAGCCAGGGTCATACTGTAAGACGTTTTTCCCAAGAAACCTTACGCTTAACAACTATAAAACATTGTTTACGAATACTGCGGTATTCAATTTTCCAAGATGGTTTGGCAATACATTTATTGTAGCAGTGTTTACATGTATTTTATCAACATTTTATCTTGTATCCATTGCATTCTGTATGTCAAGACTACGTTTTAAAGCACGTAAGACATACTTAAATGTAGCTTTGATTCTTGGAATGTTCCCAGGATTCATGTCTATGATTGCTTTATACTATATTTTTAAAGGTATTGGTTTAATTAATGGACCATTGAAATTGTTAGCATTAGTATTAGTTTATTCAGGTGGTTCAGGAATCTTACAATTTTATGTTGCAAAAGGGTTCTTCGATACTATTCCAAAATCAATTGATGAAGCAGCTTACGTAGATGGAGCAACAAAATGGCACTGCTTTAGAAAAATTATTTTACCATTATCTAGTCCAATCGTAGTATATACAGTATTTACATCTTTCATGGCACCATGGATAGACTTTATTCTTGCAAAAGTTATTATTGGTACAGACGCTAAATATTATACAGTAGCTATTGGATTATGGAATATGTTAGAGAAAGAAAATGTACAGAAATGGTACACAGTCTTTGCAGCAGGCGCAATTTGTGTATCAATTCCACTAGCAATCCTATTTATTGTATCACAGAGATATTATCAAGAAGGATTATCTGGTGCCGTTAAAGGTTAAAAATAGTAGAAAGTATTTGAAAGCCTCGCAGTTCTGTACTATAATATATGTATTATAGTAGTAACGGATTAATGGAGGTGCAATGATGCGAAAATGGATGATTATGTTTATTATGGGAATCGGACTAGTTTCATTCATTGGATGCAATATTTGCACCTCCTCTTTTAATGCTAATTTTGAAGAAGAACAAAGGGAAGCGGAGACAACCCCTTTTGGAAGATACCCGGAAGAAGTAGTTTATACATTAGGGAAGATGACTGGAACAAACAATTCAAATATGCCAAAAGGAGATACATACGAGGATAATGCTTATACAAGGTATCTAAAAGAAAAACTGAATATTCAAAATAAAGATGTATTTGAGGAAGATACAGATTACGATAATATGGTGTCCATGGCTATAACAGCAGAAGATTTGCCTGATGTTATGGTAGTAAGTGATACTGAGCAGCTTCAGATGTTAGTTGAAAAGGACTTAATTGAAGATTTAACAGAGGTCTATGAGAATTGTGCAAGTGATACGATTAAGGATATTTATGCAAGTTATGGTGAGGAGATTTTTGAAAACGTTACCATAAACGGAAAGTTAATGGCAGTTCCAGAGACAAATATCGAGAATGGCCCAAGCCTTGTTTGGCTTCGGAAAGACTGGATGGACAAACTGCATTTGGCAGCACCAAAAACACTGGATGATGTTGAAGAGATTATTAAACAGTTTATCGAAAAGGATCCAGGCAACAACGGTAAAGGAAATACAATTGGACTTTTATGTGATGCTAATATTATTGGGGAAGCTGGATATAGCTATGAGTATCAAACAGATATTATATTTTCAAGTTACGGTTCCTTTCCAAAACAGTTTGTATATAGTAAAGATGGGGAATTGGTTTATGGTTCAATTCAGCCTGAAGCAAAAGAAGCCTTGAAAAGACTAAATAGAATGTACAAGGATGGAATATTGGATTCACAATTCTTATTACGCTCAACCGGAAATATTATTGATCTAATTACAAGTGGGAAAAGTGGGTCTTTTTTTGGCCCTTGGTGGGCACCCAACAATCCGCTAATTGATGCAAAGAAAGTAAATGGTGATGCGGACTGGGAACCTTACTTAATACAGACGGATGCAGATGGTAGTACATGCTATGCTTCACAAAACCCAAGTTACAAATATGTTGTAGTGCGTAAGGGGTATGAGCATCCTGAGATAGTAATGAAAATAATTAGCGTTCTGTTTGACTATGCTAGATTCCAGGACACTGATGCAAAAGAAATGGCTATGTATTACAAACTGAATGTAGATCCAACAGCAAGACCTTTGGCTATTAATGTAGATTATTCAAATGCGCTTATGCGATGCTATAAAAATCTAACTAATGCGTTAATTGGAAAAGAAAAAAGTTCAAATCTTGAGCAGATTGAACAGTCCTATTATGATGCGTGTAAAGACTATGTTAATAAGAAAGAGAATGCAACATGTGAAGAATGGGCAGCATATACTTCACGTATTAAGGCGTGTGGAGTAATAGAAAATGGGAAAACAAAACAAGTAAAGTCACTATTTTTTGGTGAAACAGAAACAATGAAGGAAAAATGGTTGAGCTTAGGCAAGTTAGAAGAACAGACTTATTTGCGAATAATTACTGGTGAGGCACCAATTAAAGAGTTTGATGCTTTTGTTGCCAAATGGAAACAATCTGGTGGAGATACTATTTTACGAGAAGTAAAAGAAAGTATTGAAAATACAAAATAATTTTGAAAAAGATATGTTGACATATGAGTTAGTGTCTGCTATACTAGTCCAAGTCAGCAGCGAGTTGTTTGAAATGTCTAAACAATTTAGTGATATGGCAAA
>ERZ808278.1384-NODE-1384-length-10284-cov-19.421253_pt1 | contig 10284 bp, 7 predicted proteins | sample MGYA00521239_ERZ808278 | MGnify/ENA primary metagenome ERZ808278 (study PRJEB31516, sample SAMN03275600) | gut metagenome | biome: mammalia-associated habitat; material: feces | host: Papio cynocephalus | place: Kenya | collected 2012-07-17 ... | reverse complement strand
ATACACCAGATGCTGCACCAACATTAGTAGTTGATGACACATATACACCTAATGTGAATGCGCTATTTAACCAAACTAGGTTTACACAGTTTAAGTCTAGAAGTGTTCAATCAGTATTTGAGTGGGGAGTAGGAGATTATAAGAAATATAAATGGGTGATAAATAAAAGAATATTTAGTAAAGATAATTATACATTTATATTTGTTAAGTTATTACCAAATAGTTATACGGCCAATAATATATATAACATTTTTACAGATATACCAGAAAGTGATTATAATAACAATATGCGATTCTTAGAGAGTGAATATTGGGGTTATGAGTGGCCTATAGAGTATACTGTAACAATAATAAACGGTATGGTTACATTACTCAATACAAGCACTACTTTAGTTGTCTATATAAATAATAAAGTTATGTTTAGAAAAAATTATAATTCACCAAACACATTTAGCGAATGCTCAAATAAGTTAATACAGCAAAACTTCTACTCTCCATTGGGAGTGTATAGAAAATTTCCAGCCGTACAAACATATAAATATTTGCAGTTGAATGAACCTTCACAAAGTGTTACTAAACAAATTCATAATATAATTTATAATATGTGTTTTAATAATAAAAAAGTTATATTAAGATTAAAACAATATATATTTAATAATGTAGTATATCAGTATGCTACAAAAAAGTATGGTGTAAGTAGTAGTGTTTATAATTGGGAATTCTCTGTACAAGGTAATTTTGCTATGTATAACAAATTAGCTTATTCGTTTGTTACATATATGCCGACTAATCAGAAAGTAGTAGTATTAAGTTATCATATTGACAAGAACAACTATATGAATAGTATTACAGGTGATGACTTATATAGGTGCCACGGATTTGCTCCTGGTAAAAGACACTTATTTACTCCAGTTACTACACCAGATTTATTTTTTGTAGGTAATTTATCTACTGGTGAACCATCTTTAGAAGAAATGCTACAGCAAGATTTAACTTTACATAATAAAAAACATAAATTTATACAATATAATAAAAACGATTTAATAGGTTGCGGTTTTATTTACAATTCAGATATTCCTTATGTTGTTGGTTATGAAAAAAAGTATTTTATCAATACTTGTGCAGCATTGAATATAACAGAAATAATACAATATTTTGACATAGCTATACTACCTGAAGATAAAACTAAAGAAGATTATACTTACGAAGAATTAGAGAAAATGATTATAAACCCAACATAAAGGCTACTAAATGAGTGAAGACATAAATAGTCAGCTAGAGTATCTACAATTTAGATACACTATCAAATTGTGGAAGCTACTAGGATTTGAATACCAATACACAACAGGAGTGTAACAAATGGCTAAAAAGAAAAATAAATTACCTAAAATGTGTCGCAAACAGAGTTGCTTAACTTGTGGTGCTAGAGATACAGCATATTGTCCTATAGAGTATGAATTTACACCTGCTAATAAAATAGCAATAGGTTTAATTACTTTAGGTATGTGTATAATAGCTGTTATTGTATATTTTATATAGAGGTGCTAAATGCCTACAATAAATAATTTTGCATCAGGTTGTAATACTAAGATACAACCTACTTTAATACCAAATAACGCGTGTCAGTATGTAGAAAATGCTATTATCAATACAGGTAGATTAGAATCTATTAAGAAATTTACTGCTTATGATAAAGCAACTAATTCTAAACCGATGATATTCAAAAATAATGTTATATGTCACGATAGGTATTCTACTTATGCTATAGTAGCACAATATTTGTTTGTCGGGCAAAAAGATAAGTTGATACAAGTTACCAAAGACGGCAAAACATATATTGACATAGGTATAAAAGCCCCAACAGAACCACTATCTGTTAAGACTAACAAAACTAATCCAAATGAAATTCCTGTAAACGCAACACAAAATGCTACAGATAGTTTATGTTATAATGCATATTGTAGAATAAAAACTAGTTTAAGTGCACAATATTCTCACAAAGAATCCGAATGGAGTTGGAGTGATTTTAAGTTTGTAAATGTAGAAGTTAAACACGATATTATGTTAACACAAACTGTTAAATTAGATTTAGCTTCATTTACTACTCAACAAATTAACGACTTAATGAATGGTAAGTCAGTAAGTATATCTAAATCTGTATCAGCATCAGATAGTCACGATACAGGGTTTAAGACTACTACTTTAACTATCACGGTTACAAGGTTAAATGAAATTGAAGTTGTAGAATCTGATAAGAAGCAAGCAGCTTATACAATACCTACTGCACAATACTCAGAAACAGGATATGAGTATAATGCAAATTTAACTATTACTACTTTAGCGAATCCACAACTAACCGAATGGGGTAATGTGTATGGACAAGACTTGCGATGGTGCTATACTTATTATAATAAAGATTTAGATACAGAATCAGCTCCATCACCATTTACACCTCCACAACAAGTAGGTGAATTTGTTTCAGGAACTAACTCTTATTGGAAAGGTTCGTATGCTCAACTAGGTAATATTGTTAAATCTGACGACCCACAAGTAACTAATATAAGAGTATATCGTTTAGGTCACACGATTACTCAATTCCAATTAGTTGCAGAATTAGATAATCGCAACTATAATATCGAAACATTTACTGACAATGTTGAGCACGCAATGTTAGGGCGTGGTATACGCACATTAGGTTATAGTTTACCACCTAAGTGTAATTTTATTACCGTAGCATTTGGGCAACTATTTGGTGTATTTACAGACGAAGATGGTAATCACCAACTACGCTGGAGTAATTCAGATAGTTTGTTTATGTGGAGCTCATTAAACTATGTAAATTTTGAAGAACCTATAATAGGTTGTGCACCTATACAAATAGGTATGCTTGTCTTTACAGAAAACAGAACTTATATGATGGTAGGAACTGACCCTTCACAATTTACTAAACAGATTCTATATCCTACTATAGGTTGTATACACCACGGTTCTATACAACAATTTGAAGGAGTTGTTATATGGCAAGATAAATCAGGGATATATGTCCATAGTGGGCAAGTAACTAATATTACTATTAACAAATTAAATAATAGTGATATTAGTAGAATAACTGATTCTTGTGTAATTGATAGAATTTACTATGGATTACAAGATAATGGTAAGGTAATTTGTATTGACTTTAACAACGACCAAGCTATTTCTTACCTTGATGCTAAAGATATGCACTCTGTTTCAAATCTAAATAATGAACTTATTTATTGTGACGGTAAAAATCTACTAAAAGCACAAGGCGACCTCAACACATTAAAATACAAATCTAAGTGGTATGCAGATAATGGCATATTTATGTATAAGAATTATAAAACCTTATATGTCTATTCCATAGGTAAACTAAAAATGAAAGTTTATATCGACAATAGGTTAGTTGCTGATGCTAATCTTAAAGACGGTATTAACGAAGTAAAAGTTGACCAAACAAATAGGACAGGATATTATATTTGGTTTGAATTTGAAGGACAAGGTATAGTCTATGAAGTAAATTTTGTAGCTGAACCTAGGCAAAACGGGAGGTAATAAATGCAACCGAATCTAAATGATACTCAACAAATGCAAGCTTGGATACAGTATATAAATGAGCAACTAGCTCAATTACAACAAGCAGTAGCTGAATTACAGCAACAATTAAAAAGTAAGTAAAATTTTATAAGTTATTTACTTTTCGTTTACTATAAAATTTTATAATAAGTCAAATTCTAAATATACAAGGATAACTAAATGATTCCTTTAATTATGGCTGGTGTTGCTGCTGTTGGTGCAATAGGTAGTGCTATAGGTGGTGCTATAGAGCAAAAGAAAGCACTTGCGCAACAACAAAAACAACTAGCATTAGCACAACAAAGGTTACAAGTAGCACAATCATTTATGGCTGATTACACCGATAGGTTTGGTGCTGTAAATACACAACTAGCTGAGCATTATGCAAACCTTACTGATGCTAGTTTGAGGCAAAGTTATCAAAATGCTGGTGATTCAGCTAGTAATCAAGCTATGCAACAATATGACTCAGCTAGAAAAGAATTACAATCAAGTATCCAAAGAGCTAATATGTCAGGCAGTGGTGCAGAAATAGAAGCGTTAATGAATATGAGTGCTAGTCAACTATCTAATGCTTCAAATATTAAAATGTCTGTAGAAAATGCTAAATTAGGTGCTGCTCAAGAAGTTGCAAATCAAAAAATGCAATATGCTCAAATGGGACAAAATGAGAAACAAATGAATATGTCATTCTTAGATGCTTCATATAATCAACAACAACAAATAATGGGTAATATTGCTCAAACTCACCAAAATATGTCTGACAATCTAATGGCTATGAGCTCAAATTTAGCTTCTTCTGCATTAACTTCAGGTATGAAATCAGATTTATTTGGAAAAGGTAAATCAGGTGGAAGTGGTGGAAGTGGTCAATCATCTTCTGGTGGTGGACAAATGCTAATGAAAGCAGGAACTAATCCAATAAATGTGCAAACTAATAGTGGTATGACTCTTTCTATGCCTAGCTATAATAAATATCCTACGTGGGCAACAGGAGGTTGATATGGCAGTAACTTGGGGTGCTTACACACAAGGTCTAAATATTGATTATGGTGAATTGCGTGCACAAAGAGATTTAAGGCGTGAACAAATTAAATCTGCTAAAATAGAAAATAGACAACAAGAGATTCGTGCTAATCAAATGGATTTGCAACTAGCACAAATGAATAAAGAATTTGATGATATGTTAGATGCTCAATTTATAAAAGAATTACAAGCAGCAGCATATCAAGCTAAGCATTACGGTAAAGCAGATGGTTTTTTAAGTTTACTAGCTCCTGTCCCTACTAATGAAGATGGAACATATAAATATAGAATATCTCCATTACGGCATAAATTATTTGGAAACTCTAGTTTTACATTAGATAGATATAAAGAATTTTTAGCTAAACAAGCTTCTACTGGCAATCCTAATGTATTACCTCAAGAGCTAGATGAACAATTAGGTATGGCTATTGAAACATATACTTTATTGAATCCTGAAGAAAAGCAAAAAATGGCAGATGAGTATAGAGCGTATAAAGGACAAAATGTGCAAGCACAACAAGCGAATCCAGCACAACAAACTCAATTAGGTCCTCAAGCACAACAAGCGAATCCAGCACAACAAGCGAATCCAGCACAAGAACAGCAGGCTAATCCAAACGCAAAACCACGGCAAGAAGATAGAACTGAAACGTGGCATCTAAATACACACAACAGCTCTACTAGTACTAGTAGATATACACACGCACAGAATATGTATAATTATACATATCCAGAAGACCAAATTCACTAGGACAATATAATGGATAATCAACAAATAGGCCAACAAGCGCAAGCACAAGCTAATGCACAACTTAGTAAAGACGTTACTGTGCAAGCAAATCAAACTAATGACCCGTTAGCAGGAATTGAAGACTTAAATGATTTTTGGAAGTGGTATCATAATAAACGATTTAATGAACCTGATGCTGAAGGAAATATGCAAGGGATGGGATATTTACCTTTAAGCGATGGCTTAGTTAGTTTAAGTAGTTTAGAATGCGTAATTCCAGGATTCAAAGAATATGAACAAATGATGGAATTAAATGATAAACGCCATAAAAATATGCTACAAAACTATGATAATGCTAATAAAAGAGGTCAATTACACGGACAACTTTTAGATAAAGTAGCAAATAATGGTGGACTTATGAAACGAGAAAATAGAGCTGCTTTAGGTGAAGCTAATCAAGCAATGCCTGAACCTAAATACGATGAAAAGTCACAACATTATGAAATGGGTGGTAGTGCACTTCCTGTGCCTAATATTCAAACTACTACCATAGACGCTCGCACCACTGTAAATACTGGACAACAAAACCAAGAAGACCCTAATAAAAAGACTTACTTACAAACATTTGTAGATGAAACTAAAAATGTAGTAGACGAAGAACTTAAACAAAACGGTTTTATTCAATATGAAGACGACAACGGAAATTCTAAAAATATAACTGCTGTAGATTTTAGTGAAGTTAGTAACGAGCGTGCACAAAATATAAATGATGATAGAAATATGGTAACTGTAACATTTGATGATAATACAACAGCTAAAGTGCCATTATATTCAGTTGTAGATTCAGATAAAATTGTTAATAGACTTAAAACAAACCCAGCCATAGGTAATAAATTTGGGAATTCTGAAAAATTAGATGAGAGATTTCTTAAGAAATATGACGCTAAAGAAGTATTTAGAAATTTATTAAATAGCGGTGAGTTTAGGATAGATGCTATTAACGAACTTGCTGGTCTAGGTGACGCTGCTGCTAATAAATTTTTGAAATACTATAATGACATAGATTCAGCACGTAATGCTGAAAGAACAGCGTTAATGCGATATCTTTTACAAAAGAATATGGCAATAACAAGCGGTGCTAGAGGCCCTTATGCTACTAAAGATGAAAAACAACAATTAAATGAAATGATTGCTGCAACTGGTATGTCAAATGATTCGGCGTATGAAATGATAGACGCTATGTTAGGAATAATGTCTAGTAGCACTACACACGCTAAAGGTAATGATGCGGCGATGCGAGACCAAGATTATCAAAATGCTGATTTGCGTCAAGCTAGACAAAATTTAGCATTTAATAAGTTAAAGTTACAATACGTTCCTAAAACAATATCAACAAATAACGCTATAAATAAATTAACTTTTGGTAATTATGGTGAATCTCCTGAAGGTTATTTTGCTAGATTAGAGACTTATAAAATGGAACAAGATGGTAAATATAATAAAATAAATAAAGGTGATAAAGGTCTTTATAAAGTAGATGCTATTAAAAATAAAGCTTATAAATTTGTTAATGGTAAATATGTGCCTTGTAGTATGGAAGAAGTATGGAGTAAATAATGAAAGTAACTATAGAAACTCTTAGAGATACATTTAAGTTTGGATATGAGTCTTTTGAAGACTCTAGGCGTGAGGCCGACCTTGTTATGAATTTATATCATAACAGGCAGTATACAACCGAACAATTAAATGTGTTAGCAGAACGTGGTCAACCTAGGGAAACTTTCAATGTTATTAAAACATTTTCTAGGTTACTACTAGGTTACTATGCTACTATTGTAAATAGTATTATAGTATTACCTGCTAAACAGCGAGACGTAGTTACAGCAGGTATTCTAAATGACCTAGTAGATTATATTTTCAGAACTAACAACTTCTTAGCTGAAGCTGAAAAAATTAAGTTGGACTTGCTCTTGACTGGAGTAATGTGTAGTTTCGTATCTGCTGATGAAATTATGGAGACAGATGAGTATAATCGACCTAAGTTTGAGATAAAAATCAACCACGTGCCTATTAACGAAATTGTTATGGACCCTATGTCAAGGCTCGACGATTATTCTGATGCTAGGTTTATACATAGGTTTAAGTGGGTTACTGAAGAAGTTATGGTGCGTAACTTCGGTAAAGCTAAGGTTAAGAAATTAGAAGAGTATATGAATACGCTACACCAAGACGATACTGAATTTACAAAATTCTTTAAGGATAAGATGGTAGGCTACCACGATATCTATAAGAACTATTTACTTGTACATAGTATTATGCAAGACGATAATGGTAAGGCTTGGGAAATATATTGGAGTGGTGAAGAGATTCTTAGTAAGAAAGAAATCACTTATAGAGAAGTGCATAACCCTTATCGAGTGCATAAGCTACATACAAACAACAATATTGCTGAATACTATGGAATTTTTAGAGACGTAATAGAAACTCAGCACGCTATCAACCAAGCTATTGTTAAAATTCAAACGATGGTCAATACACAAAAAGTATTCTACCAATCAGGTGCAGTTAAAGACGCACAAAAATTCATTAACCAAATCAACCGTGTTAATGCAGTTATAGAGGTTGAGGATTTGCAAGGTATTAAGGTTGAGAACCTAACACAGGATATTATCGACCAATATCAAATCATAGATAGAGCATTAGATAGAATCCAAAGAATCTTAAGCGTTAACGACTCATTCATAGGTATGGCTTATGCAAGCGATAGCGGCTCAAAAGTTAAGCTACAACAAAATGCATCTATGGTAGCATTAAAATACCTAACAACTTGCTTAGAGCAATTCTATAGGTTACTAGGTAAAGACATTATAGGATTAGTTAAACAATTTTATACTGCACACGACGTGATTAGAATTGCTGATGATTTTAATGCACAAACTTGGCTTGAAATAAATGCACCACAAATGGAACCTACAGGTGAAGTTGACCCAATGACTGGACAACCTGAAATGGTGCCTGTTTTAGAGCCTTACATTGACCCAAACACAGGTGAGTATTACGCTGACGAAAATGGTATGATAGTGTTAGCACCTATGCCAACTGCTGAAACAGATATTCAATTCACTGAAGCCGATGTTAAAGTCGATTCTGTAGTCTATAATGATGAAGAAGAAAGAGTTAGAATGATGCTAGAGCAGTTTATATCTGGTCCATTAGGTCAAATGCTTTCGCAAGCTAATCCTGCAGGATATTTCCAAGCTGGTGCTATTGCTATTAGAGAAACTAAATCTAAATATAGTAATAAACTTGCTGATATACTCGACCAAACAGCAGGTATGCTTGGTGCGCAAATGGCGCCTAACGGTCAAACTGCTGAAGAGAATCTAATGATGGGCGCTAGTGCTGGACAAGAGGTGCCCAAATCTACCGCTAACACTGCGACCGGTATGTAAGGAATTAAAATGATTTTACAAAATCAATTAAATTATTCACAAAAACATATCAAAAACGCATTTTATAATATAGTGTTATATGTTTATATTAGTTTTAATAAAACGCGAAATTTTTAATTCTAACACGTTAAAATTAAAAAAGGAGTAGAGATTATGCCGGTTTTAACAGAAAAACAAGCAGATTATGGTGAAAAATTCGGTGCCTTAATGTCGACTACTACGACTAAAACTTATGTCCCGCCAACAAGTCGAGGTAAACAACAAGAACCATTAAATCCTGCTGTTGATGTATCTGCAGGATTTGTTAATACTTCTCCTAGTATTAGTGATGAACAAATTAACAAAATTAGACAAGATGCTAAAAATAAAGCTGCATTAGACGCGAGAAATAATTATGTAAATAAACAAAAAGAGCAAATGTCACAAGCTATAAAAGATAGAGGTGATGATGAAGATGGTGTAGTTGTTAGGTTTAATCCACAAAACGATAAATATAAAGGATTTAATCCAACTGTAGAGAATAATCCATTACCTTTGTTAAAAGCTAATATGGAAAAGCTTGCACCTAAAACACGTGGTATGATGGCTACTTTAACTTATGGTGATAAAGAATCTATAAAACAAGCTAACGAAGCCAACAAAGAATATGTTGAAGATGCTATGATACAACTGTTAGCAGATTCTGGTTATGCAATCGGTGAAGTTCATTTAGATTCAATAGGTAATGTATGGGATAGGTATCATCCTACTGAAGCTAAACCAACTAAGAAAGGAATAAGGGTATTGCTACCTGATAAAGATGGTAACTATCAATATGTAGACCCTTTTGATGATGGTGATTTAATAGACAAAGTATCTAACTGGGCTAGCACAAATGCTTACGATTTAGCCTTAGGTTTAGGTGCTGATATTACTACAATGACTGTGTTAGGTAATACATTAAATACCGGTAGTAAAGTAGCTAAATGGGGTAAAGCAACTATAGCTGGTGCTTTTGTTGGGACCGCAGTTAGTGGTTTTGCAGAAAAATTCGACGAACAACGAGCACTACATACATTAGCAGAATATGGACTAGAAACCTATAATGCGGCAGCTAGTGCTTCTAAATTAGAAGTATGGCGAGATGGTTTTGATAAATTTGTAGATTACGCTACAATAGGTGGTGTGTTGTATCCTGTAATGCCTTTAATAGGTAAAACAGCGAATATACTTGCTATAAAACCAAGTAACTGGATGTATAGTAAATTCTTTGGTGAAAGTATGGGCGATACTGCTAAACGCGGTTATAATTTTGGTAAACGAATTATGTTTGGTCCTGATAGTGTTAAACCTAATCAATCAGTAGCTGAACATAGTATAGCTCTAGCAGAAGGCGAATCTAGCAAATTACTAGGTAAAGCAAAATTAGGATTTGATAAAATCAATAATAAAGTAGAGGCTGCTGAAGCAGCTGAAAATGAAACTGCTGCTAGGTTATTAGCT
>ERZ808278.1383-NODE-1383-length-10285-cov-4.062854_pt1 | contig 10285 bp, 6 predicted proteins | sample MGYA00521239_ERZ808278 | MGnify/ENA primary metagenome ERZ808278 (study PRJEB31516, sample SAMN03275600) | gut metagenome | biome: mammalia-associated habitat; material: feces | host: Papio cynocephalus | place: Kenya | collected 2012-07-17 ... | reverse complement strand
AGTTCGTTTCGTTGAACTGATGAGACATATTGAAATAACTCTGGAATCCGCCTTCTTCGTGCATCGCCGCCGAATGAACATCGCATTCCGTGGTATAGAATTGGTAACAATATCCGACGTAAGTGGACTGCGTTTCGCTGCGGGCGCGGATAAACACGCCGTTACCGAAGTAACTTACGTATTTCATACGAATAACAAGCGCATTGTCGGGATTGTGCGCGTCGGTAAGTTTTATAAACAAACTGTCGACGTCGGGCGTACCCTGACTGTGCGGCTGAGCGAAAAGTCTGATAAACGGTTTGTTTTTCGATTTGTCTTTAAGATTGTTATTGAACGAATATTTCGACAAATCGACGATTTTATCAAAAGAAACCGTATTGTTGTTGGTAAGCGTGACTTTAACGCCTTTAACGGTGTTATTCGAAGTCATCGCGCCGTACGATCCGCCGTCGAACAGATCGGCGTAGCTGCGGTTGGCAAGGAAAGTCTTTTCGACGAACTGCTCCGCTCCGCCTTGCATGAACGCATATCTTACAACGTATCTGCCCTCTTCGTCGAGCGTTACGTTTTTATCTTTAACTTCTTTTCCGGAGGGGAATACGACCGTAAACGAGCTGTCGGTTTTTACACCGCCAACGTACACTTCGGCACTCGGCACGCTTATCTGCGAGCCTACGTGATAAACCTCGTCGAGATTGTCCGCATTGACGACCGTAACGTTATCCGAAACGTTAACAGTCTTTGCAAAACTTATTTTTTCACCGAACGCTTCGGTGAAATATTCCACGGTATAATCACCCGTCTTGTCGAACGAGTAATAAAATCCGCCGTCCGTACCGTTATAGCCATCGACAATCTTTCCGTTATGCGAAATTCTTACGCTTGCTTTTACGGGTTTTCCCTTGACGGAAAGCGTGGAAGCTATCGTTGCCGCAGGGATATACGCTTTGCAATAAACGCCGACTTCGGAAACGTCGGCAAGTTCGCCTTGCAGATCGAGTTCGTTTTTAACGTCGCTCTCCGTTACGGCTTCAAACGCGTAAAACGCGCTTTGTTTTATTCCGTTTTTATCGTAATTGTAATAAACGTAATAAGTTCCCGCTTTTTCGGGAGTGAACGAGTAATCGTTGCTTATAACCGCACCGCTTTTTTCGTACACGGTAACGGTTACGTCGTCGGCGGAAAGCTGCCCTTCTACGGGGTCCGTCACTTCCGCTTTCGGTAAAGTGTAGGTTTTGCCAACCACCGCGTTTGCGGAGATATTTACGCACATAGACGGAGTGCGATCGACTTTTCCCGTATAAAAAACATCCCCGCCGAAAGAATACACGATTAAATCTCCCCTGCCGTTCGTCGCGATTTCGTCGAAACGTACGGACACGGTGTAATTGCCGAAATAAGGAAGATCGTGAGCGAGTAATTTTCCGTCGTTATAATCCCTGGATAAATCCCAGACGCAGTGCATCGCGCCGTCGTCGAGCTTGGCGGAAACCGTCATTTGCGCAGGATCGAACTGAATTTCAACGGGATTTGCGTCGGAAAATTTAGTGTAATTGCCCTCACTGTTAAAAAGAGCGGTCATTCCGTAAGGCGCGGGCGCAGCCCATTCGCTTTCAAAATATCTGATTCCCGCGCGGTTGCCGTCAACCTCCACGCATGCGTCGGAATAACCCGTGTAATCGGCTATGCGCACGGAAAAACTTTTACCGCTCGATTTATCGGTAAACACCAACGAATACGACGCGATATCTTTCGTTCCGTACGGATTTTTAACGGATTTCAGTTTTGCAAAAAACGTTCCGTTTTGTTGCAGACCGAAGTCCGCAGTCGCGCCGGAATCATAAGAATAAAGCAACAACCCTTTGCCTGCGGACGCATTGTCCGGATCGCTTTGCGCCGTTTTATATTTAACCGCGCCGTCGCCGTAACCGAACGTCTGTCCGCCGTCAAGCCCTGCGGCTTGCCCGACAAAAACAAAGCCGCACACGGCAAAAAGCATCGTTACCATAAGCGCAAGATACGCTATATGTTTTTTCCTCATCAGCCCTTTATACCTCCTTCGGTAAGATTTGACATTATCTTGTTTCTGAATATACAGAACAACGCAAGTATCGGCAAAAATACCACGAACGCGGTAGCGATCTGCGTAGGCGTATCCACCTGCATTGCCAGCGATCCGCCCGAGTTGATTACGGTGTACAGTATGACCGAAACCGTCGGATGATTTGGCAAATACATATATGCCGTTTCAAAATCGTTCCAGCAATAAATAAAGTTAAGCAGAAACACCGTTCCGAGCAGATTGCCGACAAGCGGCAGTATTATTCTGAAAAACACTTTGAAGTGCGACGCGCCGTCCATAAGCGCGGCTTCGGAATATTCCCACGGAATTTTATCGAACGCGGCGTAAAAGATAAAGAAATACATATTGTTGAAACCGTACTTCATCACCCAAAGCCCCACGATGCTGTCGTAAAATTTAAGCGCCTTGGTAATTTTCAGCATAGAAGCCAGATTACCTACGACGGGCAAAATCAAAGTTACGACTACAGTGTAGTAAATAACGGTGGACAAGGGTCCTTTGTATTTCGCCACGCAGTATGCGATAATCGCCGTGCAAAGGGTTGACGCCAATGCGCCGCCCGTTGAATACAGAAAAGAATTGAAGAACATTTCTTCGAAATACGCATAGTCCTGTTCACCGTTGACGTATTTTTTACTTGCGAGCTTGTTAAAAACGTTCGCCCAACTTTCAGCCGACCAGTCGGCTTTTAAACTCCACGGTCTGTTGAACAGATCCAGCTCGGATTTGAACGACGCCATAAGAGCCCATATAAACAGTACGGCTATTGCCGCCGTGTAACACGCCAGAATAAGAAACATTACGCATCCGAAAGGTTTTATCGCGCGTCCGGAAGCGCGGTTACGATTTATATTTTTCATTTGCGCCTCCGTCAATCCTCACTCGGTCCGTATTTGAGCAATGCGTTACGGACAATTATCGCAACGGGAGCAATCACCAGCGTAAGCGTAAGCCCCAGAGCCGAAGCGAGGCGGTACATCATCTCCACGTCGCCCGTACCTTTATCCTGAACAAGGTTAAACAAATAGTAACCGATCGTCTGATATTCGGCGTTTGCGTTGAAGCCGAAGAACATAAACAGACAAGCCTGATTTGTTGCGATTCCCGCAAGGCTCACCATAAACAACGACACCACCGATCCCCACGCTTCGGGAACGATAACGTTGATAAACGCCCTGATTTCGTTCGCGCCGTCCACTTCCGCCGCTTCCATCACGGCAGGCGACACACGCGAAAACGCATTGATATACAACAAAATATTCACCGACATATCGAGCATTGCGTAAAACAATATCAATATCGGCTGCTGAGCACGGTTGTAAATCGGACCTATGATACTCTTGCCGATAATGTTGCCTATGCCGTTGTTGACGAAATATTTATAAAATACCACAAGCGCCGTTACGCACACTATGCTCGGCAAAAATAAAACGAGCTTGAACACGGGCGAACCGAAATACCGCTTGTACATATAATAAGCAAACAACAGCGAAAGCGGCATATTAACGAAAAACACGCAAAAATAAATAAGCGAATTTTTTAAACATTTCAGCAAATCTCCCGCCATCGCAGGCGAAAATATCTGCTTGAAATTATCGAAATTCCATATAACGATCTCTTTTCCGCTCGAATTATCGTATTTTTGAAACGCCATCAGTATACTGTTGAAGTTGACTCCGACGTAAAATATCAGAAATTGCAAAACGGGTACGGTGATCATAACGTAATAAAACACCTTTCCGCCGTTCTTTATCGAACCCGTTTTTGTTTGTTTAGCCATATTGTTTTGCTCCGTTTGTCGGTTGTGACCGATTGATTTTCGTAAGCCTCGGGGACCGGGTTAAAACCCGCGAATTCGCCCGAGGCAAACCTTCGGAAATCGTTTTACGCCGCGCGTTCCCGTTTTTAAGGGAACGCGCGGTTTTTGTTGTTTTTAATTAAACTTTACGGAATTTATATACTTGTTCAAAGTACTGTTCGTAAGTAAGTTCCGGGTTTTCCGCAAAGTGAATAAGCGGATTGCCTTCGACAGACGACCACGAAAATCCGTATTTACGGTAATTGATAAGAGAAAGATTTTTACGCGTCGTTTCGGAAAGCGGCAACCACGGAAGAATTACGGTGCTTCCGTCGTTACGCATTTCGTTCACGCTGCGGCCGTAAGGACTCATATGAGCGAGAGTATCCTCGGACACGGTGTACTTCATCGCGCGGAAAGCGTCGGTATAACGAGTGTAGGTTTCGAGCGCGTGGTCGTTCTGAAGGAAGCTGACGAAAGCTTTTGCAAGCGGGATAATCTTTTCGTCGATATCCTTGTTGACAAATATCCAGGATTTACGGTCGCTGACTTTGGTGTTCGGCTGTCCGAGCATACTCGCATCGGCTTTGGGCAACGGAAGAACGCCGAAGTTGTAAGAAAGTCTCTGCTCCTCCGTTACGAACGCCTGACGCTGATCCATTTCCTTATACCACCAGCCGCCGTCTACAAGGAAAGCGACGTCTTTATTATAATTGTAATCGGACGGTTTAAGGAAGAATTCCTGTGCGTTGCTGTGCAAAAATCCGCTGTCGAAAGACTTGCTGTAATAATTGGTCTGTCCGTCGATATTGGTCATTATAAGTTTAGCAAATTCCATTGCCTGCAATTTGCCTTTTTGCTGTTGGAGTTTCCAATAATTATCGCCGTCGATAACGGTGTCGCCGAGCATCTTATATCCGCCGTTTTCTTTAACGATTTTGCCGTCGGAATCCATTTCCACGAGATCTTTCGCCGTGCCGTCGAAAGTGAAGTTAAGCATCATCTGCTCCGCGCCTTCGTTGTTAGCCCACATATCGTTGATAAGACCGGTAAGATAACCCATCTCGTAGCCGTTCCATACGAACGGAGTTACGCCGACCGTCTGCATATACGTCATAAGCGCGCGGAAATCTTTATACGTAGCGGGCAATCCGTCGTCATAAGTACCTTTTTTGTTATCCGGTCCCCAGGACTTTGCACCGTCGGAACGGCTCATATCGAACAAATCCGCAATCTTGTCTCCGTCCGCAAAATCGGCTTCGGTGAAGTTTTCGGCGGTCTGCCCTTCAGCAAAGTAAAGACCTTTACGGTTGAACAAATCGATATTGTAGTTGATATTGATAGACGTCTCGAAAAGCGGCAAGCCGTAATATCTCGGCTCGGTTTCCGTTCCCACGTTGAAGAACTTTTTATAAACGTCGAGCATTTTGTTTTCGATCGTTTCTTTGCTTTCCTTAACCGCTTTACCGTCGGCGACGCCGGTTATCGCATAATCGGTGACAACGTCGGTAATATCGAGCAAAGTGTCTTTGGAAAGGAAGGTGTAATAATCGGTGTCTTCCATCAGAAATACTTTATTGATGTTTCCGCGCATATTGCCGACTTCGACGTTACGTTTATCGAAGTCTTTCATTATCTGCACGCCCGTTTTACCCTCTTCGAAAGATACGTCTTTGTACATCTCTTCGAATTCTTCGCAAAGTTTATCTATCCACGTACGGCCGAATCCGCCGTTACAATACTTGACGTAAAGCTGAGTTTTGGAATTGTTTACTTTGTCGGGCGTGATGCTTTCGCGGCCGCCGCCGCCTCCGCCGCACGCCGCAAGCGAGAAGCTCATTACGGACAACGTTACCGTAGCCATGATTTTTTTAAATACTGATTTCATCTTATTTCTCCTTTAATTACTATCTGTAATTTTATATTATTTCAGTCGTTTCCGACCAAATTTTCTTTTTTTGAAAGTTCTTCGAGAAGGTCCGCCGTTTTAACGGTTGCAAGCGCAACGAATTTGTCGGCGCAACCGTAATAAATATAAAGCGTACCGTCACGCTCCACGACGCCCGTCGGGAACACGCAACCGTTATATAAACCGCTCGTTTCGTAATCGAGCTCGGGTTCCATCACGAACCGCCTTGTGCGGGCAAGAATTTTCGACGGATTGTCCTTATCGAGCAGCATAACGCCCACGCGGTAAACTCCGCTTACGGGGTCCACGCCGTGATAGATAAGAAGCCACCCCTTATCCGTTTCCACCGGCGGACATCCCGCGCCGATGCGCGTCCCTTCCCAGCTTTCCGTGCCGCGATAAAACACCTCGCCTTTGTCCCATTCCGCGATATCGTCCGAATAAGCGATCCACATAGCCTTTTCGCCGTTTATTTCGGGACGGGAAATTCTCACGAATTTGCCGTTGATTTTGCGGGGAAACAACACCACGTCGCGGTCGTCCAGACGGCTGTCCGTTATACGGCCGAGTTTTTTATACGTAACGAAATCGTCGGTATACGCAAGATACGTAACCGTATGGTTTATCCTGATAAACCGCGGACTGCACTCGGGTTGTTCCACAAGCCACGTGCTGCGTTCCGCCTTGAACTGTTCGTCCGGCAGCCAATAACGCCCCGGGGCAAAAGCTCGCGCAGCGTAAGTGATAAAATACCGCCCGTCGATGCAGACGAGCCGCGGATCTTCTATGCAACCTCCGTCGGGTTCATAATCGACGGCGTCGAAAACGGGTTTGTCGCTCATGCGTTTAAAATGTATGCCGTCGTCGCTCGTCGCAAGCCCTAAACGAATCTTGTGTCTGATCTCGTCTCCGCCTGCCCTGTAAATCATAACGAACTTATTCGTTTTCTCGTCGAATACCACTGCGGGATTTAAAACGCACAGGTTTTCCCACTGGTTCTTCGGATTAGGTTTCAGTACGGGATTTCCTTCGTACCTTAAAAATCTGAAACTCACAAAAACTCCTTTTATGCAAAAAACGTATTTTATGTTATCATAAGTATTTTATCATGCCGACGCCGAACGTATCTATATCAATTTGGCACATAAACAAATAAAATATTAACAATTTGTAACATAAGTCTGCATTTCAACAAAAAACAACTCCGAAAAGCTATCACTTTAAGTTGACAAACACCCTTTTCGGATGTATAATTCCGTTATGAATAAGTTCGGTTTTAAAAGCGACAACGCAACGAGCAAGCGCGTGGAAAAATTTATAGACAAAATATCTTTTTCCTATCATATCAATACATTCGACTTCCCGATAATGCACGGACATTCCGATTATTGGGAATTTACGCTTTTAACGGACGGAAAGCTGATAAACGTGTTAAACGGAACAAAAAACCGCATATCCGCAGGGCAAATATTCTTTTCCACAACCGACGACGTTCATTGTCTTAAAAAATCGGGCAACGAAAAACTGAGATATATCAATATCGTCGCACGGGAACAAGCCGTTAAAAACCTCACGGCATTGTTCGAACCGAATTTTTTCGATACGCTCAAAAAAATGAACAGAACGCATAATTTTCCGCCCCATCTCGCAACGCAAATCAACGAAATCGTCCATCAGGTACTCCTTCTTCCCGACGACGCGAGCGAAAAATACAACGGGCTTTTGTGCGGAGCGGTAATGCTCGTTATGCAGTTTCTCTATCGGAAAAGTGCGGATTATATCGATTTCGACAAACAGACCGAATGGGTGAACGAACTGAACAAAGCTATGAAAGCTCCCGAATTTTTGTCTTATAACGTCGCAGATTTATGCAGCCTTCTGCACTATTCGAGAATGCAGCTTTCGAGAATATTTCGGGATAAATTCGGTACGACGCCGCATCAATTTTTGATAAATCACAAGCTGAGATACGCTCAAAATCTTCTTATGACGACGGATATGAAAGTTATAGACATCGCGGAATTCGTCGGGTTTACAAACCTTTCGAGTTTCAACACTTATTTTAAAAACGCTTACGGAATAACGCCCGGGCGTTTCAGAAAAAACAGCTGATCATCCGAAATTTAAATTGAAAAGGAAAAATAAATGCAAAACACAAATCATTCGATAACGACGGTTTATGAAAACTGGCTTAGCTCCGTAAAAAACGACAAAGCGACGGAAGAAGAGCTTAAAAGCATAAAAAACGACGAAAAAGAAATAACCGACAGGTTTTATTGCGACCTGAAATTCGGCACAGGCGGCCTCCGGGGAAAACTCGGCGCGGGAACGAACCGAATGAACGTTTACACCGTCGGGCGCGCAACGCGCGGACTTGCAGCGTATATCAATAAAACCGCCGGCAAAAAAAAGAGCGTCGTCATCGCATACGACAGCAGAAATATGTCCCGCGAGTTTGCTTTTCTCGCGGCGGATATTTTAAGCGGCGCGAGAATTAAAGCTTACGTTTTCAACACCCTTATGCCCACACCCGTTCTCTCTTTCGCAGTGAGACGCCTGAAAACTTCGGCGGGAATCGTTATAACGGCGAGCCACAACCCCAAAGAATACAACGGCTACAAAGTGTATAACGAAAAGGGTTGCCAGATAACCGACGGGGCTGCGAAAGATATTTTATCCGAGATTGAAAATTGCGGATATTTTGACGAAATATGCCCCTATAAGTCGATTATCAAGGTTTTAGGCGACGCAATACCGAGTGAATTTTTAAATGAAATTCAAAAATACTCATTGTTTTCTTTAAACGGCGTAAACACCCCGAAAATAGTTTACACTCCGCTTAACGGCACGGGAAACGTTCTCGTGAGAGAGATTTTGAAAGATATCGGGATAAAAGGCGTAATAGTCGTTCCCGAGCAGGAAAAGCCGGACGGAAACTTCCCGACGTGCCCTTACCCGAACCCCGAAGAGAAAGCAGCTCTCAAACTTGCCGTGGAGCTTGCCGAAAAGGAAAACGCCGATTTAGTACTTGCAACTGACCCCGACGCGGACAGAGTCGGAATTGCCGTAAGAACGGAAAACGGCGGATACAAACTGCTTAACGGCAACGAAACGGGCGTTCTGATGGAGGATTATATCTTTTCGTTACGCAAAAAAACGAACAGAACACCCGTCGTAGTAAAAACGATAGTAACTTCCGATATGAGCGAAGAAATAGCAAAGGCTTACGGCGCGGAAGTGAAAGAAGTGCTTACGGGGTTCAAATATATAGGCGAAACGATAGATAAGCTTTCTCCGAACGAAGAATACGTTTTCGGAATGGAAGAAAGCTACGGCTATCTCGTCGGAACTCACGCCCGCGATAAGGACGCGGTTTCCGCAGCAATGATAATCGCCGAAATGACGGCTTACTACGCTTCGAAAAACAAATCGCTCACGGAAAAACTTAACGAACTGTACGATAAATACGGTTATTACAAAACTGCGCTTACCTCAATTGCGTTCCCCGGTAAGGACGGCAAAGCCGAAATGGACGAAATCGTCGCCAAACTCCGCAAAAATCCGTGGGGATCGCTTTGCGGCGAAAAAGTTACGGCAAAAGATTATTTAAACGGCTTAAACGGACTTCCGAAAAGCAACGTTCTTGCTTTTGCGGGCGAAAACGTGAAAATCACCGTCCGACCGAGCGGCACGGAACCTAAACTCAAAATTTATTATCAGGCGAAAGCCGACAGCGACCAAAACGCCAAAATTCTTTTGCAAAAATTAAAAGAACAAACGGAAAATCTCATCAAAAAATAACCGGGAAAGAAAAATGAATTGCGACTATAAAGAATATTACGAATTTAACGACAATGCCGACGAGGTGATTTTTCACCGCCACGATATGCCGTCGCCCTGGATGAACTACCTCACGAACGGCACGTTTTTCACTATGATTTCGCAGGCGGGCGGCTCCTTAAGCTGGTATAAATCGCCCGAAATATGGCGTATCGGCAGGTATAATTTCTATAATCTGCCCACCGACGGCAACGGTCTGTTCATCTATATTAAAGACAAAAAGACGGGCAAAGTGTGGAATCCGACCGTTATCCCCTGCGACGTTAAACCCGACAAATGGCATTCGGCTCACGGCTTCGGTTACACCCGTTTCCACGCCGAAAAAGACGGCGTTACGGTTGACCTTAACTGCTTTGTAGGCACGGAAAACGTGCTTATTTACGATATGAATATCTCTGCCGACGACCAACGCGAGATAAGCGTTTTCGCCTGCCGCGAAATGGGGCTTATGGAATATCTCCGCGAGGTGCAATGGCAATGCTACTGCAAGGCGAGCAATAATATTTTGTACGACGAAAAAACGGACAGCCTCGCTTACGAATATTTCGTGGACGCGCAGGCTCGCCCCGACGAAACGCCGAAAGTGTTTTTCGCCGCGAACGCCCGCTCGGTCTCTCACGACGGAAGCCGAAAGAGTTTTATGGGCAATTACCGA